>LSQX01398939.1_pt1 | contig 13047 bp, 10 predicted proteins | sample 654561 | NCBI WGS metagenome assembly LSQX01 (sample SAMN04489861, study PRJNA283612) | anaerobic digester metagenome | isolation source: 4 biogas reactors fed with cattle manure at either 37C or 55C with and... | place: Denmark: Kongens Lyngby | collected 2014 | reverse complement strand
TTCCAAGCGCCGCCCCGGCGCGACTACGTGTCCCCGTTCGGATTTGGTCCTGCATCCCTCGCACAAGATTGCGGGATTGGAATCCACCCCCGGTTCGGCTTGCGCCGAACCACCCCCGCCAGCGGGGGACACGGCCCCGACAAGGGTTTTGAAATCTGGTGGTGCTATTGTCTGCCGTCCCTACGGGACTCGTGGTTGGAGGGATGCGGGGGTTCCCACCACTGAAGTGGTGGGCTATTTTCTTTCGTCCCTACGGGACTCAATGCGAACGCGGCGTTCATCCTGTTGTCTTCCGTCCCTACGGGACTGAATTTGGGCGCGAGGCTAATCTCGTTTTCCTTCGTCCCTGACGGGACTCAATGTGGGCACGCCGCTGATCTCCGGGCTAACCTCCCGGCGACTCAACTTCGACGCCTTCGGAGCCGGTCGGAAGACGCATGGCGCGTCCGCCGCCGGAACAGCGCCCCGTGCATTGTCTGGCACATGGCTGGACGATAGCGCGCAGGTTTTCGAGGCAGGTTTTCGCCGCCCTACGCGAGCGCGGCAGCGACTTTCCTGACGGCCTGCACGATCCAATCGACATGTTTCTGTTCGTAACGCTGGGTGATGTCGATGTGGATGGAACGGCCGAGCACGTCGAGCGTCTGCGGGCACATGTCGGGACTGTACCGGCGGTTCTGATCGTGGAGCGGCGATGTCCAGGGACGGCCGTGTGCGTCGCTGGACGTCATCTCCATCACGTACTCCCAATGGCAATAGATGTGCCGATCGGGGACCGTTTTGTCGTAGATGCTGCTGGCGGGAATGCCTTCAGCGTTCAAGGCGGCGGCAAAGCGTTTTGCGCGTTCGCCGGTTTCGCACAGGAGTATGGCGGCGATGCCGAGGTCGCCGTCCGGGCAATTGACCGGGGCGAGGCGCACTCCATCGACGCCCTGCAGGCCGTCGACGATGCCCCGTTTGACCTTTCGGGTGCGCGCGAGAATGCTCTCGAGACGGGCAAACTGGACGCATCCCAGGGCGCCTTCGAGTTCGTTCATGCGGAAGTTGGTGCCGGGAAACGCCCTGACCGTGGTTTCCCCGGGCTGCCAGAAGAGCATGGCGGAATCGTGGCGCAAGGCCGCGCGCTGGAAGACCTCGGCATTGTCGGTCACCACGATGCCGCCTTCGCCGGCGGTAATGACCTTGTATTGCTGCAGACTGAAACAGCCCGCCTCGCCGAACGAGCCGAGGGGCCGTCCTTTGTACGAGCCGCCGCAGGCCTGGGCAACATCCTCGACGACGAGCAGGTTGTGTTTGCGGGCCAGGGGGACGAGGCGGTCCATGTCGCAGGGCAGGCCCCGCATGTGCACGGGAACAATGGCCTTCGTGCGGGGCGTGATCTTCTTTTCGACGTCCGCGGGGTCCATGGTGAGCGTTTCGTCGACCTCGCAGATCACGGGTACGGCCCCGCATACCAGGATCGCGGCGGCGGTGGCGATGTAGGTATATCCGGGGATAATGACTTCGTCGCCGTCGCCGATGCCGACGCCGGCGAACCCGCAGACGAGTGCGGCGGTGCCGCCGCCAACGGCGAGGGCGTGTTCCCGGCCGGTGAGGTTTTTGAACCTGGTTTCGAGGCGCGTGCACCACGAATTCCCGGGGTCAAGGAAGCGGAACACGGTTTTGCTGCGAAGGACGGAGGTGACGGCTTCGATTTCGGGCTCGCCGATTTCCGCCGAACCCAGGAATCCCACGGGAAACGCTTCACTGGCCACGGGCGTACCGCCGTCAATTGCCAACTTGTCGACTGCTGCTGCCATGTCTTGACTCCTCTAAGAGATAAAGGCCGCGGGCCTTCTCCGTCGCGGGAACACCCTCACGGCGCCGCGGCGGCCGGCTCCTCCGGCATGGTTTCCCCAAGCGCCCCCGGAAGGGGCTCAAGGTCTTCACCGGGTTCCATTGTATCCTCGACCGTGCCGGGGTCCACAGGCACGTCGAATTCCTGTTGAGCTTCGTCGAACATCTTCTGGAACTCCGGATGTTCCGTCAAAAAGGTGCCCATGCTGATGAAGCCGGCCTGGGGGTTGTTCTTGACGAAATCGCGCACTTCCGTGGCGAGTTTCACGTCTTCTTCGCTGACCTGGCCGTCTTCGAGGGTCGACTGAATCGCAACGAGGCACATCAGGACGGCCGGAAACGAAGTGGCGGCGTCGGTGCCGAGCGCGTGCAATTCATCGAACAGGGGCCGGTGTTCCTCCGCGATCGCGTTATTCTGGATCTGCTTCTCGTATTCCGCGTTCAGCTGCGCGATGAATTCGTCCTTGCCCTCATCCATGCCTTTCTTGACCACGAAATAGCCGAGACCGCCGACCACAACAATGCCCACAACAGCCGCGAGCGCGACCAGTCCGCAGCCGATGCCGCATCCCATGAGCCATCCGGGCATTCCGCTTTTCTGCTGGGGTTGCACGACGGGTCCTTGCTGTGACATGAAACGTCCTCCTCCCAGGCTTCGCCGCGATGGTGCAGCGCCCCACTCTCTCGGGGGGCCCCGGGGCCATTATACGGAGAAACGGGCGGCGGACAAAACAGAATCAGCCGGATCGTATGCGGAGCAGGGGAATCCGGGCGGGAATCTTGCCATTTGGGTCTCGATCGGGCCTAATCTGTGCGGGGAGAACAGTGATGACTGACACGGAAAATGCGCGGCTGCGGCAGTGGGTGGCCTGGATAGACCGGACGCTGGTCAAGGCGTACGGGGAGCCCGAACCCTGGCCGCCGGGCGACCCGCTGGACGGCCTGATCGCGACGATTCTGTCGCAAAACACGAGCGATACCAACAGCGGCCGCGCGTACGACGCCCTGGTTTCGGCTTTCCCAACGTGGGATGCGGTGATTCGGGCGCCGCGCAAGCAGCTCGAGCGGGTGTTGAAACCCGGCGGGCTCGCGCGGATCAAGAGCGCACGCATCCAGCGCATCCTGGCGAGTATCGCGGAGACGGGCGCGCTGTCGCTGGATTGCGTCCGGAACATGACGAATGCGGAAGCGGAAGCCTACCTGCTGGGGTTCGACGGCGTGGGCTACAAGACGGTCCGCTGCGTGCTGCTGTTCGATCTGGGTCGCGACGTGTTTCCGATCGACACGCACGTGCATCGCATCTTGACGCGCCTGGGGGTGCTCGCGCCCGGCATGAGCGCGGAGCGCGCGCACGTGCATATGCCCCGGTTCATCGGGAACGGGCGGTGTTTTTCGCTGCATGTGAACCTGATTCGGCATGGACGGCAGGTCTGCCATGCACGGAACCCGGAGTGCGTGCAGTGTCCGTTGCGGCGGCGCTGCGCGTATTACTCCATGGGCGGCGGGACATCGGACGACGGCGGCATGCGGTCGAGAAAATCCTGAGCCGGTTCGCTGCGTTTAGGGAAATAGACGCGGAAGGCCGGCGCGAGCAGCAACACAATCATGCCGTTGATGACGATGGCGGCGGGACTGAGATGCCCCGCCAGCCCGAGCACCAGGCCGGCGGCGGCGAAAAGGAGCGCGAGACCGTAAGCCCATTTCGCCCGGCTGGCCAGCCCGACGATGCACGCTATGCTGAGGACGGTTGTGATGGCGCCTTCCAGGAGGGACTGGGCGCCAAAGAGACGGAATACGCTGAATACGGCGTCGGCAGCCAGGAGCCCGGCGGCGATCCACACATGCCAGGGGATGACGGGGCAGGGCTTGCGTTCGTAGAAGAGACGCCACGAGCACGAAAAATGGTCGGCGCACGCCTCGCACTTGGCTTCAGAGAATTTCCCTGTCATTTGCTGATGAGAAGAGCGGCGCATGTTCGCTTCCCGAGGTTCAAGGTACTTCACCGCGCAACCGTGCCTGTCTGCGCGGATGTATGATTTCAGAAAGGGCGGCCGGATCGCAACCAACGCGAGATTGCCTCCGCCGGGCGAAGGCGGTATAGTCGTTGCAAGGGCTTCGGGGAACGCTTCGACGGTGTGATGGCTTTTTCTTCCGGTCGTGTTGACGCGTGGAGACACGGCATCTGCCGCCCTGCGGTTTCGGAGGGTGCGGGAGGCCGCGGCGAATGTCCCTCATGCCCTGAGAAGCTCCGGGCCATGTTGTGGCGCGGGGGCCGGCGAAAACCATGGAGAATGACCAATGAGTGCAGCGCTTTGTTCGTTATGTCTGATCCTCAACGCGGCCGGGCAGCCGGGATTTGCCGCGGCCAGACCGGTCTGGCCCGAGGGCCGCGAGACCGAGATGAACCTCTTCGTGGGTTTTCGCGCGGTGTTTGAGCATCCGGGAGACGGACCGGTCACCGTCCGCCTCACCGGCGCATCCAATTACCGGGTATTTGTTAACGGCCAGTTCCTGTGCCACGGTCCGGCGCGCGCGGCGCACGGGTTCTTCCGCATCGACGAATACGACGCCGCCGCGCTTCTTCGCCCGGGCACGAACGTCGTGGCCATTGAAGCCGCGGGCTACAACGTCAACAGCTATTACATCATCGATCAGCCGGCGTTTCTCCAGGCGGAGATCGTGAACGGCGACGCCGTTATCGCGGCGACGGGCACCGGCTCGCCCTTTGAAGCCGCCATCCTCGAGCAGCGCATTCAAAAGGTGGAACGCTTCAGCTACCAGCGGCCGTTTATTGAAGCGTACCGCCTCGCGCCGGCGAGTTACGCGTGGCGCACCGATCCGGGCGCGGCCCTCACACCGTGCAGCCTGGGTGTCACAGCGGAGAAAGCGCTGATCGCGCGGCATATCCCCTGCCCGGCGTTCAAGGTGCGCCCCGCGCTGCGCGTAACGGTGCAGGGGGAACTGCTTCCGGGGCAGGAGCCTGAGAAACCCTGGCCGGGCCATGCGGGCCGGATTGATCCTGAATACAAAGGCTACCCGACCGGCGTGCTCGAAGTGCATCCTTCGCAGGAGATCCAGAAACTCGCCACCGTGAACGCCGAGACTGTCGACACCCCGCTTGATTCCGGGAGCCCGGTGGAGCTGCCGGAGAACACGTTCCGCATCCTGGATCTCGGCACGAACCTGAGCGGCTTCCTGGGGGCCACGATCACGTGCTCGTCGCCGGTCACGGTGTACCTGGCGTTTGACGAGATCCTGACCCGGAACGATGTGCACTGGGCGCGCATGGGCTGCGCGCAGTTCGTACCGTATTACCTGGCGCCGGGCACGTACCAGGTCGAGTCGTTCGAGCCGTACACGATGCGCTACGTGAAGGTGATGGCCGTGGGCGGGGCGTGCACCATCGAACATGCCTACCTGCGCGAGTATGTGTATCCCGACGCGTACGAGGCCACCTTTGCGTCGAGCGACCCGCGTCTGGCGACGCTGTTCGAAGCCGGACGCGAGACGTTTGTGCAGAACGGCACGGACGTGTTCATGGATTGTCCGTCGCGCGAACGCGCGGGATGGTTGTGCGACAGCTTTTTCACGGCGCGGACGGCGCTGGTTTTGAGTGGCGACACGCGTCTCGAACGCAACTTCTACGAGAACTTCCTGCTGCCGGAGCGTTTTGCGCATCTCCCGGAAGGCATGTTGCCGATGTGCTACCCCTCGGACCACTATAACGGCAATTTCATTCCGAACTGGGCCATGTGGTTTGTCGTGGAGCTGGAAGAATACGCGGCGCGCAGCAACGACCGGGCCATGGTGGACGCGCTGAAACCCAAGGTGCTCGCGCTGTTTGATTATTTCCGGAAATTCGAAAATGACGACGGCCTGCTGGAGAAACTCGAGCGGTGGGTGTTTGTGGAGTGGTCCGCGGCCAACAACTTCGTGCAGGACGTCAATTACCCGACCAACATGCTCTATGCGGGCACGCTTGCGGCGGCCGGACGCCTGTACGGCATGCCGGACCTGCTCGAGAAAGCCGAGCGGATCCGCGAGGTGATCCGGGAACAGTCCTTTGACGGCGAGTTCTTCGTTGACAACGCGGTCTACGAGGAGGGCCAGCGCAAGGTGACGCGGAACCGGACGGAAGTGTGCCAGTATTTCGCGTTCTTCTTTGATGTGGCGACGCCGGAAACCCACGGTGCGCTGTGGGAGAAGCTGCACCGGGAATTCGGGCCGGATCGGAGCGAGACAAAGGCGTATCCCGAGGTGCATCCGGCGAACTCGTTTATCGGCAATATGTTGCGGTTTGAATTGCTGTCGCGGCACGGTCTGGGAATGCAGATCACGGACGAGTCGGTAGGCTACCTGATGTACATGGCCGAGCGCACGGGCACGCTGTGGGAAAACGTGCATGACCAGGCCAGCTGCAACCACGGCTTCGCCTCGCATATCTGTTTCACCCTGTACCGGGATGTGTTGGGCGTGTACCGGTTCAATCCTATCCAGAAGACCATCACGCTGCGTTTCAATGATGTCGGGCTGGACTGGTGCGAGGGAGCGTTCCCGGTGCTCGACGGCATGATCCGCCTGCGCTGGGACAAGTCGGGGAATACCTTACGTTACCGGCTCGAAATCCCGGACGGCTATGCCGTAACCATCGAGAACCCTGCCGGCATGGTTTTGGAACCCGTGGAGAACTGAGTCAGAGGGCGGTGGACGCGGTGGACGCGGTGGTCTCTGTGGCCAATCTCTTGGGGTTTCACGCGGCGTCTAGATCGCCGCTTCGGGGCTGCCGTGTGCTCAACGGCTCCCGGTGCGCGGCCTATAGGGGAATCCCCTATGCGCGCAGGGATGAATTCACCTATTGTGCGATTCCCCGCCCTGTGGGATAGTCACGGGTGTGCTGCGGGAAAATCCGAGTCGAAGTACCGATCTGACGGTCGTGTTGCCAGAAGCGGATGCGCCATGGGCAGCGTGGCGGCGCGGCTCCGGGGAGGTCAGCCCCATGAGCTTGCTGGTCGTGACGGACAATCTGCGCGGACGGAGAAACTGGCCGGTCTGGTTTCGGGATGAGGGCTATGAGGTTGTGTGCCAGGACATCGGTACCGGCGGACTGGTACTTGACCCGTATGCCGGGTATCCCGTGATTTTCCTGCATTTCACGAGCCTGCCGACGGAGCAGGCGCTGTCGGCGGTTCGGATGTTCCACACCTGCTACGCAGGCGCACGGATCGTGGTGATAGCCGACCGGGCCGCGGAATGCCGCGCCTTTCAGGAGGCGGGAGCCACCGTACATCTGACGGAACCGGTGGATTACTCCCTGGTGTTCAAAGTCGTGGAAATGCTGTCGCTGTGGGTTCAGACGAAACGGGCGGCAAGACAGCCCGTGCTGCGTCTGGCGGCGAGCGCGGCACACTCCTGAGCCAAATCTCCCTGGCGCAACTGCCCGAACAGGTACACACCCCATTTGCGCACCCTGGAATTCGGATCGGCCGTGCCGGCCCGAGTCCGAAGGGGGCATTGTCTTTCCTGTATCCTACATTCCGTTCGGGAGCGGCATTTTGGTATCCTGTCGGAGCTGATTCGAGGCCCATTCCCGGGGGAAATGACATGCTTCATCTGCCGCTGTGTATTGTGACCGCGCTTTGTCTGGCCGCGCCGCAGGAAGCGGAACCGGCCCCATCGCACGCTCCGGAACGGTGGTTTGCATACCGTTCGTTCCGGCCCGCTCGGGCGCCGATCCAGGAATTCGCCCAGCTGGGCGTGGATACGGTCTGCATCTTCCCGGCGAACACCGATTGCTCGCTGGGCGTGCCGTACTGTGTGTCGCCGCCGATCTGGATTGGCCCGGACCACTACGATTTTACGTCGCTGGACGGACAGGTCGCGCAGGTCCTGGAGGCGAACCCGAAGGCGAGACTGCTGTGCCTGATCGATCTGAACACGCCTTTATGGTGGGTGCGGCTGCACGGCAGACAGTCGGGGTTCGAGGACACGTTCTATAATCAGGGCCGGACCATCGCGACGCCGAAATGGCGCGAGGATACGAAGGCGTATCTTCAGGCGTTCCTGAGACACATGCAGACATCGCATCCCGGTCTGGTGCAGGGGTATGTGCTGGCGTGCGGGGGAACGACCGAATGGCAGGACTGCAGTTGGGGCGAGGAGAGCGCGACGCGGCGCGCGGCCTGGCGCGCGTGGATGCAGGAACGCGGCAAGCCGGACCCGGTTGACATCCCCCCCGCTTCGGTGCGGGAACACGTCACGCATGGCATCTTTCGCGATCCGAATCAGGATGCGCTGGCCATCGACTACTGGCGGTTTGCGCACTGGATCACGGGAGACGGCATCCTGTACTTCGCGCGCGCCGCGCAAGAGGTGCTCCACCACGAGACGGCCGTCGGCGTGTTCTATGGGTACATTCTGGAACATGCCAACGCGCGGCTGTTGTATGAAGGACATCTCGATTTTGACCGCGTGTTTGCGTCGCCGGACCTGGATTTCTTCATCTCGCCGGGCTCGTACCATGACCGGGACCTCGGCGGCGGCAGCGGGTACATGGTCGCGCTCGAGAGTCTTCGTCATCACGGCAAACGCTTCCTGCACGAGATCGATCACCGGACCCACACCTCGAAATCGGCGGTCGCGCTGGGGGTAGCCGTGCCGGGGCACCAGGCCGGGTTCCCCCATGAGGCGGCCACGATCGCGGGGCTGCGCCGCGAGTTCTCGCTCGCGCTGCTCGAGGGGACGGCCCTGTGGTGGTTCGACATGTTCGGCAACTGGTATACGGGCCCGGCGGTGCTCGGCGCCATCGGGCAGATGCAGACGCTGTGGACGGCGTATGCCCCGGAAGAGCGCGAACCGGCCGCCCAGACGGCCATGATTGTCGACGCGGAAAGCATGCTCTACGTGGACGGCAAGGCGCCGCTCCTTCACGAGTTCATGTCGCGCCAGCGGGCGGGGCTGTACCGGATGGGCGCGCCGTTCGACGTGCTCTCGATGGCCGATGTCGCGACTATGGATATGACGCGCTACAAGCTGTTGCTCTTCCCGAATCTGTTTGTGGTGGACGCAGCCAAACGCGAGGTGCTCGAGGCGAAGGTCCTGCGCGACGGCAGGACCGTGGTCTGGGTGTATGCCCCGGGCATCATCCGCGACAACACGTACGACCCCGCCAACGTGGAGGCGTTGACGGGCCACGTGTTTGGGCAGACCGGCAACCTGGCTTCGAAGCCGATGGACGGATGGACTTCGGTGTTTGCGCCAGCGCCGAATCTGCCGGGCGATGCGTTGCATGATCTCGCGCAACAGGCGGGCGTGCATGTGTATTCGGACGCGCTGGAGCCGCTCTATGCCAACGGGCGGTTCCTGGCCGCGCACACCCGGGACGGCGGCGAGCGGACCTTCCGGCTGCCCCGGAAATGCGTCCGCGTTACCGAGCTGTTCAGCGGGCAGGTCGTGGCTGAGAACACCGACACGTTCACCACGCGGCTCGTTGCCCCGGATACGGTGTTGTACCGGCTGGAGTACTGACGCCCCCAGCGAGGGCGCGGGTTCCACACGCTTCCGGTCCCACACCGCGGATGCTGCGCAACGGTTGCTGCCGGCGGATTGAGTGCGATTCCTCTGTGTCGTCTTTGGAAAGCGGGCGGCGGTTGCGGTACAATCGCACTTCCTGGCCGCGCCTGCCACAGGGTGCGCCGGGGGCACACCCGCAGGGGGTACCATAGTGAGCCGATTCCCGTATCTGGAAACCGGACAAACTGCCGCCGACCGCGTGTTGCGCACCGCCTTGCGCGGCGCCGCGACCGTCGTGTTCTTGATCCTGTGCTGCCTGCCCGGGCTGACCTTGGCCGGTTGCGAAAAGAACGACGGGGCCGCCTCTCCTGAAGAGCGAGCCGAAACGGCGAATGACGTGCTCCGGGTCGATCTCAACATCTACAATCCCGGCACGATCCCCTCCGGCATTGGTGAACCCAACCAGGTGTCGGCAGAGCTGGCCGACGCGTGGCACGCGACACGAAACGGCCCCCGGATACGTTATCAGCCGCTCATTCAGACCGGCGCCAGCGAAGGCGAATGGCTCAAGACCCAGTTGCTCGGCGGTGTCGCGCCCGAGATCATCCACATGAACGCGGAGATCGCCTGGCCGGACGTGGGCAAGGGCTGGTACGTGCCCCTGGACCCTTTCCTCGAACGGCCCAATCCCTACGTGGAAGGCAACAAACGCTGGCTCGATCTCTTCAGCAATCAGGCGCTCGTGAACGCCAAGCGCGCGCCGGACGGCCAGTTGTACTGCATTCCGCTTGACATCGTCGAAACGGGCATCTACTACAACAAGGACCTCCTGGCCCAGGCCGGCATCACCGCGTTTCCGGAAACCTGGCGCGAGATGGAGGAGGTGCTGGGCCGGTTCAAGGCCATGAATCTGATCCCCATGACTTCGGGCGGGAATCTGGGTTCGGACTGGGGGCAGGACATCATCTTCGAGATGCTCTACCACGACATCCTGCCGGAACTGGACCTGGCGCCGTCGCGCCCGGATGCCGAAGGTTACCTGGGACATTATCTCGAGCCGCGCGAAGCCGGTTTCCTGTTTACGAAAGGGTTTTTCTCGACGCGCGACCCCCGCTGGCGCGAGATGAACCGGCTTTTGCTCGAATGGCGGGGGTATTGGGCCAGGGAATTGAAGAACAGCGACCCGATCCGCCTGTTTCTGACGGGCCGGCTCGCCACGTTGTGGGACGGGTCGTGGTTCATCCGGCGGCTGGCCACGGACCCCTATGTCGATTTTGAATGGGGTGTGGCCTACATCCCCACCATCACGCAGGAGACGAGCCCGTATGCTTCGGGAACGCCCGCGACGGTCATAGGCGGCGCGGCGATCCAGCTCCACGTGACCAACAGCGCCGTGCTTAACGACAACCTCGAGGACTGCATCGACTACCTGATGTACCTGACCGCGCCGCAAAACATCGAGCGGCTCGCCTCGGAATCGCTGGTGTACATTCCGAACATTCGCGGGGCGGAGATGGATCCGCGCCTTGAACCGTTTAACGAGATTTTCCAGCGCCGGTACTGTTCGATCAAGTGGCTGGAATCGTTCGACGGCGAATACAAGAAGTACTGGCGGCGCATGCTCGACTATTACCTCAACGGCGGCGTTGAACTGGACGAGTTTCTCGTGATGCTCGAGAACAATTTTGCCGAGTGGGTTGAGGCGCACCGCGGCGAACCCGGCTGGGATTTCGGGCCGCTGGAAGCCGCGTGGAAACAGAAGGAGGCAGACCTGGTCCGTGAACTTGAACCGGCACGATAGCGCGTCCCCGGCGGAGGACGAAGCGGCGCGGCCCGTCGCGCGCAGGCGGCGCCCGGCGGGACAACCGCCCCTGGCGCTGATCTACGGCCTGCTGCTGGCGCCCGCGGCGTTTCTCATCACGTTCAACTACATCCCGGCGCTTTCCTCGCTCTACCATGCGTTCACGGAATGGGACATCGGCGGCGACAGCACCTGGACAGGGCTGGCGAATTTCCGCGCGCTGGCGGGCGACCCGGTGTTTCACAAGAGCATCGTCAATGTAACGAAACTGGGTGTGTTCGCGTTCGCGACGCACCTCACGGTGCCGTTCATCGTGGCGGAGATGATCTTTCACCTGAAATCGGAGCGATGGAGCTATTTCTGCCGCGTAGCCGTCGTGCTGCCGATGATCGTGCCCGGGGTGGTCACGTTCATGCTGTGGAACTTCATGTATTCCGATGCGGGCATCCTGACGGAGCTGCTGATGCGCCTGGGCCTGCACGACTGGGTCCGTGGCTGGCTGTCCGATCCCAAAACGGCGTTGTGGGCGGTGGCGTTCGTGGGTTTTCCGTTCGCGGGAGGGTTCAACATCCTCATTTACTACGCGGGGCTGGCCAACATTCCAGGAAGCGTGCTCGAAGCGGCCGAACTCGACGGGCTGGGCGCGCTGGGCCGGATCGTGCGCATGCACATCCCGCTGGTGCTGCAACAGGTGAAGCTGCTGGTGGTAATGACGATGATCGGCGTGGTGAACGGGTTCGAATCGATCTACATTCTCACGATGGATGGCGGGCCGGGCTACGAGACCACGGTGCCGGGGCTGTACATGTATCTGAACGGATTCAGCTACCAGCGCATGGGACTGGCCTGCGCCATCGGCCTGCTGATGCTGCTGTTTCTGCTGGCGTTCACGGTGACCCTGAACCGGTTCATGCGGACCGGCGACTACGAGCCGGAGACCTGAGTCATGGCGAGCGAATCAGTGAAAAAACGGGGACGCCAGCTGGTGGGCGCGCTGTGGCGGGCCTTGCTGGCGCTCATTCTGCTCCTGACGTTCTTCCCCTTCGCGTTCATGGTGATGACGTCGTTTAAAGACACGCACCAGTTCTACCATTCGTTCTGGCTGCCCGCGTGGCCGGTCCATCTTGAAAACTACGCGGGCGCGTTGACCGATATGCAGGCCTATATCGCCAACAGCATTTTCGTGACGGCCGTAAGCATTTCCGGAATCCTGGTCTTCGGCGCGATCGCCGGGTTTCTGTTTGCGCGGTACCGGTTTTTCGGGCGCGAGATCATCTACTACGGCATGATCTCCATGATGATGATCCCGGGCGTGCTTCTGCTCGTGCCGTCGTTTCTATGGGTGAAGCGCCTGGGGCTGCTGGATTCGTACGCGGTGATGATCCTGCCCTACGTCTCGGGCGGGCAGATCCTCGGGATCTACCTGCTGCGCGGATTCTTCAGCCAAATCGACAACGACCTGTTCGAGGCGGCCCAGGTCGACGGGGCCGGGCTGCTGCGCCAGCTCTGGCACGTCGGCCTCCCCCTCGCCAAACCCGTATTGGGCGTCGTCGCGATTGTCAGCGCCCTCGGCGTGTGGAACCAGTTCTTGTGGCCCCTGGTCACCACCTCGAGCGAAGACGTCATGGTGCTCACCGTCGGCATGCTTCGCTACAACACCCGGGTCGTCGGCCAGTACGGCCGCATGTTCGCCGGCTACACCATCTCCGCCATCCCGCTGGGCATCCTCTTCCTGCTCGCCACGCGGGTCTTCATGAAGGGGATCACCGCGGGGGCATTGAAGGCGTAAACGAGCAACTAGGTGCACCAGACCACGGCGCCCCCGGGATTCCTGTTTCTTGTAGCGCAGGCGTCTCGCCTGCACGCTTGTCTTCGCGTGGACACAGTGGACACAGTGGACA
>LSQX01345897.1_pt2 | contig 13047 bp, 14 predicted proteins | sample 654561 | NCBI WGS metagenome assembly LSQX01 (sample SAMN04489861, study PRJNA283612) | anaerobic digester metagenome | isolation source: 4 biogas reactors fed with cattle manure at either 37C or 55C with and... | place: Denmark: Kongens Lyngby | collected 2014 | reverse complement strand
GTAAGTAGTTTCTTGGATGTTTTAGCAATAATGATTTATTACAGTAAAAACAAGTAGGTACATGGTGAGGAAAATGACCGATTGGTCTCAAAAAGATTTATTGATTTTAGCATTCGATCATCGAGCATCTTTTATTGAAAAACTCTTCGGAATAAAAGGCCGTTCTCCAACAGCCGACGAAAAAACGAAAATACAGGAAGCTAAACAAATCATTTTTGAAGGCTTCAAGACTGCAATCCAAAAAAAGGTTCCCAAAGAAATTGCAGGATTATTGGTTGATGAAGAATTCGGCTCAGCTATCCTAAGAGAAGCAAAAAAAAACGGGTACAACTTTGCTATGCCGGCTGAAAAGTCAGGACAAGACGAATTCGACTTTGAATACGCAGAGCAATATGCCCAACACATCGAAGAATTCGACCCAACCTTCCTAAAAGTGCTAGTCCGCTATAACTCCGAAAGCGACCCAACCATGAACAAACGACAGTTACAACGCTTGAAATTATTAAGTGATTACTTGGCAAAGACTAATCGACCCTTCCTCTTTGAATTAATTGTACCAGCAACTCCAACACAACTAAGTATGGTCGGTGGCTCCAAAGAAAGATACGACCGTGAACTTCGCCCTAAACTTATGTGTCAAGCCATAAAAGAAATCCAAGTCGGCGGCGTTGAACCAGTTATTTGGAAACTTGAAGGCGTAGAAGACCCAAACGACGCCAAATCCATCGTAGCACAAACGCAAATGAGCGGTCGCAAAGCAGGCGTCATTACATTAGGTCGCGGCGAATCCAAAGAAAAAGTCAAAGAATGGCTTGGTGTAGGTGCAAAAATTCCAGGCATCATCGGCTTTGCAGTCGGTAGAACAATCTTCTGGGATCCCTTAGTCGAATATAAAGCCGGTAAAATCGACAAGAACACAACGATTGAAAAAATCGCTCAATGCTACATCGACTTAGTAGATCTATGGCAAAATGAAAGAAAACAATAAGTGAAAAAACATGACATCCCTAAGATCTTTAGCTCCAGCCTTAACAAGAATCACCACAGCCGGCGCAGTAGGAGCTGCCATGCACATCGGCAAAGGTGACCCAGATAAAGTAGACCAAACAGCCCTTGACTTTAGCCGAGCAGCTTTAAACCAAACAGAAGTAGATGGTCAAGTCATCTGCTGTGAAGGACCCAAAGACAACGCACCAGCATTTACATACAACGAAAAAGTTGGAACAGGTAATGGTCCAAAAGTTGAATTCGTCATCGACCAAGTTGACGGCACTACAGCCACTTCGAAAGGAAAAAAAGACGCTATATCAGCGTTAGCATGCGCCCCTTCTGGTTGCCTAAAGGTATTACCAGACGACGGATACTATTTCAAAGTTGCAACCAACGGTAAAGCCAAAGACAAAATTAACCTCGACATGTCTATTGAAGACATCGTAAAGACAGTCGCAGCCGCTAAAAAACTTGACCTGTCAAATTTTACAGTCATTATGCTAGAACGTGAACGTCACAACGAATTACTTAAACGTCTAAGGACACTTGGCGTTAGAATCGTCTTGATTAACGACGGTGACATCGCAGGCGCAATCGTTACTTGCCTCCCAGATTCAGGTATAGACCTACTAATCGGAGCAGGCGCAGGCGCAGAAGCAACAATGGCGGCTACAGCGGTAAAATGCTTAGGCGGAACAATGCTTGTTAAAGTTTGGAAAGACAAAAAAGATGATACAAAACGTATGGAACGATTGAAGGCTGCAGGAGTAGACATCGATAAAAGCTACACTGAAGAGGAACTGGCAAAGGGTAATGAAATGATATTTGCAGCTTCAGGAATTACCAGAGGAGAAATGTTAGATGCCGTACGGTTCACATCCGAGGGCGCAACTGTCCAATCATTTTGCACAAGACTACCAAGCGGCACCATCGAATGGTCAAATACAATCTTGAAATTCAAAGGGCACCCAGTTTATAGCCAGATAACTTAGCCCTTCTTCTTTTTATTTTCTTGCAATTAATGACTCAAAGGTTTTAGTAGAGTCCTGCTTCTTTGAAGTAATGATTTTCTTCTTTTTTAGGCCCAAAACTACGTATACCATCCTTCTTCATCTGAGCCCTTAAATCTGCAGCATATTCTTTGGTGATCTCACCCTTTTTTTCTAGATAAGCGACGATTTCTTCAGCTTGAGCTTCCGTATCACAACGACGAAGAAAATCTACTGCTTGGGGATTAAAATGCCGTAATTTATCAGACATTTCAGTGCGGCTTAACTCTTCTGCGTCTTTTTGCACATACTCATCGGAACAATCGCAATTGTCAGCTTCAGCCTCAGCTACATTCTTACGGATACCTTCGATTGGAACTTTTACATCTCCTGAGTTAAGTTCCTCATAAAGGTGGGGGAACATTTTTTTGATGTCTTTCTTTTGCATAGCACATCAACAACATACAAAAGCAGTGTTCTAGTAGTTTAAGACCTTTTTTAATTTTTTCCGCGTGATTAGTAAGGGATGAACTGTTGCACAGGGTTAGTTTGGAGTATTTTCTCCAATTGTTGAATATTAAGTCCTTTGAGTTCATCACCAAATGCTTCACATCGTCGCTTTTTATTTACTTCTTCTGAACTGCGCACAACAATTTCAAGCTCATGTTTAACATTAATTTGAGCGTAAATATGGAAAGACTCCAAGACATCACCATTCTTATTCACAGTGGTCCACTCAGTTTTGTTGACTTTAACACCGTGGGTTTTTATCATAAAAAGGACGTCTTCTGGATCATCCGCATATACAGCAATATCTATGTCACTGCCAAACCTGATGGTACCTCGCCAGACACTCCCTATCAAAATAGGACAGTAAGCACCCAAGAGACGCATTACATTCAAAGCATCATGGCGCATCTCAATCAACCTTTCACGTCGTTTGCTACCCTCTTGTTCTTCAGTGACATTATCCAATTCTAAGGCAACCTCACGATTAGAAGGCAAAAAATGAGCACCTAAAGTTTTAGCTGCCTTATCCTTTGCCTGCTTGTATTCTTTTTCTGCACCAAAATACAGCAGTGTTGCGGCTTCTCGAGCGACCCGACGCTTCAAATCTTCGTCTGCCAAAGCCTTTACCGTTTAGCAATTGTTTCATAGAGATCTAGTGTATGTTTTGCAATTTTGCTCCATGTGAATTCAGCTAGTACACGCTTTCGACCGTTTTTACCCAGCCACTTCATTTTCTCAGGACTCTCCAATGTACTAAGTACGCCCCATGCAATATCAGAGGGGTTGTTAGGGTCGATGTGGTAACCACATTGTTCTTCCCCACAGCAAAGAACGATTTCTCGCATACCGCTTACGCCTGCTGCACCAACTACCACTGGTTTTTCCATGCTCATAGCCTCAAGGGCTACAATACCAAAGGGTTCATAGTAACTTGGAAATACCGCTACATCACAGGCTGCATAATGATTAATTCGTTCTTCTTCAGGAATAAAATCAAAGCAGAATTTAACATAATCACCCATTTTTGTAATCTTTGTTAAGTTAGTTAGATATTCTTGAAGGTCGCCTACACCTACAATTACTAGTTTAGCTTTGGGTCTCTTTGCTAAAATATGGGACATAGCCATTATTAATTTATCTACACCTTTGACACCCACTAGTCGACCCAAGAAAAGTATCATATCTTCATCTTCTTTTATGCCATATTTACCGCGAACCCGTGCAATATCTTCTTTTGGTACGTTTGCTGGATTATACTTTTGTGGATCTACACCGTTATAACTAACCTGTATTTTCTCACGTGGGAAACCAAGTCCAACCAATTCATCTTTCATAGCATACGAAACAGTAACAACCATATCAGCTGTTTTACCAGCCCGTAACTCTATGCTGCTAACCACACCAGAACCATTACCCATTGTTCGCCCTTTCTCAGTAGAGTGAACATGAAAGGCAAAAGGCAAGTTGGTTTCACGTTTCACAGTAACACCACCCATTGCCGATAACCAATCATGGGCAACGACAACATCGTACTTCATGCCTTCATGTTTAATCAGTTTGTTAACAAGTTTAGCCGCTGATAGATAATTGTAAACCATGAGTTTGCCAAACAAGTGAATACCTCGACCCCATTTACGGATATCCTCGGCAATAACATCAGGTAATGAATCAGAAATATCAATATGTAAGGGTCTATGAACTTCAATACCACGCCAGATCTCTCTTGTAGGTAAAGACCCCTCGTCATCATTCATCGTGAAAACCGTTATATCATGGTCACTTAGAACGAATTTACGTGTAATTTCAGCAGCATATGTTCCTAATCCACCCACAATTTTCGGAGGATATTCATAAACAAAAGCAGCGATCTTCATCCTTTCAATGTCACCATTAATCATATGGAATTAGGAAGCAGTGTACTAAAGCTTTATCCAATATGTGCAAACCCCTTAGAATAATTAATTCATAGCTTGCATAACTTCAGGGGAAAAGTTTGATTACTCTGAATAACATAATCCTCTACGCAGGTGCATATAGAAATGAGCTTATCACCTATTAAACAAGAAATACTGGAGTCCATGTTTCTCAGCGACAAGCCACAAAAAGCCATGGAAATTGCAAAAGAATTGCACAGAGAATTCCAGCCAGTTATGATGCACCTTTTAGGATTAACACGCATGGGTTATGTTACCAGCCCAGAAAAGGGTCTCTATATTCTGACTATTCAAGGCAAAGGAGCGTTAGGTATCTCCGAAATAAACAAAGAGAAAGCAGCAGCCATCTTATCCTATGCTCCACATGATAAAGCATTTAACTTCTATAAGTCAGTTGGCAACCCGCTTAACGTACATGCGCATAATTTAAGAGACTTTACAGTAAAAATCGACCGCGTTGATATAGCCTCACTTGAATTCCATTTGAAACGCGGAGATTTTGAATCATGGTTTAAGAGTCTTGGGGACGAGGAATTGGCAAAGAAAATGGAGCTGCTAAAACGTCGAGAACTCACAGGTGAAGACTTACGTAAGCGATTACATGCAGTGGTTGATCCACGTTTTCGTACGTTAACTAAATTTTCAGGTCAAGTATTCCCAGAAAACCAAACACATAGTCATAGCGAGCATACCCACACCAACAACCTTTAAACTATTTTTTCCATTCCCCAGCATTTCATAAAATTAAACACATCTATCGTTAAGGGCTCAAGCCCACCGATACACCTAACGCTTCAGGGCTTCTAACCAACTTTAAAATAACCAGCAGTAAAATGATCATATAGGAGGAAAATGTTTTTGACAGACGTAGTTGATAAAGGTCTGCGAAAAGCAGGTATAACTGTTTCTAAACCAGCACTAGCCGTCATATGTATTATCTTTGGTATCCTTTTGATAATTTTTCCAGGACTTGTCGGCATAATAATCGGTATATTCCTAATCATACAGGGTATCCTACTCTTAACGGATTACATGGAAACCAGTCGTCAACAATCATCAACACCAAGGAAAACTTATACAACACCACCGCCGCCTCCAACGGCATCAACCGAGGAACCGCCTAAAACACCACCGGCTATTCCACCCAGAGAAACTGAATGACCGCAACCGCTAAATAATCAACCCCTCAAACAAGTACCACAAACTGTAGAAGGCACACTAAACCTTGTCACTAAATCAGAACCTAGAAAAACTCTCAAACACCCAAGGAGTAACAGGTAGAGAAAATAAAATTCGCGACTTGTTAACTCAAATGTTAAAACCCTACACAGACGAAATCCAAGTCGATAGAATGGAAAATATCATCGCAGTCAAAAAAGGCAAACCCAAAGCACCCAAGATTATGCTTGCAGCACACATGGATGAAATTGGATTAATGGTAAAAACTATCACAAAAGATGGCTTTATCCAATTTAGTAAACTTGGAGGCATCGACGACCGTATTCTAACCGCACAAGAAGTAATAATACATACAAAAAAAGGCGCTTACCAAGGTGTAATCGGATCAAAGCCACCTCATATCCAAAAAGAGGAAGAACGTAAAAAAATCATACCTCTCGATGACTTGTTTATCGATGTCGGGGCTGAAAACCGCGAAGATGCAGTGAATATGGGTGTTGCAATCGGTGACCCAATTGCATTTGACGCAACGTATACCAAGTTAAACAAAGAAAAGGTGATGGGAAAAGCTTTTGACAACCGAGCGGGTTGTGCAGCTATGGTTGAAACCATGAAGCTTTTGAAGGATTGCAGTTGTACCGTATATGCTGTTGGAACCGTACAAGAAGAGGTTGGTTTACGTGGAGCAGGAACCGCAGCATTTACTGTTGACCCTGACTTTGCGTTAGCATTAGATGTCACCATCGCAGGTGATGTTCCAGGGGTAAGAGAATATGACACATCTGTCAAGTTAGGTAACGGACCAGCGTTGACAGTATCTGATTCAGGCATCATCACTCACCCAAAAATCATGCATTGGATACTCGACACATCTTCTGAGGAAAAGATTCCCATTCAACTGGAATCTGGTTTGCTCGGGAGTACGGATGCTGCACGAATAAGTCTAACACGCCAAGGGATCCCAAGTGGCGCACTATTAATACCTACACGCTATATACATAGTCCGGCAAGCATCCTAAGTTTAGTTGACTTAGAAAACACAGCTAAACTTGCGTCAATCGCAATTCAACGAGCAACCAAGCTTTTTTAATCGAAAAATCTTTTTACAGCCTAAAATAAAAAAATAGTTGAAAATGCATGAATAAAGAACAAAAAAAAACAAACACAGCTAAACTCGAAAAATTCGCAGATAAATTTGAGTTCCTAGAACATACTGCAGATGTATATGTACGGGCTTTTGGCGAGAAAATGTGGGATGCCTATGGGAATGCAGCGTTAGCGATGTTTGAAACGATGACTGATACAGGCAAGATTGCTCAAACTATTGAAGAGACAATAGAAATTGAAGCCGAAGACCAGTATGCACTATTATATAATTGGCTTGAAGCCTTATTAGTCAAATTTGAAACTGAAGGTATGTTATACAGCAAATTTCAAATAGAAAATTGGCGCGAAACAGCTGAATCATTTAAATTTGAAGCAAAAATGTGGGGAGAAAAATATGATCGCAAAAAACATCCCCAGAAAGTAGCAGTAAAAGCGGTCACGTATCATTTGATGGTTGTTATCCGGGAAACCGACAGAGTAGCCCTTGAATTCATCCTTGATATATAAAAATTAATTTAGGCGAGTCCAAGTTTCTTTAACTCAGCCATCATATAATCCACCATCGGTTCCGGCGGTTGATCGATAGATTTTGTAACATTCACGATAAAAGGGACCCCCCTTTTATGGTAGTACTCAATAAGCGGTTCAGTTTGGGTCTTGTAGACTTGTAACCGGTTTTTAATAACTTCTTCATTGTCGTCTGCACGTTGGTAGAGTTGTCCACCGCATTTATCGCAAATGCCATCCGCTTTTGGCTTCAAAAATCGTACATTATACACTGTTCCGCAATTCTTACAAATCCTACGAGAAGTCAAGCGCTCAATAATTATTTGGTCTGACACATCCAGTTGGAGGATGACATCGATTTTTGCAATTTTTTCTAAAGTATTGGCTTGAGAAATGGTTCGTGGGAACCCATCAAGGAGAAAGCCTTTACCTTGGGGGATTTTTGCTAATTTGTCTTTAAGGACTTCAACAACGACATCGTCTGGAACCAGCGCACCACGTTCAACATAAGATTTTACCTTTTTTCCAAGTTCAGTGTTTTGTTTCACAGATTCACGGAAGATATCACCCATGGCGATGACCTCTACACCAAGCTGGTTCTGCATTCGGGTGGAGTAAGTTCCTTTGCCTGCGCCTGGCGCTCCAAAGATAATAGCGTTCAACTTGAATTAACCCCTGTAATTGCTTCTGTGTTAGTAGGTAATCTATAATTAAGTCTTGTCATGTAAGAAGTAGTTTTTATGCGGATAGGATTGAGTTGAGTAGACCCTGAAAGTTTGTTGAGTAGGAATTTTAGAGTTATTTTTATCGATACGTGCCGTTTTGGCTGGTTTAACCTTTTGTCTACGTTTAAATCGCCAATACCTGTCTTAGGTTCCTGTGTTGATTTCAGCGCATTTTAGCTTTTTTAAAATTTTTATACTTTTAGAAAGCGTAAAATAATTAACGCTCCAATCCACACACATAATTAGTAGATTGGCATGATTCGAGTAACACCCGATATCACCGACTCCACCTGTGTTTGGGATGGCCCCAAAAATGAGTATAGATACACCCTTCTCCGCATCTGGGACACCACAAAACCACGCATCGTCTTCATTGGCCTAAACCCCTCTGTCGCTGACGAGTACCAAGACGACAACACTGTACGCAAATGCATAAACATCGCCCGACGCGATGGCTACGGCTCCATGATGATGCTGAATGCGTATGCTTACCGCTCCACCGACCCCAAAGCCCTCACCACCCAACCAAATGTGATAGGCAGGTTTAACGACCGCCATATAGCAGAAGAATGCCAATCGGCAGACAAAATTGTAGTCGCATGGGGTAACCACGCAACAGACAACAGACATGCAACCCTGCTTAAGGTGCTTGAAGGACAGCGGTTAGTGTGTTTTGCAAAGAACAATAACGGTAAACCAAAGCACCCATTGTATGTGTCACTTAAGGCGCCATTAATTCCATACAACCAAACATAGACGTGTTTAAAATTAAAAAACTATAGCCAACCATATTGTTCAAAAAACCAGAAGCCTCAAACCAGCCATCCCCAAAGATGGACTAAGAGAGTTAAATTTCCCCAGTCCACCAACTACTACTTCATTTGTTGTTCATCAACTCAACTGTCTGATAAACACTGTCACCTCGAAGCGGAGACAAGAATAAAAACGCTTCTGAGTTCAAGACAAATAGAGTGCTTACCCATCACAAAACAAGCATGCCAAACCGCTGTTCAGCGGGCAAAAAAGGCAAACGTCCCAGCAGATAATGTATTGACAACAAGAACTAAGGAGGAAATAATAGTGACGGCAATAAAATAGTAACTGCAATAAAACATAAAATTACGCACTATGACGCTAAGCGTTAGACAGCATATAAAAATGGAGCGTACCGATTGAGTTATTATTCGCGGAAACATTTATGACATCATAAGAACTTTTTTTAAAAATAACAACCATGAGGGGAATTAATGCATACTAAAGAAATCGGCAAAAACATCTATCAAGTCGAATTAAACACCGGAGGTATAGCTCAATTGATATGCAGCTACATTGTCACTGGTTCCAATCCAATCTTAGTTGAGTCGGGCCCAACTAATTCCATTCCGAACCTCCTTAGCGGTATTAAAGAATTGGGTATAAAACCAGAAGATATCCGGTACGTCGCAGTTACACATATTCATCTTGACCATGGCGGCGGAGCAGGCACCCTATTAAAACAGTTACCAAACGCTAAAGTTATTGTACACCCACGGGGAGCTCCACATATAATAGACCCCGAACGACTTTGGCTGTCAAGTCAATCGGTTCTAGGTTTTGTAAGTGACATTTTTGGGAAACCTGAACCAACCCCCAAAGATCGAGTGATACCATTAACTGAAGGCACAATTGATTTGGGTGATGAAGGTAAACTCTCAATACTTGAAACAGTTGGACATGCTTCGCACCATCTGAGCTTTCATGAATCCTTTAACGGCGGAGTGTTTCCCGGTGATGCCGCTGGTACTTATCTGCCTGAATGTGATGCCGTTGTACCTACTACACCGCCTCCATTCCTTCTGGAACCGGCGTTAACTTCTCTTGATAAACTCATAGCACTAAATCCAACTGCACTCTACTTTAGTCACTTTGGTAAAGCTAACAATGCAACTAATCGTTTAAAAGCCTACAAGGAACAACTCAAACTCTGGGTAAAAATCGCTGAAGAAGGTGAGAGAGAGGGCTTAAGTTTTGAGCAGATACGGGATAACATAATTGCTCAGGATCCAATAATGGTTCAGGTTGGTCAATTTGTAAAGGAGCATCGTATTTACCAAAAAACAGTTATGGAAAACTGTGTCCGTGGTGTTGTAGGATATGCAAAACAGAAGCTTGAAAAAACCATAACCTAACCGCTGGTTTCTTTTATGTTGAGTTGAAACTCGTCCAATTCCGCAATATTCTTTTTCTTACTAAACGGGTTGACGCGGCTACAACCTACAGTTGCAATTATTGCTGTGGTAAAGATGACAACTACAGCTATACTTACAAACAGATCAGAGTATTCTAATCCGTATTGGACAGGAAGGGTTGCTAAAACTGCAGCCGCTAAACCTCTTGTAAGCACTACTGTCATTACCTTACGCTCACTTTTCATGGGACTACGCAAAGTTGTAAGCCATACCGCACCAAAACGTGTTCCAAGAAGAATTAACGAAATAGCGACCCCAGCAAGCAGCAATTCCACGGTTGAAACCGAAACTATTAAACCTAAAAAGACAAAGAAAAATGTGCGTATAAGAAAAGCAATTTCAGAGCCAAACCGCTTCAACCCATCACTAACAGAGAGTGAAAATTCTTTTGCTCGCTCACTAGCTGTCTGCCTGAAAACATTAAGAATGCTCTTTTCGTTTCCAAGAATTAAACCAAAAATTAAAGCAGTTAAGGCACCGCTTCCACCTAAACTCTCAGAACCAGCGTAACCTAACATAACAATGCCTAACGTTAACATATATGAAAAAGACTTAGTGGCAACCTTTGATAATGCGAACAACCATGCGAATCCTAAAACTATACCAAAGATTATTCCAATCAAGAACTTGCCTGCAACACCAAATGCTACTTCGCTAACAACTACGTCTCCAGTAACAATGATATCAATAAGAGATAAACTGATAACGATACATAAAATATCAGTAATAGCAGACTCTAAAATGAGTGTAACAGCGCCTTTTTCACTGATCTTAATCCTGCTGGCTAGAGAAATAACCACTATGGAGCTGCTACCGCCAAAAATGCTGCCGAAAAGTAACCCATAGAATAATGGGACGCTAAACACGATTATTGTGAATGCTGCAACGCCTAAAACACTAAAAATAAAACCTAAAACTGCTAGCAACAACGCTTTTGGACTATTAGAAAATACCTGCTTTATATTCAGGTTCATGCCACCATCGAACAGTATGTACGTTAAAGCTATAGCCGCAACAAATGGGGCATAACCTGACATCGTATAAGAGTGAAATATACCTAGAACAGGGCCACAAAGGATACCGATGAGTATCAAAACAAACATATCCGGCACCCCAGTCTTACTAAAAAGATAATTTGCTAAGAACCCTATTAGAATTATCAATCCACCTACTATGAGTGCAATTGAAACCGAATCAACCAAGGGCCATCTAAATAGGTGTTTACAACCAAGGTCCTTTTAGACTTTTCCCGAATAAGGGTAAACAGAAGGAATTATTCATAACGTTTTATAACCCCATAAGCTTCCTTTTTTGACGGTGAAAAGATTTTGGGTGAAAACGAAAGTCGAGCCGCATCTGAAGCGGTTCCACTAGAAAAAGTAAATGATTACATGTGGCGAATACCGACTTATAAACCAGCAATGAAAGTCCCAGGCATGATCTTCGCTGATCAAACTTTGGTAGAAAAGATGAAAACAGATCGCACCCTTTGGCAATGTAGCAACGTAGCTCAGTTGCCAGGTATATACAAACATGCAGTAACATTACCTGATGGTCATGAGGGTTACGGATTTCCTATCGGTGGAGTAGCAGCAACTGACGCAGACCACGGCGTCATAAGCCCCGGCGGTGTTGGCTATGACATTAACTGTGGAGTACGACTCCTTTCAACAAATCTATCTGAACAAGACATTAGACCAAAACTTGTCCACTTGACAGAAACCATCTTTCGTAACGTCCCCTCAGGACTGGGTAGCCGAAGAAAAGACTTAACTATCTCAAACCGTGACCTCGACACCCTTGCAGTCAAAGGAGTACAGTATTTAATCGACCGCGGACTAGGATGGCCAGAAGACTCAAAACACTGCGAAGAAAACGGTCAAATGAAAAACGCTAATCCAGACAAAGTCAGCCAAACCGCAAAAAGCCGAGGCTTAAGTCAAATCGGCACATTAGGCAGCGGTAACCACTTCTTAGAAATCCAAAAAGTAGATAAAATCTTTAACGAAAAAACCGCAAAAACCTTCGGATTAACCCACGAAGGACAAGTCACAGTGACCATCCACTGCGGCAGTCGAGGCTATGGACACCAAGTCTGCAGCGACTACCTCCGTGTAATGGAACGAGCCGTCCAAAAATACAAAATCAGCTTACCGGACCGTGAATTAGCATGCGCACCGGGCAATAGCCAAGAAGCAAAAGACTACGTCGAGGCTATGGCATGTGCAGTCAATTATGCGTTCTGTAATCGACAAGCAATAATGCATTGGGTGCGCCAAAGTTTCCAGCAAGTCTACGGTCAAGATCCAGAAAAATTTGGATTAAAACTGGTCTATGATGTGGCACACAACATTGCTAAACTGGAAACTCATGATGTTGGTAATGGTGTGCAAAAAAAAGTTTGGGTTCATCGCAAAGGTGCCACACGAGCATTCCCAGCAGGTCACGAAGATATACCAAACGATTACCACAATGAAGGCCAACCAGTACTCATACCAGGCAGTATGGGAACCGGTTCATGGGTCTTGGCAGGCACACAAAAAGCTATGGAATTAACCTTTGGTTCAACCGCACACGGTGCAGGTCGCCTGATGAGCCGTGCAGCGGCTAAACGCCGATTCTGGGGGGCAGACATTAAAACTGCACTCGAAAAACGCGGCATCTCGGTTCGAGCAGCCAGCACATCCGTCCTAGCCGAAGAAGCCGACTCCGCCTACAAGAATGTCGATATAGTTGCAGAAGTCAGCCATCAGTTGGGCATAGCCACCAAAGTTGCAAGGCTTACCCCGTTGGCTGTTGTAAAAGGCTGAACCACCGCTTTCCCTTTTTATTTCTATATAGGGCTGTGCATAATTTTAAATCTAGTTAGTACCTATTT
>LSQX01394727.1_pt1 | contig 13048 bp, 13 predicted proteins | sample 654561 | NCBI WGS metagenome assembly LSQX01 (sample SAMN04489861, study PRJNA283612) | anaerobic digester metagenome | isolation source: 4 biogas reactors fed with cattle manure at either 37C or 55C with and... | place: Denmark: Kongens Lyngby | collected 2014 | reverse complement strand
CACTTGGCGTAGATCTCATCATACTGGCCGGAGGCCTTGACCTCGGCTATACCTTTATTGATTTTCTCCAACAGCTGGCTGTTGCCCTTGCGGATGGCAATACCGTATTCTTCAGTGGTGATTGGTTCACCGTACTTGATGTCCTTGTACTGTTGGGAAATCTCTTCTGCCACCGCTAGGTCAATGACACAGGCTGCAACGCCGCCGTTACGGACCTCCTGAATCGCATCGGGGGCCAAGTTGAACCGTTTGACAATGATGCCGTCGACCTCTGATACCTCCAGATCACCAGTGGTGCCAATCTGGACGGAAACCTGCTTGCCAACCAGATCTTCAAGGGTTTTGATGGAAGTGTCCTCAAGTTTGGTTACAATCACTTGACTTGCGGAAAAATACGGGTCCGAGAAATCCACTGCCTTGAGGCGATCTTCGGTAATGGTCATGGCGGAGATGATGCAGTCAAAGTTGCCTGTTAAGAGGCCGGGAATCAGCCCATCCCAGGCAGTGTTAACGATCTCAACGTCCATCGCTACAGCTTCACCAATGGCATTAATGAGGTCAATGTCAAATCCTAAGTACTCACCGGTTTTCTCATCCTGAAACTCAAAGGGCGGGAAATCAGCGCTGGTGCCAACCTTGAGCACCGGCTTGGCCATGGCGGCAGTCGCTCCCAAGACCAGAATCAGGGCCATGCACAACAGACCAAACCAAGTTTTCTTCATAGGTTACAACTCCCCTCGCAAGATTCACGTTCGTATAATATCACAATAACTATGCATAAGTATACTGAGGAGAGGAGGCCGTGTCAAGGGTTTCTGGTCAATATTTTGTATAAGGCTGTTCCGAGGTTTGCGGATGGGATAGATAGGTCCTTCTCTGACATTCTATCATCGAGTGATTGAGGAGATCATAGAGTTCCACACCAAGGGTAACCTTAGTGTGGTAATTAGGGTGTGCCGAGGCGGTTATTCACCGATTAGGTGGAGATCAGGGAAATAGGTTCTATAATACCCCCGATCTCGGGTAAGCAGCCTGTCAGCCTGTATCAACAGCCAAGAGCTATCCCCGTACCCGATATCAGGTACGGCGTTTCTGTACAAGGGAAAAAGTGAGAAGGAAATACCAAGCCCTTTCCAAAAAGAATAAGGATCTTTCAGTTTGGCTTCCCAAACCTTCCAGATACTGCTCCCTTTCTCAATCCTCAGCTTTTGCCGCCTGCTGCATAATCCTTGCTACATATTGCCTAGAGGTTCAAGGCCGTTAAGGCTCGTAGATCATCCTACGGGTCATTCCCCCGTCAACCATGATGTTAGCTCCAGTGATAAAGTCATTATCATCATGGGTGAGGTAGAGACAAGCCCTGGCGATGTCGTCAGGTGTGCCAACTCGGCCCGCTGGGTGCTGAAGGTGGTCAATCTCCCGAAGCTCCGCATAATCCCCAGTCTCGATCCATCCGGGACTGATGGCATTGACCCGGATCTTGTCCGGACCGAGGGAAATGGCTAGGGCATGGGTGAGGGCGATGATCCCACCCTTGGAAGCAGAGTAAGCTTCTGTATTTGCTTCGGACATGAAAGCCCGGGTAGAGGCAATATTGACGATGGCTCCGCCTCCCTGGCGCCGCATGATCTTGGCCGCCTCCCGGGAACAGAGGAAAGCCCCCCGGAGATTGGTATTGAGTACCAGATCCCAATCATCCACCGTCAGCTCATAGGGTGATTTGGTTATGCCAATGCCGGCGTTATTAATGAGAATATCCAGCCGGTGATAGGCGGCATCGGTCGTTGCCACCAGGTTTTGGATATCATCTGGCTTGGTTACATCGGTTGGACAAAAGAGGGCCTCTCCTCCGAAATCTCTAATGGAGCTGAGGACTGCTTCACCTGAGGACAGATCCTTTTCTGCAATGACTACCTTTGCCCCTTGGGCTGCATAGGTGAGGGCAACGCATTTTCCGATTCCTCTGCCTGCTCCCGTAACGATGACTACTTTATCAGCGAAACCCATGGAGTCGCCTCCTTTACTAAATTGGTGGCAGTGGAACATTTCGTCGCAATAAGCTCGTCTCCTTGAATATCGGATGAAGTATTGCTTCGTTCTAAATGAAAGTTTGTTCCAACGCCCGCCGCAAAAAGCCTTTGCCTTGAGGAAGTGTCATCCAAGATATACCCGGTTGTCTACCAGCCGAACCGGCCAGGAAAAAATTCTTTCGGTTCAAACCCCTAATTTTGGACATTATGCAGCAGCAACTTCAGGTTTTCTAGAGAACCAGCAGGAACTTGCTTTTCAATCCCGAAACATAATGTATACAAACTATACAATGGATACAACGTATACACACCGTCATGTAGGCGGTTTGTCCAGGCGGGTGAGGTCATGAGCTTAATTCAACAAGTATATGAAGAATTGCGCAGACAAATCCTAGAGGGTGAGCTGCCGCCTGGGAGTAGGTTAACTGAAACCAAGTTGGCTGAAATCTTCAATACCAGCAGAACTCCTGTCAGAGAAGCCTTGGCTCAATTGAAAAACGAGGGGTTGGTCTGCCACAAGCCTGGGACTGGCTTGGTGGTCAGCGAAGTTTCCATTGAAGATATAGAAGAACTGATGGGCATTAGAAGAGTGCTTGAGGAATACGCGCTGGACCAGGCCTTAGACAACATGACGGAAGCGGATCTTTTGCAGCTGGAGCTCTTTATCAATCAATCCAAGTACTATCTGGAGAAAAACGATATAGACGCTGTCTTTGAACACAACACCAAATTCCATGATTATATCCTAGAAAAAAGCTGCAATAAGAGGCTGCAAACTATACTAGGCAGCCTGATGGATGCCATTCTGCGGTTTCGCATCATGACCCTGCATTATCCCGGCAACAGCCAGGCTTCAATTAAGCGCCATGAGCGCTTGGTCCAGGCCATGAGAGACGGGGACAGGGACTTGGCGAAGCAAATCATCGCAGAAGACGTCACTGTGGGCAAGGGAATCTTGCTCGAGCTTTTTGACAGCCAAGCTAAAGAAAAAATGGAAGCCTAACACAACCAAGTTGAGGGGCTCATGCTTGGTCTGGTCGAGAGGGGGGAGTTGCGGCAGGAGACGTTGTAATGTGATTCATCAAGTATCGAAGCATGGGAGAAATGAGATTCTAAGGAGGAAGAATGGTAATGAAAAGGTTTATGAATCTTTTGCTGGTTAGCCTTATCCTAGGTCTGTTGGCAACCTCTGTTGTGGCAGCTGCCGACTGGAAGCCCACCAGGGATATCGAGTTCGTAGTGCCTTCTTCTGCAGGCGGCGGAAGTGACCTGAATGCTAGAACCATTTCCGACTTAGCTCGGAAGTACGGCTTCTCTCCATCCCCGATTATGGTAGTCAACAAGCCCGGCGGCTCTGGAGCAGTGGCATTTAGCTATGTGAACACCAAGAAGGGCGATGCCCACACCTTGATGGTTCTCCACTCTGGACAGGCTGTTGGTGCTTATGTCAACGACTGGCGGGTAAAGACTGAAGACCTGACCTATATCGGCACAGTGGCCTTTGACGAGCTGACCCTAGGAGTAAGGAAGGACAGCCCTTACAAAGACGTTCCAAGCCTAATTGAAGCAGCCAAGAAGAACCCCGGCAAAATCACCATCGGCGGTGCTCAGCGGGGCAACAGCGACCACCTCAGCTTTGAGTTGATCAATAAGTACACCGAGGGCGAGTTCTCCTATGTCATGTTCAACAGCTCCGGTGAAGTAATGTCCGCAGTACTAGGTGGACACGTTGATGTCGGTATCTTCAACCCCACCGAGTGCATCGGCCAGGTGCAGGCTGGCGAGATCGTTCCTATCGCTACTTTTGCAGCTAACAGACTAGGCGGCCTGTTCGCAGATACACCAACCTTTGGCGAGCTGGGCTATCCTGAGATTCAGGTAACTGAAGTTCGGGCAATTGCTGGACCGCCCAACATGCCTAAGGAAGCTGTAGAATTCTACGAGGAGATGCTCAAGAACATCACCGAGACCGAAGAGTGGAAGCGGGATTATATCCAGAGAAATCTCCTGGTCGATCAGTATATGAACGCAGCTGACACCCAGGCTTACTTTGAGGACATGATCGATCTGAACATCAAGACATTCAAAGAGGTCGGCTATATTAAGTAGAGTTAGGATCTAGAGCAAGATCCCTCTACCGCTAGTGAAGGGAGTAGATGTCGCGTGCAGTATGTTGCACCCATTGTGGCACTGCTGCTAGGTATATACTGGGTAATCGGTGCCTTTGACTATGGTATATGGGTGCGCAATGGGCCGGGAGGAGGATTCCTCCCGCTCATTGGCGGCCTGCTGACTATAGTCTTTAGCATATCTCTTATGCTGCAAAAGCGTAAGGCAAAGGATAAAGACCAAGGTGACAAGTTCAGCTGGAAGGCCTTTCTCCCGGCAGGTGCTCTGCTGGTCATGGTCCTCTTGTCCCAGGTAGTAGGTATGCTGATTTCTATGGCTATCTACATGTTTGCCTGGCTGAGACTCATGGAGAGAGAGACGGTGACCAAGTCCCTCGCCATTAGTCTAGGCACTGTGGCAGTTATCTACGCTGTCTTTTTTGCCTGGCTGCGGGTGCCGTTCCCCAAAGGAATCTTGGGGCTTATCTAACAGCTGACGGCAAAACGATAGGAAAGTGAGTGCTAGTATGGAAAACTTAGAGTTTCTATGGCAAGGTTTTCAAGTGGCGTTAACGTTACCAAATTTGCTCTCAGCCTTGGTTGGGGCAATATTGGGACTAATCGTTGGTGCCGTTCCGGGTATAGGGTCTCTCGCGGGAGTTGCTCTGCTGCTTCCCCTTACCTTTAGGATGAACCCAACGACAGCAATAATTGCTCTAGCTGCGCTGTATTACTCCAACATGTATGGCGGCGCCTTTAGCGCAATTCTGCTGAACATCCCCGGCGACTCACCGGCGGTTATGACTGCCATGGACGGCTATCCCCTGGCTAGATCGGGCAAGGCAGGACTGGCTCTGTCAAGTGCCATCGTCTCATCCTTTATCGGGGGGACAATGGGGATCATCATTCTCACGATTTCCGGTCCCATCTTGGCCAGATGGGGATTGAGCTTCGGACCGGGAGAACTGACACTGCTAATTCTCTTTGCCATGACCTCCATCGGCTGGCTCTTGGGGGAAAATCCTACTACCGGTCTGGTTGCTACCGGTATGGGTCTCATGTTTGCAACGGTGGGCGTAGATATGGCGATGGGACTGCCACGTTATGATTTCGGCAGTGTCCACCTTTTGAGCGGAGTTCCCTTTATCCCTCTAGTTATCGGTATGTTCGGCTTCAGCCAAGTTATTGACATGGTGGTCAATAAGGAAAAATACGCTTCCGCAAATGTACACGAGGTCAGTTTCCGAGAGAGCATGCTGAAGCGGGATGAATTTAAGCGCATTGCTCCGATCGGCCTTCGGCAGGGAATCCTGGGAACAATTATCGGTGTCATGCCGGGAGCCGGAGCCACGTCTGCGGCATTTCTGTCCTATATTATCGAGAAACGGATCAATAAGAACGCCGACCAGATGGGCAAAGGTGCTATCGAGGGCATAGCGGCGGCAGAATCATCTAACAATGGTGCGGCCATGGGAGCCTTTGCGCCGCTGCTCACCTTAGGTATTCCCGGCGGCGGTACCACTGCTGTGCTGCTGGGAGGACTAATGATGTGGGGCTTGAGGCCTGGACCCCTCCTCTTTAAGGAAAATCCTGATTTCGTCTGGGGTCTAATTAGCTCCATGTACGTTGGTAATATCATCTGTCTGATCATCGCGTTTGCTTCAATCCCTCTGATGATGAAGGTTGTTAAGGTGCCGGCAAGCGTTATGATTCCCATCATTTCCGTGATTTGCGTAGTTGGGACCTATACTGTAAACAACAGCCTTTTCGATGTGTATCTCATGATTGTAATGGGAATTCTGAGCTATTTCATGGGTATCGCCGGAATCCCCACAGCTCCGCTGCTGTTGACATTTGTGCTTGCCCCGATGCTGGAGGGCTATGTGCGGCAGGCCTTTGATATCTCGAGGGGAAGCCTCGGCATTTTCGTCGGCAGTGGTCTGGCAAAAGTACTGCTGGCCTTGACTATCATCTTCTGCCTATCGCCGGTAGTGCTAAATGTCATGTCGAAGCGAAAGGCTAATAACGGTGAAGCAGCGGCCTAAAGGCCCGCTGCTTCCCGAAAAGCAACAGAACTTGCTAAGTTGAATGTTGAGAAATGAGGTAGGTAAAATGTCAGGAACTAAGCCAGTCGTTGGTGTACTCCTAGGAGACCCCACCGGCATCGGTCCGGAACTAGTAGCAAAGTTGATCGCTGATCAAGAGCTAATGGATCGGGCGCAGACTGTAATCATTGGCGACCAGCGGATTTGGGCCATGGGGCAGAAATTTGCAAAGACCAACACCGAAGTGCCAATTTACAGCAACTATGAAGATATCCCCTTCCCCTTAGAGCAGCCGGTGCTGTTGGACTATCCCACTGTGGACCCAGCAGAGTTGGAGCTTGCTAAGGTCGATGCCAGGGCAGGAAAGTCTGTTTATGATACACTGATGTATACCATCGGCCTGGCCAAAGAGGGCAAGATTGATGGATTTGTCTTTGCGCCCTTCAACAAGGCAGCTCTCCATGCCAGCGGCTGTCCCTTTAGCAGCGAATTGGAACTCTTTAAGAGCGAGTTTAACTGCCCCCATGTCCGGGGTGAGCTCAATGTCGTGGAGGACGCCTGGAACTCCAGAGTAACATCCCACGTGGCGCTGAAGGATGTAAGTTCTCTAATTACAGTGGACAGCGTCTATGAGACCATCACTTTTGTCAACAGCGTGCTGAAGGTATACGGCAAAGAAGTTCCCAGAATTGCTGTGTCCGGCATAAATCCCCACTGCGGCGAGAACGGTTTGTTTGGCAGTGAAGAAGGAGACGTCATTGAGCCGGCTATCAAGAAGGCCAGAGAAGATGGGATCAATGCATCGGGGCCCTTCCCCAGCGATACCATCTGGCTCAAAGTCTTGGCTGGCGAGTATGACGCAGTTGTCTCCATGTACCACGATCAGGGCCAGATTGCACTGAAAATCCTAGGCTTTGATAAAGGCGTCACAGTTCACGGCGGGATGCCAGTGCCGATTGCAACTCCAGCCCACGGCACAGCCTTTGACATTGCCGGCAAGGGAGTAGCAAATGCCCAGGGCATCAAGCGGGCCTTTACCATTGTCAGTCGGATGGCAGCAAACCAAAAGAGCAATTCATAAGAGCATTTCATAAGGATGTGGTAAAATGGCAGTTCGTGTTGTAAGTCTAGATTCCATTGAACCGCAGCACTTGCCCGGTCGGGACCTGCAGTGGCTGGTTACTCCAGAGACCATCGGGGCAGAGCAGCTTTCCATCGCGATCATGACCTGTCCTGCCAAGTCTGTGGTCAAGCCCCTGCATGCCCATAAGGATATCGAAGAGGTCATCCTGATCCTGGAGGGTGAAGGAGAAGCTTACGTCGATGGGGAAAAAGCCTTTTTCAAGAAGGGCGATGCCGTCCTGTTTCCAGCTAACTCCAAGCACCAGGTGCGAAATACCGGCGACGGGCCGCTGATTACTGCTTCCATCTTCTCGGCACCAACCAGCCCGGACACCTATATTATCTACGACGAAGACGTTTTCGCGTAGGATCCCCATCTTGCTGATACTAGATTTGGTCGTTAGCTCAGGGGGTGCCCCTTCGGTAAGGGGCACCTTCAAGACGGAGGTTTTGAGTACATGGCAACTGTGGGATTAATCCATTCGACGAGATTGGTCATTCAGGCGGTGCACGATGTGGTCGCCAAAGCCAATCCGGAGCTGGAAATCATTAATGTGCTGGATGAGGGATTACTTAAGCTTTTGCGGGAGAAAGCATTTGACCGGATTGGTCCCAGGATGACCGCCATGGCCGAGGGGTTAGAAGAAGACGGTGCGGAGCTTATCATAGTAACCTGTTCTTCCCTTTCTCCTTATGTTGATGGGGTGCGGGAAAACATCAATACACCGATAATCAAAATTGATGAACCCATGATTCAATGGGCGGCGAAAAACCACGCAAGCATCGGAGTTGTCATGACCAATCCCACCACCCAATCACCTACCGCCAGCTTGATTGAGGACGTTTCCCGCCGGTTAAACAAAGACGTCAAAGTAGAATACCGGCTCCTGAGCGAAGCCTTTGAGCGGCTTAATCGCGGTGATGTAGAAGGCCATGATGCCGCGGTGGTGGAGGCGGTGGAGGCCTTGATGGAAGAAGTAGAAGTGGTGCTCTTGGCCCAAATATCCATCGCCCGGGTAGCTACGCAAATTGACCCCAAGATTAGAAAAAGAGTTTTCTCCAGTTTGGATTTTATCGGCAAAGAGCTGCCACAATAACCGTAGGCATGGTTAGGCATGGGCTGTGCTGAAACTGCCGTGCCATGGGTCCTTTTAGGTTAGGGAAGGAGATTTGGATTTTAATTAGATTTCAGGGAGGTGGAAAGACGAATGTCACAAAGGATAGGTTTAGCCATTGCCCCGGAGACAGCGCTGCCGTCTGCCTTCGTGGTTTTTCGTGATCGGCTGGAAGTAAGCATTGAGAAAGCGGCCCGGCTGGGTTATGACGGGATCGAACTGGCACTTCTAGATAGAAGCCAAGTGGATATTGAGGGTATCAAAAAGCTCCTTGATGAATACAATCTGGAGCTTCCTGTAGTTTCTACGGGTCAGATCTACGGCCAGTCGGCTTTGTGCTTTACAGATCCCGATGAGGGAAGGCGCAGCCAGGCTGTAGCCCAGTTTAAGGGTTTGATGGAAGTTGCTGCTGAATTTGGTGCCATGATCAATATTGGGAGAGTCCGGGGTCCGTATTTTGATTCCATCAGCAAGGAAGAGGCGGAGGACAATTTCCTGAGGTCCATGGAGGAGCTGGCAGAACTGGGGAAAAAGCTCGATGTTGATATTCTCCTTGAGCCTGTCAATCGCTACGAGATTGATTTTGTCAATTCCTGCGCCCAAGGTGCAGAGATCCTGGACCGATTGGGTTATGATAATGTCAAGCTGATGCCCGATTTGTTCCACATGAATATTGAAGAACCCTCCATCGAAGGTTCCTTAAGAAAATACATCGACTACATCGGGTATATCCATTTCGCCGATTCCAATCGCCATGCTCCCGGCAGGGGCCACTTAGATTTTGAATCCATCTTCACGACACTGACTGCACTACAGTACGACGGATTCATCACAGTTGAGATCCTGCCCTATCCTGAGCCGGATACAGCGGCTAAGGATGCCGTACAGTACCTGCGGAAGTACTGCTGAAGGAGAAGGTCAATAGACGGGAGGGCAGGCGTCTTAAGCTAAGAGGGGGTGCCTGTCCTTGTTTGTCGTCTGGGGCCGTCGGGGCGGTCCTTGGGGTAAGTTGTGAGGCCAGTTGGTTATATGGTAAGATAGGAAATGGTGTAAAGGCAAGGTGGGTGCTGACACCCGTCTATACATCAGAAGGGATTCTATTCCAATGTAGGGAGGACAAGCATGTTTAAAGGTATTGAGCATTTTGGGTTGATGGCCAAAGACCCGGAGAAGCTGGCACAGTGGTATGAGAAAGTTCTTGGCTTTCGCACAGTGTTTAAAATCGGTGATCCTCCCCAGGTTTTCATCGCTGGGAAAGAAAAGGGCATGATCGAGATCATCCCCTGGGAAGAGGGCGTTTCCGAGGAGAAAGACAACAAAGCCCACATCGCGATTGAGGTTGATGACTTTGATGCAGCCGTTGAAAAGCTGCGGGAAGCCGGCGTGACTGTTGAGGAGCCGAGGAATATTTTCGCCAATGGCAAGGCGGTATTCTTCCGGGATATCGAAGATAATGTTTTGCATCTAGTTTACAGACCTGAAGCGGTCTGGAGTTTGGATTAGTGAGGGGGTCACCCATGGGTAGAGATGAGCAGCGAATCAAGGAACTAGAGCAGATTGCCAACGAGCTTAGAATAGCTGTTGTCAAGAGCGTTTACAATGCCGGTTCGGGACATCTGGGCGGATCCTTGTCTGCTACAGATATCATGACTGCACTATACTTTGACAAAATGCGGGTTAACCCTGAGGAACCCAATTGGGATGATCGGGACCGGTTTGTTCTAAGTAAAGGCCATGCCGGGCCGATCCTCTATGCCACCTTGGCTAAGCGGGGCTTCTTCCCGATGGAGGAACTGTCTACCTTAAGGAAACTGGGAAGCAGACTCTCCGGGCATCCTGCTTGTTTCAAGACGCCGGGAGTCGATATGACCAGCGGCTCCTTGGGCCACGGCCTTTCTGTGGGCCTCGGGATGAGGCTGGCAGGAAGAGTTAGAGGGAAGGACTACCGGGTATTTGTCCTCCTCGGCGATGGTGAACTCCAGGAGGGCCAGGTTTGGGAAGCCGCCATGGCAGCTGTCCACTTTAAGGTGCACAACTTGGTGGCAATCGTGGATTACAACCGGGTACAGCTGGACGGCACTGTGGACGAGATCATGGAAGTAGCACCTTTAGCCGATAAATGGCGGTCCTTCGGCTGGCAGGTCCTCACCATGGACGGCCATGACATGGGGGATATTATCGCTACTTTAGATGAAGCAATCGCCCAAAGCCAAGAGGGCCCGGTGGTTATTATTGCCGATACAGTCAAGGGTAAAGGCGTATCCTTTATGGAAGGCGAATCCGCCTGGCACGGCAGATATCCCACCGAGGATGAATACAAACAGGCTCTGGCAGAATTAGGAGAACAAGGTGGTGCAGACGTATGAGAACACAGAAAATGATCGCCCAAAGAGAAGCTTATGGGGCCGGCTTGGTGGAATTAGGGAAGGCCAATCCCAATGTGGCTGTTCTCGATGCAGATGTCTCCAATTCTACCAGGACTTTGTATTTTGCCAAAGAGTTTCCGGAGCGCTTCTTCAACTTCGGTATCGCTGAGCAGAACATGATGGCAGCAGCGGCAGGTATGGCAAAGTGCGGACTCATTCCCTTTGTCAATACCTTCAGCTTCTTGGCCACCTACCGGGCGGCAGATCAGCTGCGGACATCCATCGTGTATCCCAAGGCCAATGTCAAGATTGCGGCAACCTACGGCGGGCTTTCCGACTCCTTTGATGGGCCAACACACCAATCCATCGCCGACTTGGCCATGGTAAGGGCCCTTCCCGATTTGACAGTGGTTGTGCCGGCTGACGCGGTAGAAGTGGAAAAAGCCCTGCCTGTGCTGGCTGAGCACAATGGTCCTGTTTGGCTGCGCCTGTCCCGGAACCCATCGCCGGTTATCTACGGCGACGATTTTGAGTTTACCTTGGGTAAGGCTACGGTCCTGAGAGAGGGAACCGACGTCACCCTGATGAGCTGCGGTACTGTCTTGGGACGGGTGCTGGAGGCTGCCGACCAGCTGGTTGAGGAAGGACTTAACCCGAGGGTCGTATCAATTTCCACCCTGAAGCCTCTAGATGAAGAAACTATCTTGGCAGCAGCCCGGGAGACGGGAGCCATCGTCACGGTGGAGGAACACAACATCCTGGGTGGCTTGGGAGCTGCTGTCAGTGAAGTAGTAGCGGATCAGCATCCTTGCCCAGTAAAGCGGGTAGGCATTCCCGATACCTTCGCCGATACTGGTCCTTATGATGTCCTGCTTGATAAGTTCGGACTATCGGTAGACAATATCGTGAAGGCAGCCAATGATGCCTTGGCTTTGAAGAAGAAGGGCTGAGGAAAACCAAGTTAATGGCTGATGAGACCCAGGGCCTAGGTACGAAAAAGGGGGGCGCAAGCCCCCTAAAGACTGTCGAAGGGGCGCCTTTCTAGCACAGAAAAGCGCCCTTTGTCGGGTCTAGAAGGATGAAACTTGCTTCCCTCTAAAGAGAAAAGTCTCAGGCCGTGGAAGACCTTCGGGCCTTTAGCTCCCGGCGATTGAGCAAAGCGATGATGGCTGAGGAATCCTCACTGCTGATGGATAAAAACCTGATGCCGGTGAGCCAGTCCCCATCTTCGGCCTCGTCATCGGCCTGTCGCTGCCAGACAATCTCTCCCGTACAGGTAATAGGCTTGTCGATTTCCTGGAAGTCGATTTGAATGGTGCTGTTAAGGGGCAGCCGTACCGGACAGCGAAGCTGAGCACCTTTCAAGCTGAGATCGACGGTAGTCCCAAAGGTCGGCTTTTGGCGAATCTCCTCAGGCACAGGTATATCGGAAGCGAGCTCTAATAGGTGCACTTCAACAGGGATTTCTATCTCCACCCGCCGGTAGCTGCGGCGGTCAAGGGCCATAGTGCCGTGCTGAGGATTAAAGGCACACTGGAATTTGTGAGGACAGTAATCTGTCAGCGGCACTGAATGATCGTTTCGACATAGGCAGCGGATAAGCTGCTGGGAATGCTCGTAGGAGATGTCATCTATCCACTCAGTGGACTGATATCCAAGTTTATTGGCCAGGTGACGGGCAAAGGCTTGAGATACCCGCAGATTCTCTTGGCGCTGTGTTTTACGGACCTTGATGGCGTATTGAACACATCCGATGATGGAACCGTTATCTTTCAATAATTTGGTCATTACTGTGTACATACTCTTTCCGAATGTCAGCAGCTGCCCATGGATTTCTCTCCCGGTCTGAAGTGTGCGGCCAATAACGGTTAAGGCCAGCCCCCTGTTTAGCACCTTGGCGAGATTCTGCCCGATAAGGTTTCTAGGCAGACGCTCCCGGCCGATGAACTCCTGTACCAGCTCCACGCCGGGTTGGTTTATATAGGTAATTGTTCCATCGGTATCTATGGCGATAATACCGATGGCTGCAGCTGCATGCCTCAATGTCTGAGGAAGAGCTGTCCTAAGTGACTTGCGCAGTCTAATACCTTCCAACAAAACAATCAAGAACTCCTTTCCTACAGAATCTAGGCCTAAAGAATTGAATTCTCCGAGAGCTCTGGGCACAAAGCCCCAAATTAGGCACACAAGTGTCATTTTATACCAGAAATAGGCAAGAAGTAAAGTTAATTTTCAGTAATGTACGCGTCAAGCTTTAGTAGG
>LSQX01364969.1_pt1 | contig 13048 bp, 11 predicted proteins | sample 654561 | NCBI WGS metagenome assembly LSQX01 (sample SAMN04489861, study PRJNA283612) | anaerobic digester metagenome | isolation source: 4 biogas reactors fed with cattle manure at either 37C or 55C with and... | place: Denmark: Kongens Lyngby | collected 2014 | reverse complement strand
TATTAGTGGGGTGTGAACAGTCCTCCACGACGAAGGTGTCGCCAAACGACACGAAACCCAGGCAGGTTTCACAGGAGTAAGCAATGAATAGCGAAGGAGGCGATAGTGGTGGGGAATTTTGTATTTACTCAATTAAATATGGTATAATATCTAGGGCTATATTGCCAGACGGTAACCATTCTCCATAGACATACTTCGTGTTCAGCATGGGATGGTGGCCTTGATGCCAGTCAACATGACAGTAGACGCTCATTATCAAGAAGACCGTTGAATAAATCGAGGAAATGTGTCAGGTAATGAAAACGTGAGAAAAAATGAAGATATCTTAACTGTGGAGTGTCCGTTTTATTGAGAAAAGATCAGTTGCCGATGACTCATCCGTGAAGCGGGTTTAAGGCATACCGGGTTTAACTGATATCATTTACATAAGGAGTGGACTTGTATTATGGTACAAAAAGATTATCCGTTATATGAAACGACTGTCTTCAAAGACTTTAGAGTGATGACCGAAAATGTTGCAAAAAAGTATCCGGACAGGATAGCCATTTCATATAAAAAAGATCCCCGTGATACACAAACCATCGATGTGACCTATACCGAAGCAAGGGACTATATCCGCAACATGGGAACAGAACTGATTTCCATGGGCTGCAGGGACAAGCATGTTGCGCTCATCGGGGAAAGCTCATATCAATGGGTTTGTTCGTATTTCAGCCTGATGTCCATCGGTTCGGTAGTTGTTCCGCTTGATCGGGACTATCCGGCAGAGGAGATTTCAGATATTATCATGAAAGCTGAATGTGATTTTGTTTTCTACAGTTCAGCCATTGAGGAGAAAATAGAGCAGGTCAAAATCAAGGCTCCTGGTGTAAAAACCTTCATTTGTATGGGCAATGCAGCCATGAAGGGAGCACAGGATCTATCCGATATCGAAGCAAGGGGCAAGGAACGCTATCAACAAGGGGATAATGCCTATTATGATTATGAGATTGATCCCGAACGGCTTGCAACCATTGTGTTTACATCGGGTACGACAAGAAAAGGCAAGGGTGTAATGCTTTCCCAAAAAAATATAGTTTCTGATATGACCCAGGGCATGTATCTTTTTTCTATTTCTCCGAAAACAATGTGCTTGCTGCCACCGCATCACACCTTTGGATCAACCGTAAATTATGTAGGGCATTTTGCCCAGGGCTCAACAATTTTTCTATCCAGCGGTCTAAAGTACATACTGAACGAAATGAAGGAGCAGCAGCCCATTCATTTAGTGCTTGTACCGTTATTTGTTGAAACAATTTACAAAAAAATATGGTCGACGGCAGATAAAAGTGGAAAAACCAAAGCTTTACGCATGCTCATCAAGTTCAGCAATTTTCTTCGAAAATGCGGTATTGACCTGCGAAGAAAACTATTTAAGAGCATATTGGACTCCTTGGGCGGCAAGCTTGAAATGATTATTTGCGGGGGTGCCAAATTAAACCAGGAAATTATTGATACCTTTGAGGCATTCGGGATTACCATTCTCAACGGTTATGGTATTACAGAGTGTGCGCCGCTGATTTCATGCAATCGCAATAAATATCAAAAGCAAGGAAGTGTTGGTGTTCCGATCATTGGTGAACTTGTTAAGATCAAGGATCCGGATGAGAATGGCGAGGGTGAAATTTGTGTGAAAGGTCCCAATGTCATGCTTGGGTATTACAAAGACCAGGAAGCAACTGCCGAGGCATTTGATGAGGAAGGATATTTCAAGACAGGGGATTATGGCAAGCTGGACGATGAGGGCTGGATTTATATCACCGGAAGGTTGAAGAACTTAATCATTCTTAGCAACGGAAAAAACGTATACCCTGAAGAAATTGAGAACGAGATCTCGGGCATTTTTGGCGTTTCAGAGTGTGTCGTGTATGAGGGCGAAAGCAAATCACAGAAGAAAAAGGAAGTGATTGTTGCTGAAATTTATCCGGATTTTGAAGGTCTGAAGGCCAGGGGTATTGAAGATGTACAGGCTTATTTTGAAAATGAAATAAAGAACATCAACAGCAAAATGGTTCCGTACAAGGCTGTGAAGATGGTTAAAATCCGCAATGAAGAATTCACGAAGAATACTTCCAGAAAAATTCTGCGGTTTGTTATTAATAAGAGCATCGATTGAGATGGTGTGTAAATGGGTTATACATCACAGACTGGTTGGGTTAAAGAGAAGCGGCGAATATTGTAAGATTGAATGAATTCTACTATAGTAGGTTAGGGGTAAGCCATGCCAAGATATAAAGAAGATATCAACGCCATTTACATATCGGAGCGCATGCAGGAATGTCTGAGGCGCATCGGAAATAGCACGCTCACGGCGATTATTGCTCCGATGGGCTATGGAAAGACCACCGCCGTCTATTGGTACCTGAAATACCGCCAGGTGCAGGGAGATCAATATTTCCGGGTAAACATTTATTCTGATGATATTGATTTATTCTGGAAAAGCTTTTGTACGGCGTTTCGTGATACAGAGCTTGGAAAACTGATCAGTCAATTTGAATTTCCCGTTGGGAAAACGGCCATCGGGCTATTTGCAGAAACTGTAGCGGAATACCTCTATGATCGTACGGAACAGTATTTCCTTTTTATCGACGACTACCATTTGATGAATGACAACCGGGTAACAGAGCTGTTTCTTGCACTATGCAATAACCCGCTTGATAATCTGCATATCATCGTCGCTTCCCGTGGCTCGTTCCTGTCCCGCGGCAGTGAACTGTGCCTGGGCAACCGCCTGCACAATATTACCATCCACGATTTGCAACTCAACCCCACGGAGCTTTCTGTATATGCACGCCGATGCGGAGTTCCAATCAGTGAAAAAGAACTGGCAGAGTTGGAAAAGCTTAGCGAAGGCTGGTTCTCTGCCGCTTACCTGAATCTGAAATTTTATTCGCAGACCGGCAGACTGCTTTCACAAAGTGATGATATATATGAAATAATAAACGGCTCGCTGATTGCGCCACTTGACAAAAAGACACAGTTATTTCTCGAAATCATGTGCCTGGCAGATGAATTTACAGTTGAACAGGCCAGATACATGACGGAGTATGATGATGCAACCGAGCTCCTTGCGTCGCTGAAAGATAACAACGCATTTGTACGCTTCCTTCAAGATACAAAAACTTATCGGTTTCATCATATGCTGAGGGAATCAATGTATCGGCGCTTTAGTATGCTTCCCAAACAAGAGCAATCCAAATATGAAAAAAGGTTCGCCCAATGGTTTGCGAAAACGAAGGACTATTTTTATGCAGCAATCCATTTTGAACGGGCTGGTGATTGGCACAGTCTGTTGGAAGTGATGGGAAAAGATCACGGACTGAGCTTTGGCCCGGAGCGTTTACAGGATGTAATGCGCTGGTATGATGCTTGTCCTAAAGAAGAACTGCAACGACATCCCGCGGCAATCATGGTATTTATGCTGGACTTCTTTTATGCTCGCGAGATTCCAAAAATGATGGCACTTTATGAACTATTTAACCAAAGCATGGCGCAGGACACCACTCTGTCGGTGACGGAGCGGGAGCAATTGGAAGGCGAAGTGCTGCTGCGGCTCTCCTTCCTGAGGTTCAATAACATTTCCGGCATGAGTGAATACCACCGAAAAATCCGCACGCTCAGCACACCGCACAGAAACCCCTGGACGCAGGGCTCTCCGTCCGTCCTTATGCTTTATCACAGAAAGGCAGGCAATCTCGACCGGGAAAACGCGGAAATGCGGGAGTGTATGCCGATCTACTATGGAATTTCCCATGGGCACGGCAGCGGTGCGATCCACATCATGCAGGGCGAGAGCGATCTGATGCGAGGAGATCTGGTGAATGCGGAAATCAATTACCAGCGTGCAATCAGAGAAGTGCGAGCCAGGAGCGAATATAGCATGATCATTGCCGCAGAATTCCTCGCAGCTAGGATAGCACTGTATCAGCCGAACGCTGATCCGCTATCTGCCTTCCCATCGCTGCGGGATGAACTGGTTGAAGCACGGCAATATCGGCTGATAACTACCCTTGAAATGGCGGAAAGCTGGCTGTGCGCCATGCTTGGCTTGAACCCGCCGGAGCTGCAATGGGTCTGGCAGGAGGAAAACGCATCTCTGAGGGTGTTCCCGCTGGTTCTTCCCATCTTTCATATCTTCGCTGGTCAGGCTTTACTGGTGCAGCAGAAATGGAGCATGATCATCGCACGAAAGGGCACACTGGCAGAAAAATGTAATCAAGCGCATTATCTGCTTTGCACGATCTATCTTCACATCCAGACTGCTGCAGCTTATGAAATGCTGAATCAGCGTGGTGAAGCGCTCGCGGAGCTTCGAAGCGCGATTACCCTTGCTGCGCCAGACGGAATTATCTTACCCTTTGCAGAAAACGGTACATATCTGCATGGCGTGTTGTGTTTTCTACAGAACGAATATCCGGAGCATATACACAAAATTCTCGAACTGACAGAAGCAGTGCAGGAATCTGTGAAAAAGCATTCCGAAACAGCATCCACTGATTTTGGTTTGAGTGAGCGAGAGTTGATGGTGGCTCGTCTGGCGGCTCAGGGGAGGAACAGGAAAGAAATAAGCGAACAGCTTTTTCTTTCGGAGCATACCGTGAAAAACTATCTGACCCGTATTTTTGATAAGCTTGGCCTGACAGGCACCGCACGTCAAAAACAATCTGCCCTGGCTGAACTATTGCTGTAGGAGAAAAAATAGGGACTTAGGTCTCATTACAAAACATTTATCCCACTGTAAAAATAAATACAGTGGGATTTTTTGTATGTACAGTTCACCGATAAAGGAGAGACTCTATGAAAAACAAGTTAATTATAGGAGTTAAGCCCTTAGAGAATTATATCCTGCAAGTGGATTTCGTATCAGGAAGCCGTGTTCTTCTGGATCTGTCTGAGTATATTGACTGTCTGCGCTTTCGTCCCCTGAAGAATGAAACGGTATGGTGCTCCGCTGTGACCAATGGAATGTTCGTCAGATTTGGGGATGTAGAGCTTTCCCATAATGAAATTCTGGAAATGGTCGAAATGCCAAGAAATAATAAACAATAAATTCCATCAAACATGTAAGCTAAAGGATCTTTAAATGCAATAACGACTTGAAAGGGGTTTTTGTTTTGAAGAAAACCATATCTATTTTTCTGATGGTAATGTTGTTATTTTGTATAACTGCCTGCGGCGAGGGTGACAATTTGGTGCCTGTGGATGATCCGGTCAGAAACACTGACGAGAAGACGGAGAACTTTTGATGATGACGTCATCACCATGGAAGGTGACGAGGGAAATGAAACTCTTATCCGGATGGAATAAAGCAACCGATAATAAGCTCTAAAAAATCATTGGAAAACTCATTAAACAAGAAAGAAGGGGAACACAATGAAACGTAGCGTGATGAAAATCAGTATATCCCTGATGCTTTGCGCGATACTGGTCTGCAGTTTTAGTACACCTGTTGCTGCCGGCCCGGCAGACCATGGGGTAAGCGTAACCTTTAATGAAAGCTACAGAGAAGATGGGAAACTCAAGATGAGCTATACCATCAACACAGGCGAATATGCATCAAATGCCTCCGACACCAAAACCGAGGTGTGGGCAGAAATATACAATTCTGCAGGCAAGAAGGTTGTTAGTTGGAAAAGCGCTAGTTTTGAACCAAACAAGAAGATTACACGTAAGTTTAGTTATGATTGGAACAACCTTCCCACCGGTAAATATACATTTAAGCTCTACCTGCGTCTTTATGGAACGATCCGTGACGGCAGCTTATATTACATGAATAATATGGGCTGGTGCTGGTCAAGGCAGGTGGATCATACAGCACCGTCCAGCGTTTGGCTGGACTCATCGGCCTTTGTTACCCGAGATGATGGCAGCTACGCCACCAGGATCAAGCTTGGATACAGTGGTGCCAAGGGCAAGATTCCCAACATAGAGATCTATGATGAAAAGGGGAACCTGATGTACAGTGCAGCAGGAAAAAACATTTCTTATGACAAAGGCACCTATGCTTTCCTTTGGAACGGTTTTCCCAAAGATGGGGGTGTCCAGTGCGAGTCGGGGAATTACAAGATTAAGTATTGGCTCGACGGAAGTAATCCTAAGCAAAGCCAGGTCTGGCTGGATATTTATTAAACTGAGGAGGGTGAAGGTAATGAATCGTTCTATAAGGATTATTCTTTCAATGTTGATGGTTGCGATGTTGCTCACAGGCTGCGGTAATAAAAAAGAACCCACACCAAAAGCTGAACTGCCGACCACGACAAGTGAACCATCAACTCAACCAAGTGAACCATCAACTCAACCAGGGGAAGTAACGAATCCTCCAGGTTCTGTAACGAATGGAACGGGCTGGAGCGGATATTTCGGCACCTTTACGCATCGGGAATCCAGCCAATATAACAACTCCACCCTTCAAATAAAGGCCTTGGATGAAGCGGTGGTTCTCTTTGAAATCGACATGATGGAGGGCAGCGAAAGCGAAGACCAATCCAGAACGTTGATAATTGCCGGGACGATGTACATAGAAGATAGAGAAACAGGCATATATGAATGTATCAGGGAGGATGGCAGCACGGCGTACTCCATCAGCTTCAGCCGTTCCGGGGATGGACAGGTTCTGACCGTGACCCATACCGGGGACATTCCGATGGATCCGGATGGCAGCTATGACTATGTTGATTCTACTATCGAGGCTGATGCGGACCTCAGTATAACCCTGTTGGAGAACCTGCCCACTGCGGCAACTTCGCTGAACAGCACAAGCAGTACTTACACAATCCAATACCCGGATGAAAGCGTACTGAACTACTTCTACCCGGTAACAGCCACATTTGATGATACAGGAGCGACCCTGGCATCATACCTTGTTACTGACGACCTTTCTGCCGTATGGCGGTTGGATACAGAGGACAACATACCCGTTCTTATCTATGGTACGGCGCAGGATATGCTCGATCAGGTGGTATATTTGGAACCCGATGAGGACGAAGACTCCGACGCGGAAATATCCTACGAGGCTATGCCGCTTCTGCCAGTGATAGTCGAGGGTGGCATGATGTTGACGCCCGGTACTATGACGAAGCTCATAATGGACTCACCCTACCCGTTCCCCTTTACCTTTGAGCAGCTCTTGTCCACAGATGAAGCTATTGCCACACTGGATGAGAACGGTGTGATCACGGCACACAGCGCGGGTTCGGTGACCATCACCGGCCATGTCACGCTGGAGGATGGCCGGCGGAGCTTTATGCTCGATCTCGTTGTGGGTGCTGAAGGAGAAGCAGGCGAAGTGCAGGCTGATGATGTGCCTAGTGAAGATGCAGTGGGGTAAATGAACGCCAGGCAGAAGGAATACCCCCTATTCATACAGACTGTTCGGAAAAGCACGTTTATTTAAAAAGTACCGAACACCAATGTCGGGGGCCCGCATAACTATTTGGTTGATTATACTTCGTATCCGTGTTTAAAGAATAAATCGGCTGTCCGAGTCGATTCCAACTGCTGGTTAAACGCTTCGCTCTCCATCTTGATAGCATCGCTTCCTCCGTGCGCCTGTAAATGCTCTTCCGTGTCCCGGATGCTCAGATCGACAAAAACCTCCGACGAACGAAGAACCGGGTATTGCTCGGCGCCCGGTCATTAAATGAGCCAAGGAGGCGGTTCACATGACACTTTGGGTTGCAGGAACACTTCTCGTTCTGTGCATAACGGGAATTGTCGGCGTGACACTGCATATGCGCAAACAGGATAAAAAGGGCTTGCATATTGCAGGAGTTGTCCTTCTTGCTCTTTGTAGCCTGGTTTTATGCAGCTATTTGGTTATGGGCGGTATATTTTTGTATAACATCCGATAACCCCAGTTCGGTTTGATATTATCTAATCGTATCATAGAGGGTGGGAGGTTACTTATTGCCGCCCTCTTTTTAATTCTCCATATCAAGTGCCGCCAAGACACTCACTGCTAGTTTTTGGGCAGTTTGACTGGGAGTGTGCAAAATGACTGTCCGTTCTGACGGGGTTACTGCCCAGTATTTTATCTTTGTAAAGTGGTACTGTCCCTGAACTGTAACTTCGAACACAAGAGCTTTGAGGAGAATACACAGATATTGCTTGTAATCTATCCGAGGGTGGTGTATAGTAAAGTTAGTTGTAATACATCTTACAAGTTTTCGGAGGAAACATGGCGATTACGGCAATCCATCAAAAAAGAATCAGCGACGAAGTTTTTGATCAAATGAAAGAGCATATCCTGTCGGGCGAGTGGGGCGCAGGGAAGAAGATCCCGGGAGAGCTGGAGTTGACCGAGCTGTTTGGCGTAAGCAGAGTTTCGATCAGGGAAGCAATCCACAGGCTTGTCGGGATGGGGGTTCTGACCATTCGCAGGGGTGACGGCACGTATGTTTCCGAAGTTCTGCCTGAAAATTATCTGAACGCGTTGCTTCCCATATTAATGATAGAAGGTCCAAGTCTTGACGAAATGCTGGAATTCCGCTCAATGGTTGAAGTGGAAAGTGCCAGGCTGGCATCGAGAAGGGCAACCAAGGAGGATCTCGACAGAATGTCCCAGGTGTTTCAGGTGATGGAACAAAACAAGGGAAATGTTCCCGGGTTTGCTGCTGCCGATCTTAGCTTTCACATAGCAATTGCCATGGCGGCACATAATAGTGTGATCATCAAGGTGAACGCCATCATTCATGACATGCTGAAAAAGACGATGGAAGAGATCGTAGGCATTACAGGCTTTGATGACGGTTTGTTTTACCATAAAAGGATTCTCGAAGCGATCCAGAGCAAGAACGAGGAAGAAGCAGTTTCGGTGATGCGTGAGCATATTCGCGTGACGATCAATAAAGTGAATGATTTGAAGGCTCGCAATACACAACCTGATCCTTCAAAACCCAACTCCCAGGAAACTTCATCTTGAATACTCAGAAGCTTTGCACAGCTTTTTCTTTTACCTGTGATGTATGGTATACGCAGCATAATGAAAGAGAAACAGCTTGCAAGTAACGAATAAATGAAAAACGATACCTTAACATGTATTACATCATACAACATAATGAAGAGAGGATGATTGGATGAGCGCTTTAATTCAGGAATTGGCAAGGAAAGCGAATGAAATCCGGCTGACTGTCGTGAAAATGGTGGGGCCGGGTAACCCCGGACATTTTGGCGGCTCATGCTCCAGTGCCGACATCGTTGCGGCATTGTATTTCCATAAGATGAAGCATGATCCGAAAAGACCGAAATGGCCGGAAAGAGACCGGCTGATCTTCAGCAAAGGGCATTCAGCAGTCGCTCAATATGCAGCATTGGCGTTATGTGGCTATTTCCCCACGGAAGAGCTGTGGAATCTAAAGAACCTGGGTGCAATGCTGCAGGGGCACCCAGATATGATGAGAACCCCTGGAATTGAAGCCAATACCGGCTCTCTCGGACAGGGTCTTTCCATCTGTTGCGGAATGGCTGCCGGCCTTCGAATCGATAAAAGCGCAAGCCGGGTTTATTGCATTGTTGGGGATGGTGAGCTGGCCGAAGGGCAAATATGGGAGGCGGCCATGGCTGCATCGTATTACAAGCTGGATAACCTGACCGCAATTCTGGATTGCAACCGATTGCAAGCAACAGGTCCCATCGCAGAGCGCTTCAATACCAACCCGTTGAAGGAGAAATGGGAAGCCTTTGGATGGAATACCATTGAAATCAACGGCCATGATATGAGTCAGATCCTACAGGGGCTGGATAGTGCCGAGCAAGTGAAAGGAAAACCAACCATTCTCATTGCTCATACCATCAAGGGAAAGGGCATTCCCTTTGCTGAAAACAATGCAGCCTTCCACAACGGTATCATGACACAGGAACAATACGAAACAGCCTGTAAAATCCTTTCAGAACAGGAGGTAATGTAACATGGGGTTTCAGAATCAAAGAAGGGTCTACGGACAGACCCTTGCAGAGCTTGGCCGTGAGAACAACAGGATTGTCGTTCTGGAAGCCGATCTGGGGAAAAGTACGATGACCTGCCTGTTTGAAAAGGAATTTCCCGAAAGGTTTTTTGAAATGGGCATCGCCGAGGCCAATATGATATCCTTTGCAGCAGGGCTTTCCCTGACGGATAAAATTGCATTTGCAAACTCCTTCGCGGTGTTTGCATCCGGACGACCTTATGATCAGATTCGGCAGGGGATTGCGATAGGAAAGCTGAATGTAAAAATTATCGGCTCCAGCGCGGGTTTGTCGGATTTCGGTGACGGCGCTACCCATCAGGCTATCGAGGACATCGCCATTATGAGGGCAATACCGAATATGACGGTTATCACACCATGCGACGGCATCGAAACCAAAAAGGTGATCCATGCAATCACCGAATACCACGGTCCGGTGTATGTTCGTCTATGCAGGAATGATGTCCCCGATATATATCCCGAGGATATGGAATTTGTCATTGGAAAACCGGTTGTGCTGCGAGAAGGGAAAGATATCACCTTGTTCGCCATGGGAAGAATGGTCTGTGAGGCCCTTGCTGCAGCTGATATGCTGGCAGTGGAGGGCATATCTGCAAGGGTTGTCAATGTGAGCACACTGAAGCCTTTGGATGAAGATTTAATCATTAAGCTTGCCGAAGGCATGAAGGGCATTGTTACGATTGAAGAACACGCACTGATCGGCGGGTTGGCCAGCGCCATTACCTTTGCGTTGCGAGGAAAGGGAATTCCTATGGATAATATCACAATCGGTGATTCCTTTGGTCAGTCATCGAACAACTATGATGAGCTTCTTGTACATTACGGCCTTACAGCCGACAATATTGCGGCGAAGAGCAAAAGCCTGGTGAAATAGGGAGGGGATGCGAATGGAAAAGACGATGAAAGCAGTTATCAAATATGACAATGTGGCTGGTGCTACGGAAGTCCGGGAAGTGCCGGTACCCGAAATAGGCCCCACGGATGTACTTGTACGGGTGGCATATATCGGTGTATGCGGGACGGATCCGCACATGCATCAAAACCTTGTTTCCTTCAAAATGAATGTACCGCTGATCTTTGGTCATGAATTTGCCGGAACCATTGAGAAGGTTGGCAATGAAGTGAAGGGTTATCAGGAAGGTGATCGTGTCACTGCAGAAACTCATGCTGATTACTGCGGAGAGTGCGAATTGTGCCGTACAAACCAATATCCTCTTTGCAGGGATAGAAAGGGCTATGGGTTCAAGGCCCACGGCGCTTTTGCGAAGTATGTGAGGGTTCCGGCAAGAATTCTGCACAAGGTGCCAGAGAATGTTTCGTTAAAGGAAGCATCCCTGACAGAGCCTCTTTGTGTGGCGTATAAATCCGTAGTACACAACAGCAGGGTGAACCCCGGAGATACGGTTGTCGTTATCGGCCCAGGCCCCATCGGTTTGCTATGCATCAAAATGGTTCAGCTTTGTGGCGCAAGTGAGATCATCGTTGTCGGCACCGATGGAGATGAAGAACGGCTTCAAATGGCACTGAAATATGGCGCAACCATGGCACTAAACAGCAGCAGAGATAATGTAGTAAATATCGTAAGCACTCTTGCGGATGGCTATGGTGCAGATCTGGTGATTGATACAGCTGGGGTTTCACCCACGCTGCAGCTTTCGATGGATGTGGTGCGTCCTGGCGGACAAATCACCAAGATTGGCTGGGGTCCGAAACCTGTTGGTTTTTCACTAGATCAGCTTATATCCAAATCAGTTACACTAAAAGGACACTTCAGCCACACCTGGGACGTTTGGGAAAAGTGCCTTGTATTGCTGTCAAAGGGGCAGGTAGATCTGAAACCGCTGATCACCCATGAACTGCCGATTGATAAATGGGAAGAGAGCTTTGAGCTGATAGAAAGCCGAAAGGCCATGAAGGTCGTACTGAAGCCGATTGATTGAAACCAAACGTAACCTAAGACCGAACAGATGAGAGAAATCCAGGAGGTAAGAATCCATGAAAATAGGTTTTATTGGCCTTGGCATTATGGGAAAACCCATGGCAAAGAACCTGCTGAAAGCAGGCTACTCCATTGTTGCCTACGACATTGTTCCTGAAGCGGTGAAGGAACTGGTACAGGCTGGTGCCGAACAAGGCGAATCTTCAGCGGATGTCGCATCTAAATCAGACATCATCATTACAATGCTGCCGAATTCACCTCATGTGAAGGAGGTTGTTCTGGGGAAGAACGGTGTACTGGAAGGGGCAAAATCAGGTACAATCCTGGTGGATATGAGTTCCATCGCACCGCTTGCTTCAAAGGAGATCTCCGAAAAATTAGCCGAGAAAGGCGTTGTGATGCTGGACGCACCGGTGAGCGGCGGTGAACCGAAGGCTATCGACGGAACCTTGTCCATCATGGTCGGGGGGCCGGAAGATGTATTCAAAAAAGTTGAAGATATCCTGAAAAAGATGGGCGCGTCTGTGGTTCATATCGGAGAAATCGGCAGCGGAAATATCACGAAACTGGCCAACCAGATCATTGTTGCGCTGAACATCGCCGCAATGTCCGAAGCGATGGTTCTGGCCACCAAAGCCGGGGTTGATCCGGAAAAGGTGTTTGAAGCGATTCGTGGTGGGCTTGCAGGAAGCACCGTTTTGAATGCGAAGGTTCCCCTTGTGCTGCAAAGGAACTTCAAGCCAGGCTTTCGAATTGAACTGCACATCAAGGATCTGATGAACGCTCTTGAAACCGGCCATGAAATAGGCGTTCCACTCCCTTTGACCAGCCAGGTGATGGAGACCATGCAAGCTTTGAAGGTGGATGGTAAAGCGAAGGACGACCACGGCGGGTTGATCCAGTACTACGAAAAGCTTGCAAAAATTGAGGTGAAAAAACAATCATAACATGTTATTCTGAACATTCTCCCAGGGTGAGCAGAATAAAGTCAGATATTTTTCTTAGCATGGGTTTCGTAATGTTGTTCTATATATTTGCCCGAGAAAAGGTGAGCAATGGCCTGATCCCGGGCACAATATTTGAGAGTTAGTGTATAATTTCTGAAGGC
>LSQX01041679.1_pt2 | contig 13048 bp, 10 predicted proteins | sample 654561 | NCBI WGS metagenome assembly LSQX01 (sample SAMN04489861, study PRJNA283612) | anaerobic digester metagenome | isolation source: 4 biogas reactors fed with cattle manure at either 37C or 55C with and... | place: Denmark: Kongens Lyngby | collected 2014 | reverse complement strand
GCGGGAGCGTGGATTGAAACGGTTATCGCACCGCACTTATGCACATACTCGTAGGTCGCTCCCCTCGCGGGAGCGTGGATTGAAACCGGCAAGGGTGGGCCTGGCCGTCCCCGGAAATGGGGTCGCTCCCCTCGCGGGAGCGTGGATTGAAACCCGCCGGGGCCGACCTCCAGGGGCGTGACGCCGTGTCGCTCCCCTCGCGGGAGCGTGGATTGAAACCCGCCTGTAATGGTCAGGGCCGATGCAATCCGGGGTCGCTCCCCTCGCGGGAGCGTGGATTGAAACGCACTATCTCCGCCGCTATACGAGAATCCTCCCGTCGCTCCCCTCGCGGGAGCGTGGATTGAAACCACAGGGCAAAAGAGACATGCAAAAACAGTGGGCGTCGCTCCCCTCGCGGGAGCGTGGATTGAAACGCACCAGCTCCCAGAATCCCGTCGTCAACTCGTGAGTCGCTCCCCTCGCGGGAGCGTGGATTGAAACTCTCATGCCTATATACATACATACATACATACTACGTCGCTCCCCTCGCGGGAGCGTGGATTGAAACCTCGAGCTCCAATAAATCCACGCGAAACACCTCGGTCGCTCCCCTCGCGGGAGCGTGGATTGAAACCTTGTCCGTGATGTTATCCAGGCTTTTCGGAACGTCGCTCCCCTCGCGGGAGCGTGGATTGAAACCTGATTCGTTCCGTTGATTTGCTTGACGTTCACCGGTCGCTCCCCTCGCGGGAGCGTGGATTGAAACGAGGCGACCGTTACTTTTTCCCCATCGAGCGTCGCGTCGCTCCCCTCGCGGGAGCGTGGATTGAAACGCCTTGATCGCCGTGATACCGGTGTTGTCCGGCGGTCGCTCCCCTCGCGGGAGCGTGGATTGAAACCCATGACGGAGGAAACGTATTTCTGGCTGTTGAGGTCGCTCCCCTCGCGGGAGCGTGGATTGAAACGGCGTCCAGGAGGGCGACGGTGACGGCAATGGCAGGTCGCTCCCCTCGCGGGAGCGTGGATTGAAACTTATCCACTTCGTCGAAAATACAGTACCGGATCGGTCGCTCCCCTCGCGGGAGCGTGGATTGAAACGTTTTGACAATGGTGTTGGCACCGCCACACTCAAGTCGCTCCCCTCGCGGGAGCGTGGATTGAAACCCTGGTCCGTCCCCAGGTCAAGTGCAATCTGTAAGTCGCTCCCCTCGCGGGAGCGTGGATTGAAACGATTCCATGATACCTACCGGATGAATAAAACCATGTCGCTCCCCTCGCGGGAGCGTGGATTGAAACTGGAAACATGGGACACGGGAGACGACTTTGCCCGGTCGCTCCCCTCGCGGGAGCGTGGATTGAAACTTGCTTTATGGGGGGATTATAGGGGGGTATACTTGTCGCTCCCCTCGCGGGAGCGTGGATTGAAACTCGTTGATCAAGGACTGTTCCCCAACCGTCTGGGGTCGCTCCCCTCGCGGGAGCGTGGATTGAAACACGGCATTCGGCAGGTAGCGTCTCGCCAGGTTCAGTCGCTCCCCTCGCGGGAGCGTGGATTGAAACACGGCTCATAGAGATGGTGCCGAAGCCGGGATTTGAACCCGGACAGGCATGCGCCCACTAGACCCTGAACCTAGCGCGTCTACCAATTCCGCCACTTCGGCATGAAGGATTCCTATACCCAGCGTCGGAATGCTTGTCAAGACAAAAATGAGTTGAAATTGCCGTGGTTAGTGCTATGGTAGGGCACAAATACGGAGACTTGTGCTGACGTTTCGACCCATGGAAATCTTTAAATCCCCCAAGGACATTTCATCTGAGTTCCGTGACGCATATGTCACAATCGGCAACTTCGACGGGATCCATGTAGGACACCGATACATTTTCAATCAGATCATCACGGAGGCGCGGTCAGTCAACGCCAAAGCCGTCGTGATTACTTTCGAACCGCACCCCAAAATGGTGCTTCACCCTGAACGGCGCCCCTTCTATCTGATTGCGACATTGGAAGAGAAGATGGCCCTTCTTGAAGAGATCGGCATCGATGCCGTCTTTCTCATCCCCTTTTCCTTGGATTACGCTCAGACAACGGCACGCGCTTTTATCTGCGACGTCTTGTGGCAACACTTTCGGGTGAAAAAAGTTTTCATCGGACATGACTATACCTTCGGACGAGGCAAGGAAGGCAATCAGGAGCTGCTGGAAAAGTTCGGAAAAGATCTGGGGTTTGAGGTCACGGTGATCGATGCCGTGAAAGTCGGAGATAGGATCATCAGCAGTACCCTGGTCCGCAATTTGATCCTCGCTGGAGAAGTCAAAGAGGCGGCCGATTGCCTGGGGCGTCCTTATAATTTGGGGGGAACAGTCGTCAGGGGGCATCAACGCGGGGGAGACATAGGTTTTCCGACGGCCAATCTGGAACCCGAAAAGGTGCTGATTCCCCGGACAGGCGTTTATGCAGCCGTTGTCCTGTTGCAGGATGTACGATACGCGGCCGTATTGAACATTGGTTACAACCCGACTTTCGGCGACAGCGAGATGACGATCGAAATCCATCTTCTGGATTTTGACGGTGACATATACGGAAAGGCCCTTCAGGTTTATTTTATAGATCGGCTGCGGGATGAGCTTCGCTTTCCATCGGCGGAGGAACTGGTAAGACAAATCCGGCAGGATATCGCCATCGGCAAGACGTTGCTGAAGCCCTACCTGAGCGGCGGGGAGAAAGATGATCTCCCCCTTCCCTTCGGGAGGCAGAAACAACAAAGGGAAGGAGGAGTCATCAAGATCCTTTAATGATCGTTGTGCCCTTCCCGGTACCGCCCATATCGGTACATGACGGACAGGGCTTCCGTTGCCGCCTCGACAGTGGAATAAACAGGAAACCCCGCCTTTTCCATCGCTATTACATCGTCCATCATGAATTCCTTGCAGGCAACACAGGTTAGAATGGGCTTTCCCTGATAATCGAGCGATTTCAGTGGCTCCAGGAAAGTCCCGAGGATCTCTCCCTGGAGAACCACGATCAACCCCCCCACGTCATCGCTGTCAATGCCCAGTTGAAGCGTCCGTGTCAGCTGATCCGCATCCATGCTGAAGGAAAAATCAACGGGGTTGAGGCTTTTGACATAGTCCGGCAGTATCCTCCGGAGACGTTCCTTTCGTTCCGGTTCCAGGTCGGCCAGGCGCATGCCGTTAATGTACAGGGTATCGGTTGCTGCCACGCCGAGGGAACCCGTGTAAGTGACGACGAGGGCGCTGTTTTTCCTGGGCAGGGGCTGACGGGCAAAGGCCTTCGTGAGACCGAACAGGTGTTCGTTGTCCCGGGCGCGAATGATCCCGCTTTGCCGGAAGACGGCGGCGTTTATTTCATCGTTTCCGGCCAACGACGCCGTGTGTGACGCGACGGCCTTGCGTCCCGCTTCTGTCCGCCCCGATTTGAGTACGATGACCGGCTTTACGGCGGTCACCTTCTTGGCCACATCAATGAACCGCCGACCACTTGTCACATCTTCCATGTAGATGGAAATCACGTCAATGTGGTCATCGGTGCCCAGATATTCGAGAATGTCCGTTTCACTGATATCCATCTTGTTCCCGATGGTCGCCACAACACCAAAGTCCATGACATGGCGGAGTCCCGTAAGCATGCCCGCTGCATACACACCGGCCTGAGCGATCATCGCGATATTGCCTTTCCTCATTTCCTGGATCAGCCCGATGGATTGGACCATGTTGTGATGCGTGTTGATTACGCCGGAGCAGTTCGGACCTAACAGTCGCGCCCCTGTTTTTGCGATGATTTCCCTGATGCGGCTCTGGGCCAGTTTGCCCTCTTCTCCGGTTTCAGCAAAACCCGCCGTTTCGACGACAATATATTGGATCCCCTTTTCACAGCACTGGGAAATCGCTTTTTCGACGACGGCGGCAGGAACGATAACGATGGCCAGATCGACCGGAGCGGGAATCTCGCTGATTTTCCGGTAGGCTTTGACACCCTGGACCTCTCCACCCTTGGGGTTGACCGGGTAGAGTTTCCCCTGAAAGTCATGGGACAGAAGGTTCCGGAAAACATTGTAGCCGAGTTTTCCCATCTCCCCCGATGCGCCCAAAACAGCGATACTCCGGGGATAAAAAAGACCGTGCAGGTTCCCGGCGGGATCGGAAGCGATTTGAGCTTCCGGGATGGGCCCAATAAAAATCCGGGCATCGACGACGATGTTTCCCTCCCGATAAAGGAAAACCGGATTGAGGTCGAGTTCACGAATCTCCGGAAACCATGTCACCAGATCAGATATACGGAGAAGAAGATCGATCAGGGCTTCACGGTCCACCTTTTGATTCCGGTAGCCTTCAAGAAGGGGGTGCCCTTTGATTTCCCCGATCATACTCTCCACTTCTTCCCGGGTGACAGGCAGAATGCGGAAGGTGACATCCTTTAGAACTTCGACGAAAATGCCCCCGAGACCGAACATGAGAACGGGCCCGAAATTCTCGTCACGGGTGACACCGATGATTGCTTCCAAACCCGCTTCCGCCATCTTTTGCACGGCGACACCGATAACATGCTGGTACTTGAAAGCCTGCATCATCGCCCGATAGGTCTCCCTTACGGCATCATCACTCTGCAAGTTCAGCTTAACACCGCCCGCATCGGTTTTGTGGATAATATCGGGAGAGACAATTTTAAGAACGACAGGATAGCCAATGGATCGACTGATTTCAACCGCTTCGTCTTCTGAACCGGCGATGTGGCAGCCGGTGGTGGTCATTTCCAGTGTTTCCAGTATTTCCTTGCACTCGTACTCCATAAGATAAGTTCGGTTTTCACGCCTGGCCTGGTCCATGATTTCGTTAATTTCGTCCCTGAAACCGGGTACCGCCTTCAGGGTTCTCAAAGATCCGGATTCCCTGATTCCCATCAATCGAAGGGATCGTTCCATAGGTTCGTGGTTGTCTTTGCCATCCATTTTTCTTTTTCCTTTCCCGGGCATAGGCCTCTTTCTGTCGCCGGACATGCTGTGATGTCCCGATCTTTGACTGGTTGATTACCATGCGCAGACGGGTATCAGGTATCCGACAATCTTCCTTTTTTCGGTAGGATTAACGCTGAATATGTTGACGGGTTTTGTCTGACAGAAACGGCAATACGAACAGGAATCCCATTCACCGGCTTCCACCGGGCATTCCAACACGCTTCGGCAACCCTGCCCCGGGCAGGATGCCCACAAACATATAACAACACGAATTCGGCTTGTTATTTTGAAGCAGCGAGATCAGAATTGGTTCCATTCACGCAGGGCCATGGGGGAGAATCCCTTTTCCTGCAGAATCACATCCAGATGGGCAAGGCTGATCGCCGTCAAATCGGGGTCGGTTTCCCGCATGTTTTCCGGCCGGTTTACAGTAACGAGATATTTCCTGCATTTTTCACAGACATAAGCAGAGTTTTCCTTGTCATCCTCCACAAACAGATAGGTCGTGTCTTCCGGGGTTTCGTGTTCACACCAGGGACATTGCGGCCGGGGATAGGTCCATTCGTGGTGGCAACCATTGCAATGCAGCCAGCGTTGACCGTTGATCCGGAGAAAGGCCAGCATGGGAAAACTTCCGCAAACAGGGCAGTAGCCCTTGCTCCATGGAAGATTGACAAGAGTCTTTGCCATGTTCTTGGCGCGACCCGTCAAGACGATGCGTTGAACCGAATTGAGCAGCAATGACAGAACAACGGGCCCTACCTGAATTTCGGCGGCCAAAGCAGACATTTTATCTTCATCTGCCAACGTACATCTCTTGTAGATGCAGCCCGGTTCTCCGGGATTTTGGTGCAGATAGGCGGTCAGGCGATTCATCTCCTCCGCCAGATGGGGAAAGCCCTCCCGAATTGCCTCCCCCGTGGAATCGACAAGATCCTGCCAGGGATCGTCTTCTAAAAACAGGGGGTGTTCCCTGATTATAGGGATTCCTCCCATGGTTTTCAGCCTGTCCGGAGACAGGGTGACGTTTTTGGCCGCTATCCGCTCCCCCATGACGATTTCATTCTCGATGACCGGCATAAAAGCGTCAAGGAGTGTCCCGACATGGGGTTTTTCTTTTCTGATGCGCTCCGCATCTTCCTTCAGCATGTGGATCCGGTCGTCAGGGCTTTCCATTGCGGACATTCCTTTCCAGGGACAGTACAATATTTAAAGACGTATCGGGACAGACACACCGGTCCGTCCCGATACGGTAAGCGTTGCATAAATCTGAGTCTGACAAGCTTTGCCTGCGGATGCTCTAATGACCTTGGCCTTTTTCCTCGCCAAACACAACCAATGTACCGCTCTCCTCCATCTCCTTCAGCCACTTGGGATGCTGCTTCTTGAGCCAGGCTCGCGTCACCCATCCTGTAAACATCGCCGGAGCCGAACCAGGAGAACCAATCGTTCCCAGATAAAGATGAACGAAAAAGAACGCGAATATTGTCACAAAACCCAAGGCATGCAGCACATACAGCCAGCGCACCAACCCGGAGGGGAAATTGAGGGGAAACCACATGATCAGTCCGGTTAATACCATGATGATCCCGAAACCCGCCACCACCAAAAAGTACGCCTTCTGGCCGGGATTGTATTTCCCAACTTCCGGCACCTCATCCACATGCCACAGGTATCCGCCTGCCGCCTTGATCCATTCGATGTCCTCGGGAAGAGAAAAAATACCCGCCTCTTTCCACCACATCCGGATCGCAAAAAACAGGGATACCGCAAAAAACAGCCCGCCAAAATTATGGACATATTTCAGCGACCGCAGCCCACCCATCATGTCACCGACAAAATTGAAGGAGTGAAACATCATCCCCAGACCAGTGATGCACAAAAGGAGGCACGACAGCGCCAGACTCCAGTGTACGATACGTTCAAACGCATCCGTTGCCTTGATTAAGCCTTTCTTCATCTTCTTCACCCCTTCCTTTATTGATTGTCTTCATCCGGTGTCTTCGGCCCGTGGATGATGTAGTGGAGGAACGACCCCGCCAAGACACCTCCCGCGGCAAGAAGACTCAGGGGTTTCAGCAGATCCTTCCAGGCGATGATGGACAGGGGCACACTCGGTTTCGCCGGCAACTCGTCGTATACGTCCACTTTTTCCGATAAAACATATATAACATGGGTACCGTCGACAAACTTGTCTCCATAAACCGATGCATCTCCGCCCAGCTCTTCTGCACGCTTATAGGCCTTTTTAATCATGGCATCTTTGGGGCCGATCTGCAGGGCTCCCGTGGGACAAGAAAGAACACATGCCGGAGACGTTCCTGCAGCCAAGCGGGACTCGCAGAGATCGCACTTGTAAATTTTGTCCGTCTTCGCGTCATAACGCGGGATGTCGAACGGACAAGCCGCGATACATTCCTTGCAGCCGATGCAGAGTTCCGGTTTCACGCCTACGGAACCAAAATCGGTCTTATAGAGCGCCCCGCTGGGACAAACCTTGACGCAGGCCGCGTCGCTGCAATGCATACAGCCGTCTTTCCGGAACAGCCACTTCAGGGTACCCTCCTGATCCACATATTCCTGAAAACGGATCAGGGTCCATGTATTCCATTCCAAGCCTTTGGGGTTCTGATAACTTCCCCAATTATTCGTCTTCGATGCCGGCAGTTCATTCCACTGCTTGCAGGCGACCTGGCAGCCGCGACAGGCAGTACAGCGAGACAGGTCGATCATCTTTATCATTTCTGTTTTCATATCCTATCCCCCTTTATGCCTTGCTGACGTTAACCATGAATGCCTTGTACTCGGGACAGTACGTATTGGGGCAACCCACGGCAATTGACAGGTAATTGGCCGATGCGTCAGGGGCGTCTTCAGGGAAACGCCAGCCATAATTGAACGGCATACCCACCTGATGGACGACTTTGCCTTCCACCGTAAACGGCGTCAAACGCTTGGTCACCATGGCCACGCATTCCATTGCTCCCCGGCTCGAGGAAACCTTGACGCGCTCACCGTTCCTGATGCGCAATTCTCCCGCAAGCTGCTCGCTGATTTCAATATAAGCTTCCGGCTGCATCTCCAGAAGCCAGGGCTGCCAGCGTGTGAAGCCTGTACACCAGTGTTCGGTGCAGGAGTAGGTCGTGCAGACGTAGGGGAATTTTTCGTCGGCATTGGCCATCCTGTCCATATCGCTCTTGAACAATTTCACGGCGGGATTGAAGCGCTGTGACGACATCGGATTTTTCGCCAGGGGTCCTTCCACAGGCTCATAGTGTTCCGGGAAGGGACCTTCGACCATGCCCGGACCAAAGATGGCGCCTACACCGTCGGCCTTCATGATAAAGGGAAAGCGGCCCTTTTCTTTATCCGCCAAAGGCGGCCACGGCCCATCGGCCACGTCGCCCACCCATTTATCTCCCGTCCATTCCAGAAGCTTCCGCTTGGGATCGTAGGGTTTCCCGTTAAGATCGCAGGAGGCTCGGTTATACAGAATGCGACGGTTAAGGGGCCAGGCGTAGGACCAGTTGGGGAACAGACCCAGCCCGGTTGGATCTTCCTTGCCGCGCTTGGCCATCTTGTTTTCACCTTTCTGATCGAAACTGCCGGCCATGACCCAGTTACCGCTGGAAGTTGAACCATCGGCCATCAATCGGGCAAAAGAGGGAACAAGGTCTCCCCTGGAAACCTTATCTCCTCCATCGGCAACCAGATTCTGCAGAAAATGACCGTTGATCTCCTTCGCCGCCTTCAGGGCATCAAAATTTCCCGCCGCATCCTTGTAATCCCATTTCAGATTCAGGATGGGTTCCGGACAGGCTCCGCCTTCCTTGGCATAGAGATCCTTCAGGGCATCCATGATCCGCATGGTGATATCGCCATCGGACAGGGCGTCTCCAGGAGGATTGACCGCCTTGTACTTCCACTGAACCCAGCGGCCGCTGTTGCTTTGGCTTCCCGCTTTTTCCATGGTGGCTGCTGCCGGCAGGAGAAATACTTCCGTGTCAATCTTGGCCGGATCGACGCCGGGGGCTTTCCAGAACGAAGCGGTTTCATTATCAAAAATGTTGACATTGACCATCCAGTCCAGCTTCTGCAGGGCTTTACGAACCTTCCCGGCATTTGGCTGGCTGACGGCGATGTTGGAGCCAATGGCAAAGTAACCCTTGATCTTGCCCTCATACATCTCGTCGAAGGTGTGCATGGATGAATAGGCCTTGTTCTCTTCCAGTTTCGGAATCCAGGCATATCCGAAGTCGTTCTCCGCGCTGGCCTTATCCCCGAACATGGCTTTCAGGAAGCTGACGGTGTACTTGGGATAATTTTGGTACCAGTTGGCCGATAGGGGGTCGTTGGATTTCGTGGTGTACTTGTCCATGTATGATTGCAGAGTCCCCATGGACGCATAGGGCATCTTCAGGTAACCGGGCAACAAATTGTACAGGATGGCGTGGTCCGTCGATCCCTGAACGTTCGGTTCCCCGCGTAGAGCGTTGATGCCGCCTCCGGCGATCCCCATGTTACCGAGGAGCAACTGGACAATCGACATGGTCCGGATGTTCTGGCTACCCACCGTATGGTGTGTCCATCCCAGAGCGTAGCATTCGGTCCCGGCCTTATCCCTGGCGCCGGTGGCTCCGAAATCCTTGTAAACCCGAAGAAGCAGGTCCTTCGGCACACCGGTAATCGACGAAACTTTGTCGAGTGTGTAGCGGTCGTAGTGTTTTTTCAGCACCTGATAGACGCAGCGTGGGTGCTGAAGCGTGTAATCGCGAACCGGGATCCCGGTGGCGTCCTTTTCCGTGGTCCAGGTTTCCTTGTTATATTTATTTGTCTCCGCATCGTATCCGGAAAAAAGGCCGTCCTTGAAATCGAAGCCGGAGCTGACGATCTGCGAAGCATTGGTGTAATACTTGACATACTCTTCATGGATAAGGTTGTTGTCGATAATGTACTTGATCATGCCGCCGAGAAACGCGATGTCCGTACCCGAACGGATCGGCACATGATAATCGCAGCGGGCCGAGGTCCGGGTAAAGCGCGGGTCAACATGAATGACCTTGGCGCCTTGGTCCTTCGCTCGAAGGATCCATTTGAAGGCAATCGGGTGGTTTTCCGCCGTATTGCCGCCCATGATCAGAATACAGTCACTGTTTTTCAAATCACAATAATGATTCGTCATCGAACCGCGTCCAAACGACTCTCCCAGAGCCGCCACAGAGGGACTGTGTCAGACCCGGGCCTGGTGGTCGATGTTGACGAGTCCCATGGCGCGACAGGCCACGCTCAGGGTCCAGCACTCTTCGTTACCGATGTTGGAGGAACCGTAATGTCCGATGGATTCTACACGGTTGACCAGCTCACCCTTGCCGTTTCGGACAACGAAATCCTTGTCGCGGGTATCCTTGATCAAACGGGCGATTCGTTTAAAGGTCCAGTCCAAGTCCTTCTCTTCCCATTTGTCACTTTTCGGCGCCCTGTAGAGGACCTTCCTCAGACGATGCTCGTTGGCTTCGGTCAGAGCGAAAAAGCCGGCACCCTTCGCGCAGAGTGATCCCTCATTGATGGGGTGATCGGGATCACCTTCGATGTTGAAGATCTTGCCGGTCAGCTTGTCGGTACTGCAGATCAGACTACATCCGACCGAGCAGTAACAACAGATGGTGGTAGACTGTCTGGCTGTCCGGATCCGGTCCATCTTGGTCAACCCGGCGGCATGAGCCTTCAGGGGTGCCAAGTTCAGACCAAGAGAGGACAGGGCCACTCCTGATCCGATTAAGAAACCTCTCCTCGTTACTTCCATAAACCCTCCTTCTTAACTCCATAATGGGATGATTCCGAAAAGACCTGATTTGTGAACGGCAGAACCACCTTTATCATTCTGCAAACGAACCCTGCCGCACTCACGTTGACTCCAAGAAATTCAGCCTGCCGCGCCGTCATGAGGGCCAGCGGACCGTCTAACTTTACACGGAATCACCCGTCTCTTTGTAAATGCTAAAGTTCCTCCCCTGTGACATCAAAACACACCTATTCGTACAAAAAACAGCTGAATTCCCGCACCAATATTCTCCGAGCACGGGAAAATCATTTCGGGAGATCATTTCCGGTGGGGAGAATATCTCCCTTAGCGACAGGGACACTAAATAAATAAAAGGTAAAAATCAAGCAAATAATTAGTCATCTCCGAAAAACTCTGCTTTTTGAACAACCATGGTTCCATCATATTTTTGAAATATCCTTACGGGAAGCGGAGAGAACAGGGTGCCTGCCCCTGACAGAAATGGTCGTTCCGGCAAGCTCTTATTTTTTTGCTTCGATAACCATATGCATGGGCGTTTCCGCGGTTTTGCGGACGCGGGAAAACCCGCCCTCCCGGAGGATTTTTGTCAGACGGATCGGCCCGGCCTGCGCACCCAGAGCGTCTTCCGCTCCCTGACTGATCGCACCCGGAACACAAATCATGGCGGAAAAACTGTAGCAAAGCCGGCCCACCGGATGCAGATTATCCTCGAGACGGTCGGGCGCTCTCTGTTCCACAAGCATCAGGGTCCCATCCGGCGAAAGAATGTTCTTCATATGTGACGCAATAGCAACGGGGTTGTTCATTTCATGAAAGCTGTCACAAAAAAAGGCCAGGTCGTAATTCTCCGGGGAAATGGCTTCTACCGGACAGATTTGAAAATTCGCGTTCGCGAGCCCTGTTCCATTTAAACGTTTTTCAGCGATGCTGATCGACGGTTCATGGGCGTCGAAACCGAAAAACACCGATTTGGGGAAGGACCGCGCCATGAGCAACGTTGTTGTACCATGGCCGCATCCGACATCGGCGACGACAGCCCCGGCCTCCAGTCTTTCCATAACATTTTCAACGGAGGGCAGCCAGGTTGAAATCAGGAAGTTTTCATAGACACGGCCAAAAAAGCTGTCCGTGCCATGAAACAGATCCTCGTCGTGTTCCTGCCAACCGACACCTCCCCCATGTCGAAACGCCTGGGCAACCAGGGGTTCATCTTTATACAACGCAGCGACACAGGGATAAACACTGGCGAGAAAGAGGGGGCTGTCTGTATCGCCAAACAGGGCCGTTTGTTCCGGTGTCATGCCGAAGGTGCCATCAGACGGATTGTAAACAACATAATCCGAGGCGGCCATTGCCGACAGCCATTCACGAACCATGCGTTCCTGGGTCCCCGAAATCATGGCAAGGTTATGGCTGCTCAGGGGACCGTTTTTTGCCAGAACTTCAAACAGGCCCAAACGGTATCCGATGAGAACCAGAGCGCCGCTTGCCGCCGCGCCTATGTCTGCAACCGCCTTGTTCATCAGATTATTCAACTTATCGACGTCATGATTCATCTGATTGCCTCCATTCAAATCAAACTTCATCACATCTGTCGAAGATGTGAATACAGGGGGATGTAAAGGGGTACATGACCGGGTAACAGCTTTTTCAGCCCGGGAAAATCGACACGCAGAAAAGGAGGCACCCCTGATTGGCAGGTTTAGCAACATCTTCCGTCAAATTCCACATCTTTTTTACAAGGGGGATTCTTTGAAAAGAAATCTGAACAGCAGGGGATACGGGGAAATAAGGGGAGTGAATACCGGAACCCGTTTGTGTCCACCCTTCTCTGCCGACCGTGGCAAATCGGTTCATTGCAAAATATCCAATGGGTCTGGGTGAAGAGCGGTTCCCGTTGAGTCCGGATGCTCCAGTCATTGTCCCCTGAGCGATTCTCTCCATTGGGTTAAATTCCGGCAGACCAAAGAGGCGATAAAACGCCGTTTTCTTTTTCGCTACGCCCGTTGTCCACCCTTACGTGCCCATTTAGCCGGCGGGAAGGATGCTTTCGCGGAAACCTCTCCGAAGAGAGGGACTCCGATTTTCGGAATCATCCATTACGCGCTGATTTTCGGGAATCTTCCTGATCGCATCATGTCGATCTGTTGGCCCGTTCCGGCCAGCGCAAAGACCGCTCCGGCAGCCCTTTGCCTCGTAATGAATGCGGCGGCTCTGTCGGTTCCCATGAGGAAGGCTGTTGTCGAAAGGGCGTCGGCCTCCATGGTCGTATCAGCAGTGACGGTGGCGC
>LSQX01348127.1_pt2 | contig 13049 bp, 12 predicted proteins | sample 654561 | NCBI WGS metagenome assembly LSQX01 (sample SAMN04489861, study PRJNA283612) | anaerobic digester metagenome | isolation source: 4 biogas reactors fed with cattle manure at either 37C or 55C with and... | place: Denmark: Kongens Lyngby | collected 2014 | reverse complement strand
CTGATCTCCGGATAAAGGTCGAAGATATGCAGTACAAACTTGATCAAGTCATTGTAATCCAGGCCAAAGCATTTCTTTTCCTGGTACAGGTAGCCATAGAAGATGATATCGTTCGTCTGTGTGGCTTCCTGGTACTTCCGGAACAGATCATCCAGCGACATGGCGATCATAAGCTGGTGATATTCCGGTTCCTGGGTGATCTTGCGCCTTTCAATCATGTCACGTGCCCTGGCAAAGGTCATGTGGCGCAGTGTCAGGCCGCGTTCTTCGTAGATGATCTTGAGCATCGTATCGATATCCGCGTTGTCGATGACAAGGAAACTTCTGGGATACTGCACGGTATGGCTGTCTTCCTGCAGCACTGAAACGCAAAAACTGTGGAACGTGCTGATGTAGCCGGTGTCCGACCCGCCGGTCAGCTGCCGGATGCGCTTTTTCATCTCATTCGCGGCCTTGTTGGTAAAGGTCACACAGAGGATATTTTCAGGCAGGATACCGATCTCATTGACCAGCCAGGCAAACCGCTGTGTCAGCGCTCGGGTCTTGCCGGATCCGGCACCAGCGACGACACGAATGTAGCCTTCTGTTGTCGTTACCGCTTTTCGCTGTTGTTCGTTGAGATGATCCATTGTTTTCTCCTGCGTGGTTCGCACGCTGCTTGATATGATCGTTTTCATTCAGTAATCATTTATGTGATCTGCAGTCAAAAAGTGCTCTTACCATTGAGATAAGCACCAATACGTCTGATCAGCCGCAGTTTTGGGATATGTCCTTTGTTTTTACATTCCTTTGCTTCCGTCTGTTACGGATATATTCGCTGATGGTCACTTTCAGTAGAATAAAGGGAAAGAAAAAAGCAGGCAGTTTGCTATATTTATCGCCAAGACGTGTTTTCAGCGAGCTTGTGTCAAATAAGTAATAGTTCATAACAGATAACTTGTCACAAAAACCGGCCGGCAACAAAGCGTTATAAAACTTACGATAGAAACGCCCCCTTATACCCGTATTGTTTTTGAACATGATTCGGCGTGCCATAGTATAGGCAAGAGAACGATGAACCGGCAGGAAATATCGTTTTGCAGCTTCTGGTATGAGGTCCGGCCCTCCGATTGAGGCACAAAGGCTCAGTGTAAGGCTCACCAACCGACGTAAATTGAGACAGTGACACGCATCGTATATCTTCTTCCAGTCAAGTGAGTCGGCTTTCACCTGAAGCATCCTGCAGATATCCACCAGCCACTTATGACCCATAAACGAATGCCAGATTGAATAATGGAAGATCATATGCAGCAATTCATATTCATCATCAAGGCAAGGGATCATTAAACCATCGATATTCAGAACAGTTGCGTGGCTCAGCCAATCAAGCTTTCCAATTGGAAAGATCTGATTCATCTGTTCATGATTGCGGAATATCTCCATACTCAGATGAATGTCAAGCCTGATCGCATCTGGCCAGGCAGGACGAACATAGGATATTTCCCGCATTTCACGTTCCACCCAGTTTTTATCATAAACATCACTGACGGCATGCATTGCCTGATCTGGAAAGGAAAAGCCACTAGATTCCAGAAGGGCCGCGGCGGATCGATAATCTTCAGGATGTATAAAAATATCAATGTCGCCTACAGACCGACAAGAAAACTCAGGGTATATCCTGTTGATGATCTGAATGCCTTTTAAGACAACATAACGAATTCTGGCATTGTTAAAACATCTGGAAACTTCATCAAGATGGCTTCTTATGATTTCGTTCTTCATCATGGTCAAACCATGCCGTTTCAGCATGCCCTGAACCAGCGAGTCCGGCAGGTGGCTAATCGTTCCTGTTATGCGGCTGCAGCTCATCAGAAAACCATCCAAACCGGTTCTTGCGACCAGACGATCAACTTCATGGATGTCAGTATGATGCAGCAGAGCAGGAAGATCAGAAGATTGCACGCCACGAATACAACTTTTCAGGAACGCCTCAAATGCTTTGCGTTCTGCATGTTTTGCCATCGGTTTTTTCCTTTCAGCAGCAAGCGGGTCCAAAAATAATGCATCGCTCTGGGCAACGGGTTTCGCCGCAAAACGCTCCTGCGATGCAATGCCTTCAAGTACCGGTTCAGTTTTAATGCGCGCCAGGATTTCAATTCATCAGGCAGAAAATCAGAAAGATGATCACGCGAAAAAAAATACTCAATATTGGTCTTTGACCAGTCGTTTTTTTCCAGATAGGCTTGAGCCTTTTGTCTGTAAAGAAGTGAACCAGGTGATAGAAAAAGCTGACCCCAACTTACATTATCGATCGGCAACCTTTTTATCCAGCTTAAGGTCTTATCCAGTTTATCGATGGTATCGCCCTCAAAACCCATGATAAGATTAGCCTGCGTACTGATGCCGTGACGCCTGCAAAGCTGCAAGGCTTTTTCCGCCTGCTGAATACTTGCGTTTTTCCGTGTCTTCAGAAGAACGTCAGGATCAGCACTTTCCAGGCCAAACTCTATTTTCAAAAAATTAGCCTGTTTCAGCAGCCTGGCCAGGTCTTCTGTGATCTGATCCACTCTGCTCTGTATGCAAAACAGAGCTTTGTGGTTCAGGCCTGATGATATGATCGATTGCAGAACCGTCCTGGCATAATCCGGATCTGCAAGAAAACTATTATCGAGAAAGGTAATGCCGTCACAATGATATGTTTCAATCAACAGTCGGATCGTCTTGATTACATCGTCAACTTTGTGATGGCGAAGACCTCCTGTAAAGGTAAGCGATTCTGTACAAAAACTACAATGGCTGGTGCAGCCTCGTGTTGCTATAACCGTTCCGACCCTTAAATAGAATGGTCTGATTGTGCTGATGTTGCGTTTGGTATAAAATGCCATGTCCAGCAAATGATAGGCCGGCGCAGGTAATTTTTGAAGATCAACTGGTTTACGGCTAACCGGGCTCTTAAATATTCTTGAGGATAAATCTGGTCTGTCCAAACTCGCCAAACCCTCAGTTTTTTTTGTAGTATCCTGCTCATGTCTTTCACGCCAATAAAGACCGGGTATATCATTTTTACAGTGTTTATCTGCCAGTAGGCAAATCGACTCCTCGCCTTCTCCGGCGATGACTGCGTCTGCTTCAGGAATGCGTTGCAAGGTCAGTTCCGGTAATGCGGTAGCATGATGTCCCCCCAGTACGACAAATGCGTCTGTTACACTCCTGACAACGCGAACATCATGAATGCTATGGTGAATCAGCTGAGAACAGGTGCTAAAGCCAATCATATCCGGTCTGAAAGCGCTGATCGATGCCTTCAGTTGCCGATCGATCTCATCTTGGTCATGGTCAAAGCTGATCCGAAAACGATCAAACAGCAGGACCTCATGTCCGGCAGCGAGCAGCGCACCGGCCAGTGAACAAACACCAAGCGGCATCCAGCGTACACTCGTTTTGGAAGCCGCAGGGGTAATGAACATCACGCGCATGATCTACTTCCCTCCGAGCATTTTCCTGGCATGGCTGAACTGACGCATCTGGAAAGGATCCTCCGTAAATGAACCTAAAGTATTTGTTTCACACCTTATATGATAGAGCATTTTATATCCGGCAAGATCCATGGACAAAAGATCATTACCAATAAAAATCCGCTGTGCCGGATAGACCTCCCCCTCATTCGGACCACCTGTCATAAACGGCCTGCGCGCATCCATGATGATCAGATCGGGCTGCACAGCCAGCGAAATTTCAACTGCTTTTTCCTGCAAATTCTGTTTGTGTAGACCATAGCGTTGATAGGGATGCATCAAGCCCACAGCATGTTTCATTGACATGGAAAAATCAGCGAACCTATGTGATTTTAAATTAACCAGATAGATGATGCGATCAACCTCATAGATGCTTTGGGGCACGATCAGTTCTTTTAAGAACGCACCGGCAATCGGCACACGAAGCCATTCATCCTGATCAAAATAAATGAAAGACGCTCTGTTTTCCAATAAAGCTTTTATGCCTGTTTGGTTCATGACACGCTTCGTGGGCAGATCAAGGACTGAACTGCAGTCTGCTACCACTATTTTCGCAACACCACGTTCGATCAAAAGATCAACCAGCCAACACAAAAAAGCAGGATCCGTCGAAGCAGGGTATGGCTTTGCCGAATTGAGGTTGATTTTAATCATGACACGATGATCCGGAGAAAGATCCGCAAATATTTTCGATTGGGCCTGCTGAATCTGCTGTTTGATCTCATCATCAGATCCAGAAAATTCTGTTACATCAGCTGATATGTTTACAGGTGACAGTCGCGGTAAGGCTTCGCCTGAATACCTCAGGCGTTTCAGAATGGCTGGTCTGGTCAGACGGCGATAAGAGTTTTTCAGAGAACGAGGCATCAGCCTTGACAATTTTTTTACTACGTTGGATGCAATATGAGCACTCATATTTTGTTCTCCTCTTTTTGCACGGTCTGTTCAACAGCAGAAACAAAGCGATCCATATCTGTGCCGAAGGATACCCGGTAACAACGTACCGTGTTTAAAAAATCCGTAAACAACTCAAATTGCCCTTTTTGTTGCACCTGATCAAATATGCTGATTGAAACCGGCAGCAGCTCGGGAATGACATCAAGCGAGATTGCAGACTGTATCCTTGTATCATGTTGTCCGGATTGGCTGAGAATAAACAGATGACTTATCTTCACCGGTTGCTTGATAGGATGCGGATTAATCTGGCTGAGTCGATACACGTGGTCTGCTTCGCAAAATAACCCTCTGGACTGCCGATGTCGAAAAAAGCGATTCTGGGCAACAGGAGAAATTTTTATCCAGTCCATCATAGAATAAGCAAAAAACTCATCCTTCTCTTTTTTTATAAAAGTATATTCATCCGTTAAAGCAACATGACCACCATCCACCAAGGCCATTGTTGCGGTGGATTTGCCCCGGCCGCTCAAACCCGTAATCAGGATGCCATGTCCGCAAACAGACAATGTTGCCGCATGAAGGAAATGATATGCAAAACAGCTGACCATACGTGTTAGCGGTTGTATGATAAAGAAAATAAAAGGCACCAAATCGTCCGGTCGCACTTCCGACACAAAGCAACTCGCTATCGTTCTGGATACATAATTAACAGCAATACCGCCAAATCCCGGGAATCGTATCCATCTGACTTGTACGTCCTGTTGATAGACCTGAATACCACGATCACCTGCCCGGTCAGGCTTAATCTCATACAGCAATTTTACTGAAGATGGCATAGGTGCGAAAAAAACATCAAGATTCGCTTTTTCCTGAAAGCAGATTGTTATATTCTGTTCTGAAGGATGATCTGTCGGCCGGAAGTGTGTCAAACGTCTCATCATGGCGTGGCAATCGTTTGATCGGGTCACTAAGGTCAACGAAAAATCAGAAAACGAGTAGTATACGGGTTGTATGAATTCTGTTTCTGACTGTTTATGCATCCCGCTACTCCTTGCTTCCTGCCTTCTTCGGACCTGATCTTCTGCTTACTGGTAAAGGTTATAAAACCAGATTGTGTTCATCAGCCTTGCCTGGTTAAGTGATGCTGACAATCATCCACTTGTCATAATGATATATTGACTTAGCTGGTCAGGATCTTCAAGAAAAGGTTCACCGCATATTTCGATCCAGGCGTGTCCGAATAAATGGTTTGAATGCATTTTGGCGCCAATAACAGCCTTAGCTGCCACCCCTGAGCGCAAAGCACTTTCTAGCACAACATAAGCTCTAACCAGACACGGCTTCTCCTGGCGCATTATTTTAATCAGCCAAAAATTGGCAATACGGCGAATCTTGATCAGTCTGCTTATCTGCTTATCGAATTGCTCCTTATCAGAGGTGCTTATCATTTTTTCGGAATCCAGACGGATTCTGCTTATGATCTGCTCAGGAGGCAGTTGTTTTTTTTGCACGACCCAGAGGTAATATAAAACCCGGATCAGTATACTGCCCAGCAAGGTGAAATCACGTGGCAGACTGAAGCCGTTAACCATCATTTTCCAGATTCTGTTTGGTCAATTAAAATTGATTTTGCCAGCATTTTTGCTGCCAATTCATCAATATCTGCCCTGAGGACAGACGCCTCAACATCATATAGGGTTAACATGGTTCTGATGATCTCATCATATTCAATGTTATTCTGTAGCAGCCGTATAAAATCGGTACCCACTTGATTCAAACCAAAATAGTCACCGGTCTTGCTGTTTAACAGGACCATGTTGTCTGCGACCTGACGAATGACAAAGTCCTGATTGATTTTCAATTTTTTCAAGTTTCGTCCCTCCTAATGCATAAAAAGCGGCTACCATGACGCTGGATTTCTTATATTCACCTATAACATATCTTTAGCAGGACAAGCATTGACGAATACTTTGATATTATTATATTATATTATCAAGGTGGTTTAGACAATGACTGGATTTTCAGGAGGTTCTGCTATGAAAGTCGTTTACAACAAACCTGAACTGATTGAATTCGGCAATTTGAATCAGATCACTCGCGCTGCAGACGCAAGTATGCCCATAGGTGTCTAGGCAAGCATGAACCTATCTTATTTATCGCTGTATGGATTTGGTTTGCCGTCTTTTCAACCTATGTGGCATGATTTCCCAAGAAAGCTGGTGTCGTATCATGAAACCCTATCAAAAACCCGAACTGGTCGATTTTGGCAATTTAAATCAGATAACAAGTGGTGCGGTTCCGAACCCTAGTGGACCTTTAGGCTAATTGTCATCATAACATCATTATTTGATGGCCCAAAGTAAAAAGCCTGGAGCTTCTGTTTCAGGTTTTCTTTTTTACATATAAATCCCTCAGCTTGTCCGATCGTCGTATCGAATCGTTTCAATAACACGCAGTTGTCGCTGCGCGTTATTGGGGCAGCAAGATTATTGCATGATGTTCTTGTTTGATACGTTCCGGACCCGGTCTTGTGTGTCTGCAGCTAAGTTGTATCAAAGATCCCACTCGATAACGATCATGCCCTCAGCTTCGAGCCTGGCTTCCAGGCGTGAGCCGTCGTCGGTTTCGCATAGGATTGGCTCGTCGATCGTTTCCCTGTGGATCCAACAGCAATCGGACGCGATCCGGGGCAGTTCGACGGTGCATCCAGCTTCCTTGTCTGTGGTATTGATCACGAAAAGGACCTGCCGGTCGCTCTCTTTGTCCCGCCACAAGCCGGCTCTCACCGGAGGCATGGCGAAAACCTGCCAGGCAGGCGGCCGACCCATACCGGCAAAAGAAGGTATGTCCGGGATATCTGATCTAACCCGGGGCGGGCGTTGCGGTAAACCGCGGTTGAACAGCTCCCTGTAATGCCAGCGCAGCCGGACCATTTTCCTGAGGAATGGGAACTTTTGCCTGTCGTTGACGACATCGGCATTGATCCAGCCGATCTGCTGGCCGAACAACAGCTGTTCGGCGATATGGAACTTGCAGTAGGGTATGTCTTTTTTTTTGTAGCCGTTGATGTTCCGGCCTAGCATCGCCACGCGCCCGGCGTAGATCAACGGGAATGCGGGAACCTGATCCGGCTCGATCCACTGCCAGGTCAAGTAGCCGTCAAAGGACGCTGCATGCGGTTCGGCATTGCATTCAGTCGTGAAGGCGCGGTCGGCCGGCTTGGTGCGCTTGAGCTCACGCATCAGGGTCTGGTAACTGCGGTTCCACCAGTTACCGCCGCCCGGCAGATGGTTATGGCCGGGATCACAGCAGAGTGCCTGAGCTGCCGCAGCGACCTGGTCGATATAGATCGCTTTGACTCCGATTTCATTGAACAGGCGATCTGTAACCGACTGGAGCTCACGTGTCCAGAACCAGGTCGAGGGGCACATCACGGCCAATTGGCACAAGCGACCGTCCGGCTCGTGCGAGGCGTAGCTTTCAGTCATGACCGAACCATTCAGGTTTTTGGCCGTGTGCGGCAGCGCTTCGCTGGAAAAGCGGAAGTCCTGGTCGCGCTTATCCAGCGTGTCCCACAAACGGCCGTTGATGTAGGGCATGACATGAACATTGTTAGCCTGCAATTCCACGACACCGTCGGCAAAGCCGGGCTCAACCGGAAAATAATGCGGAAAATCGTTGTTAAAGGGAATATGGTGCCAGTTGTAAACGTGGTAGCCTATCGGGACACCCAGTTCTTTTTGCAGCCGGATGGCCAGCTCGATCCAGTCGCGCGATCCCGGCGGGGTTGCCGGCCGGATGCTGACCGGGATCGGTTCCTTTTCCGGGTTGCCGTTGGGCAGCCAGTCCATGATCCAGAAGGGCAGGTTCTGGAACCAGTCTGGTGAGTCCGGACGGCCTTGCAGTGACGGTCCAGGCAGCCAGTGGGCCTGCCCATGGACAAATTTCCGGTATAACAAAGCTGCGTCGTACCAGTCGCCGCTGAACAGCTGCCAAACGAGGTGTCCGGGCAGTCTGAAGCTGTTGGCACCACGCCCGATGCCTTCTCCCGGACAGGTCATGCGGATGCGGCCGGACGCACTGCCCGCCAGTGTCGTGCTGGACAGGTCCTTTCGGCAGCCGTCAGGATCGTGCGCGCCGCAATAGAAGCCGTTCAACCCAGACCGTTCCGGCTGCCAAAGCGCATACCAGGGCATGGACAGCGTGTACGCCGGATAAATGGCAGCCAGATGGCTGCTGTGGCGGACAGCGTTGCTCAGCAGCACTCCGGAGGCTTTGGGCAGGAACAGATCCCAGCGTTCTTTACTGAAAGCAAGCAGTGGAAAATCACAGGACAGGATGCTCAGGCCAGGGTTCTGGTTGAGCACGTCGACCTGCCATTCGATCCGGTTTAGCTCAGGCCGTGCCAACGCTGTCAGCTGCAAGGTCAAATGATCGGCTGGCCGGTTGTTGATCAGGGGCCGGGCTAAAGAAAAAACCCAGCAATCCGCCTGGTGTTCGAGTAATACGCTCTGCCAGCCTTGCGCCGAGGTCAGCTGGCTGACCTGGTTCGTTTTCAGATCCATTACCTGCAGCGTGATCAGCGACTGGGGCGATCCCTGCTCGTAAACCGGCAGTGCGCCTCCGATCCGTGCCAGAAGCAGACCGTGATCACGCCAGTCAAGCCGGACATTCAACTCGCCAGCTTGGATATCAATTGATCGGGCTGAATCGGAGTCTGATTTTTGCGGTAGCAGAACATTAAGATCGTGTTTGAGCAGCCGGTCACGCTGTTCCAGGAACGCTTCGCTCCCTGTCCAGGGCGCCAGGCAAATCCAGGCAGAAAGCGGCTCGTCTGGCGTGAAACGAAGCAGGTCGTCCTGGAATTGCAACAGGTCGGCAAAGGCGGCCAGCCGTGGTTGCCCCCGGTCTGGCGACAGCAGCACGCGGCCGCTGTTGCACAGGACAAAGGCGCTGCGATCTCGATGCAAGGCAACAAAATCAGAAAAAGACAGCGGTTCCGGCATAGCACTTACCGTTCCCTGCCAGGCGGGCAGACCAGCGCTGTAGCGATCCAGGTCGGTCGCGTCGATCTGGAAGTCCAGCCAGCACAGCTGCTGGACAAAAATCGGAAGGTCGCCTTCAAACCAGGTTCTGACCAAGACCGCTTGCTCCCTGGGCAGAAAATCAAATTGGTAGTTACAACTGGCCTTGTGTTCCAGAGGTGTCCGCAGGATCACGGTCAACTGCCCATCGTCCTGCTCCAGGCATTGGATCGTAGTTTTTGCAGTAAAGAACGGCCACTGCAAGGGTGGAACATGCAGGCTGCTTCTATTTTGCCTGTCGGGATTCCGGCAGCCATCCTGCAGCACGGCTTCCAGGTGTGAACCATCCGGGTACGAAAAAGTCAGTTGCAGCTGTTGTTTATCCTGATTGATCAGACCTGAGATGCTGCAAATATCATTTTTCCAGTTAAATGTTCTGTTTGGCATGATTTATCCTCTCTAGTCAGATCGTCAAGAGCCTGGCATATGCCAGCCGAAGTCATACGTTCCGTTCCGCTACCAGTCAGGTGCACAAAAACGCACTATACGCGATCTTGTCCGTTCCACGAAAGCGGCAAAGGAAACCATGCATTGAGCTGCATGGCAACGTTTCTGGGAATCACGGACACTGCTGATGGCGGAAACGGGCCAAAAATCAATCTTGTTGCATTTAGTCGATCAATATTGATGTCAGCGTTTTTGTTTGTTCGCGTGCACAACGTCTTGTTATGATCGGAGCCAATCAAGATATTTCCATAATCTTCAATACCGATGACAACCTCGCCATCGGGAAGCGGAATGATCTGTGATTTCAGGCTGAACAGAGCATCGATAATGACATCCCAACGGCGGATCTTAAACATACTTGCACATGAAACATCATAGCGCTCACAGATACGGCCCAGTTGTTGATTGATGCTAAGTTCCCAGGGCGCTGTCTTCAGATGGATACTGCCCACGCCATTCTTTGTTACCCAGGCCCCTAGCATGTCCGTGAGGTGTTCTGTGCTGTCAGCAACTTGTTCCGCAATGTTTCTACCATCGGGCGACGCAACAAGATAACCAATCATATTAGAATTTTCATCAAATGCAGCCCATGGTTTGTTTTTCCATGCACACATTGTCAGATAGAAATTTTCAATATCGATCCGATCAACAAAGAAAGGTTGTTGATAAAATAGTTCCTGTGAGCGCTTCATAAACGCCTCATCATTCCTTTCTATTTTGACGAATCTATATTTATCTGATAAATCACCCAATGTGTTTTGAATGTTCTTATCGGTTATATTAAAATTATAGCACGAACCGCCATGCTCAAAACCGTACCGGTTATATCTTTGTCGGTTTCCACCCAGTCTGGCGGCATCTGCTTCTATCCGATCCAGTTCAATCATGGCCTCATCCATCAACCTTGCCATCAAACCACGGTTTCGTTCAGATAAATGGGTAGCCACATTGCCGACTGTGGAAAATATGAGTTTTTTACCCCCGATAACCACAGGCAAAGGATAGACGCCCAACATGGCAAGGATGCGTCCGTCGCGTTTAACGGCCAAATGCCTTCCCATATGCTCGTCATCTCTTTTCCACATCTTGGGCAACATGCGCTCAAAATCGTGTGGATCATTTGCTTGACTGAATACAAGGTTCAGAAAATCAACAGCATAGTCATAGTCCTCTGCTGCCAACCGTACTATTTTTTCCATACCCATTTTTTCTGCCCCTAAATTATTGAATTCGTTTACATTCCTGAACCCCCGGGTTAACGCGAAACCGCACCGTCATCTTTTCAAGCTTCCATACGCAGCTTATTGCAGACCATGTCCAGTTTGCCAGGATCTGTTTCATAATCTTCAAAGCTTCGGCAGACGCTGCCGCTGATTTCATCAGCAAGCTGCGGATTTTTTCTGGTCAGCTGTGTTAGCAGCTCAAAATCCTCGGCACACAGCTTTTGCAGTTGTGCGCGTACGCTGTAAAGCGGGCCTTCATTGCCGGGATAAACAATAAAACTGTTGCCCGGTGGCATAAAGTCACCGGTAACGGTACCAAGGCAGGTTTTTTCGAAAGGCGCATCGGTATGATAACTGTTATAGCCCCAGTGTAAAAATCCCTTCGCGCCATGCCTGCTGCACATCCACGATACAAGCCTTGTCGCTGCCAGCGGTAAATCAAGGACACGGTTCATCATTTTGCCAGCCGGATAACCGCAGGTATAGATCCACATCTCTTCACCGAGCGCCTGCAGTGCCTTGTATTCTTCGAGGTGATTTTCAAAGACCTGCTGCTTCACACACCAGATATCCAGCGCGCCTTCTATGGTGGTGGTTTCAACTGGATCGTGAATGACCACACCCGGCATGCATTTGCGGCAAATACCTCCCAGCACCCTGTAACTGAGGCTGTTCTGGAACTGCGGCTCGTCGACCATGCACTGCATATAGTTGTGTTCCCAGCCATTTTCAAGGACAAGCGCCCATAGCTTTTCAAAATAGAGCTTTAGCTGCCGGTAACCCTCATGACTGCTGACACCAATATCCCTATCCCACAGAAGGTAATGCTCACTGTCGTTCCATTGTTTAAAACGCGCAACAAACCCGCCATACACATAAGAAAAACCCGCACGCAAGGCCATTTTGCCAAGTTTTTCGGTCATGGCAAAGTCAAAGTCCACGACTCGATTGTTTTCATCGCGCAATGGCACACCGCTTGGCAACATGAGGTGGTTGGAACGCATATCCAACTGGTGCTTGACATAGCGTTCTGTTATTTTCCAGAATTCCGAACTGTCTTGTTTGACCTTGTGCGCTTCAGCCAGTCTTTTTAAATCAAGCCAGTTGACGACGCCGAATGACGCTTGCTCTAAAGGCGGAATTATGGCCTGCGTAACTGCCAGTTTAATATTTATCTCCGCTTTTTGACCACCAACATTGAGTCTGAGTACGCATTCATGAAAACCGACCGCGCTTCCGGCGGCAACATTCACACGCACAAAAAACGCCAGCCGGCCTTCCGGTACGCAAGCCCCTGCTACGACTTCCTCCATGGCATCATAAACCATGAAAGGGGCTCTTCTTGTCACAAAGTCTGCTACCGACTCGTAATCCATCGTGGTGAGTCTGTCACGGGCACTGTTGGCCTCGACCTGTACTGCTATAAGGCGGTAAAGATCGAGTGCAATCGTATCAGGCGCAGACCAGGTGAAATCAATGCATTCTGATTGCCTGAGGTCCATGTCTGTGAGCAGCTGTACGCAAGCACTGCCACCTTTGGCTGAAACCAGCTCTGTAGCGTCTGTTTCCTTCTGCATCATGTCGTCAGGATACAACCATCGGTTCACTGAGATTGTTTGTATTTTCATGACTTAATCTCCATTATGCGATCAAAGGCCGTCTGGTTCATTTTGATATGATCATTGTATCGCAGGTTTTCACGTTCGATAAGGTATTTTTCAATCGTAGAAAACAGCTGCTTCATTTTGCGCCTCTTATACTTCCTTGAGCACATTCGAAAACTCGAAGGCATAAAGATCGGCGTCACATAATTCTATTTCCATAACAACCGGACTGCCGCTGAACGTTACTACATCACCGTCGAAGGCCACAATCCGGTTGATGCGATTGCCGAACAACTCATC
>LSQX01210802.1_pt2 | contig 13049 bp, 7 predicted proteins | sample 654561 | NCBI WGS metagenome assembly LSQX01 (sample SAMN04489861, study PRJNA283612) | anaerobic digester metagenome | isolation source: 4 biogas reactors fed with cattle manure at either 37C or 55C with and... | place: Denmark: Kongens Lyngby | collected 2014 | reverse complement strand
CCGGTTCGAAGCATTTTCTTTCTTTCAGAAACAGCAGCATCATTTGGTTCCAATCGAGAAAAACCAAGAAATGCACGCGTCTCACGAAGCTTCGGCACCAGTGATATGCTCTTAAAATATTTGTTGATTTTCGGATTGTAGCTGGCAATAGGATAGTTTTGCGAATGGAAATCTTGCGCATCGCTTCCGCTGTTTTTGATCAGAACTTTATATTCTGCAAGACGATACTCATCTTCTGATATCTCTTCATTTACTTCTGGCAATCCTTCAATACATTCGCTACGCTTCACAAAAGCCGCGTAAAGGATATCACGTTCAATTCCGGCACTGTCAGCAAGATAATTTATTATTTCACGATTCAAGCCTCCATTTATCCGATGATTTTTCAACTTATTATAGTGCAAGTCGAGGACCCCAATAATTTTACGGCTGGTCATTTCATCGTCCGTCGGAATATAGATAGAGCTACGGGTGTCTGCAAACCAGACATTCGTGGCCCCCCTCAGAAGAACTTTTACATCTTTGTTGCCACAAATGTGTTCTTCATCACTTTCAATACCAAGCCAAGGCTTTGACCCTTTGCATGTATAGGAAATTCTCTGAAGGGCACCTGGTCGGGTTGCGCCGGCGATGGACTTCCTGGCCCCACAGGAACATTCGTAAAACACACCTGTGAGAGCAGCAGATGTGCCACCTGTACTCCTGCGGATTTTACAGGTGCTAAGGCTATATGGATGATCCGCCCTGTAATGCAACCATTCGGCCACAGGAAAGTCATCAATATGGCCTTCAGGACAAACAACGACAAAACGCTCAGGTACCAGCTTTCTCTTTCTGAATTTGGGATTACACTTTCTCCCATTCGGCCACTGGTGGCAATCGCATTCTGGCTGTGGCTCGTAGTAGGTCGTTTTTCGCATAGTTCCACAGAAGGGGCAATAATGCCAAGTAGGGAATCTGATTGCAGGTATCTTAAGGTGGCAGTTTTCCGGATCTGCATTATGCTTTCTAAAATCAGGTGGCCAGCGCAGCTCTTTTACGCCAAGTCTCTTCTGCAGACGCTCATCCTCAATAAGGAAAGGACGAGTATTGTTATAGCGCCACATATCAAGTCCAGCAATCATTAACGACTCATCATTCGGAAATGGGACAATGGCACCCACCCCCCAGGGACCAATTAAGGCGCTTCGCCGAACAGGTCTGTCTGAATATGCCATTTTAGTCCTCCTTTGCCATATATCTGTTAGGCAGCACCTCTGCTTGACAGGATGCATCTACACTGCGCATGGATGACGGGGTTTCCATACCACGTTTCCCCCAGGCTTCGTTCCTGTGACCTCCGGAGAAATACATCAGCGGTACAGCATTGCCATAAGACCAGTCTCGATTGAGTTCCGGCTCCCATTTCTGGGGGTTCCAGTCCTCCCACCGACGGATAATATCTTCCATTTGTGCAAGAGTGGCCTCTAACTCATCGGGATCAATTTTTTCGATTCGGTTTTCAATAATTTGACTTATACGATTATAAAAAGCCTTATCTGGCAGACGTGGGGGATCTGCATTGAATTCTGTATTGCCCTGCAGACGCATCATACCAATCATAATTGCATGGAGGGCCCGCTTCCGGACCGGAGCAGAAAAAGGGGTGACACTGGTCGGCTCTACATTGCAATATATGCGAGAATGGTATCCCTTAAAATGCTCATAGTGCGACTTATCCCTTGGTCTGCCCGGACGATACAGCACAAAAACAATGCCTGGAGCTTCTGCCGGGTTTCGTCCCACACGGCTGGTCGCCTGTATGTATTCAGATGTAGTCTTGGGCTGGCCTGCAACTGTCATCAGACCCAATCTCGGAACATCAAGCCCAACAGAAATCATGTTTGTTGCAAGACAGATGTCAATAGGATGTTCTCTGACCTTCCCGTTTTCATCAAGCTCTGCCGGATATCGGATATTAAGATTAGCCAAGCTGGCCGTAACTTTATCTCCAGCAATCCGGCTGGTTAGTTCTTCGTCACGCCAGATATATCTTCTGCGCTTTTTATATTCCTCTTTTTGATACCGCTTATCGTCGTATCTGCGCTTATACATAACATCAAGATGCTGATCGATATCCGCGCGAATCCAAGTGGCCGCCTGCCCCAACTCACGAATGCTGTTGAAGTAACCCACATTGGTCCAATAAGGATCCCTGTATTTCTCGTCACTGACATTCATTGCTTTGGCACCATACAGCAACGCCGAAAACAAGCGTATGGCTGTCGTAGTGTCTGAGGAAGAACCAGTGGCAAGAATGCCAACATATTGCCGCCCGTTTTGATCTCGATCTTCCTTGGCAAAAAAAGAATTCCCTGCATCAAGTCCAGAAGGGGGAAACTGGAACACTTTATCGGCTCCGCAGCCATATAATGCGTGGCACTGCTCATTTGCACGGCTGATTGTGGCCGTAGAGGCTATCACCTTGGGATGAATTTCTTTTTCTTCCGCTCTGGTTATGCACAGCTCGTTTATCAATGTCTCGTAATGTCCAACCATGGAGCCTAATGGCCCGGAAATTAAATGCAGCTCATCCTGAATAATAAGGTCAGGGGATGTTACTTTTATCCCATTTCTATATCCAAAGATGCTCTGTGCCTTGGGGCGGAAGGGAAGCATAGCAAACTTATCTACAGTCCCTAAGAGTAATGTGGGTGTGGATTCATAGATAACATCATCTACAACATGCAGGGGGAGACCATAGCTGTTTGAAGAGAAATCACAAGCGTTTTCTATATTTCTACATTGGAAGACAATTCGATATTTTCCATATGAATCCCTGACTTTTCTGTATCCGGGAGTCTCATAAATACCGTGTCCCCGTTCAACAACCCCCATTTGCGCTCCACACCACGGGCACTTAAGCATAACAAAAGGATTGCTCTCTCCATTGTTTTTCATTTTATTATATTTTTTCACGGCATCAGCCATTGTATTGGGTGATGTTGTACCGCCGACCCATAATCCAATACTGATTCTGGACTGGCCATACAAATTTTCGTTGTCTCTTCGAATCAGGTCACAGGCACAAATCATAGTGGCTGCTCGTTCGTACTGCTGTGCTGTTAGCAACCGAAGCGTGTACCGCATCAGGATAACCGTTCCGGAATCATCCCTGTCCAGCAATCTTCTAATAAAAATTGTATAGGCCGACAGACCAAGGTAGGCCTCGGTTTTGCCTCCGCCAGTGGGAAACCAAATCAAATCGACGATTTCACGTTCAGTGCAGCTGCGATCATACATAGAGCGCAAGTTCATCAGAATAAAGGCAAGCTGGAATGGTCTCCATTTGCCATATCTGTCCTTATTCCCATACCAAGTATTTTTATCGGTCACAGAAGGTAAATTTTTTATGGGATCTAGAAGGCGAATATCTCCCGCTTCGTCATCCTCCCATTTTTGAAGGGGAAGATTATAGTGCAATTGCTGCATGAGCATAGCGAGGTTCATATGCTGAAAAGCCGTGCGAATCAGCTCGTTTTCTTCCAACAATTTCACTCCGCTGAGCATGCGGTTCAGGCAGGTCTCGCAGTTTATAATATGCCTTTCGGCAGTTCGGACATGTTTGCCCTCCAGCTTTGTCTTTTGAACCGTGAGCTGGTCAATCCACTTGCGATACTCAGCGCACATGAGTTTCAGTTCGCGGACTGTATTTCCGAAGTCACCATAGGGGCTCATTTCCCGCATATCAAGTGAAACACCGGGAATGGTGCTCGGCACAATAGGCTTTATCTCATATGAGGGGAACACAGCGGATGAAATCCACGATACTTTTTTGGACGATTCGTCCCAATCAGCCGCACATCCATGGCCGATAGCATAATTGTGTACGTTTCGGTAGAGCAGCTGATTTGAGTCATAGTCATCATCTTGTGTATTGATACGTTGACTATCGGGGAGGGGACAAAATCCCAGCTTTGAGTGAAGCTTAAACTTCACCTGGAAGAAGCAATCGTCGTCCTTTACGGCATTCCCACCGTTCCATTTTGTGTTTTCCAAGGTGAAGGTATAAATAGAGTAATCGCCTCTTTTGTAGCGGTATGTCACGTCAAATTGTAGTCCTCTTATACCTGCCGGTATTTTTACAATTCCATCCTGAGGAGATGGAAGACAGATGGAAGCTTCTTCATTATTCCAGCAGATTGCCCTTCGGGGATATCTGACAATATCTTTGCCAGTAACCGGATCGGTTGATTTCAAGGTAGTATATGTACCAGCGGAGACCTCAACGAAAACTTCATCACCTTGTCTGACTGCGGCAGTCAGACTGATTGCCGATTGCCTGTAAGCATTGGAACGGTTAATCAACTCTTCGGCATCCTCAAGGTACTCCACGTTATCTCCCGTCATACCAGACTTAGGGCCAGACTCTCCGGGATCTTCACGGTCGTCTTCTACGGCTTCAGCTTCTTCCTCTTCCCGCGTCTCGGCATCACTGTCAGTTGTCTCTTGGGGGAATAGCACTCCTGCAATATAGCGAGTACGTGGTGGATCAGTCACCAGGATTTCTTCACCATTATCCTGAATGAGACCTTCCCAGTCTATCGGATCGGGGCCAATAAATTCACGTTCGACAAAGCCAAGCAATTGATTGCGCCTGTTATCACTCACAAAAAATCCTCCTTTGCAGCAAGGTCAAATATTCTTTGGATGCCGGCTCAGACTCCAGAATGTACAGCCCGGATCTCGCCCTGCTCAACCCAACATACATCAGTTTATCCATACTGAAACTTTCGATATCTGTCAGAATAATTACAGTGTTTTCAAGGCCTTTATAGGCCTGAATAGTACAGAAAGTAATGTTGTTATTCTCATTGATGCTATAGTCCCGGATGTCGAATTTGTGAAGGAGAGAGACGACCGAATTCTCTTTTCTGTACGGAGAGAGAATAGTAATACGCCCAGGTTCAACGCGCATATTAACCAGTTGATCCAGTAATTCAGTCAACTTATTTTGTTGATCTTCTGCAGAGGCATAAGTAATATAGTTCACTGGAGGTCCTTCCACCGTTGTCCACAATCCCGCAGGAGCTTCAAAGCCAGTAACAGTTTGGATTTCCTCACAAATAGGCTTAGTATTTCTACAATTCAGTGTCAGCCTGAAACGGATAAAAGAAGTATAATCCTCTAATAGCTCCTGCATTTTTGCGTGTGATTGCCCACTTGCATAAATAGCCTGCATGGAAAAATCGCCAAACATGGTCCAGTGCCCACGGATTATGCCTTTTCGTAAGCAGGCATTAAAAACATCCAGATAATCGACACAAATCAAATCTTGGGCTTCATCGATAACAATTTTATCAAATTGCTCTTCGGCTGCACACAGAGCTTCCAATGTGGCGCGAGGCAAATCCTTTTGGTAGAAGTTCTGTAGTTCCACTCCCCCTTGAGGGGGTTGCAGATTGATGCCACTTTCTTTAATAGTTTGAACCATGAATTTGTGCAGTGTTCCCACATACTTGGGGCGCAGTCTTGCCGGCATGTCATTAAAATAGCTTTTCAACCATTCAGCCAGATTTGAATTAAAGCAGAAAAGTGCTGCACGCTCACCCCTTGCAACAGATTTCTTGATTTCCTCAACTGCCAGAAGGGTTTTTCCTGTTCCCGCTGGCCCCTGAATCAAACAACGGGGATTATCGTCAAGCTGATCCAGGCAGCGATACTGCTCCTTTGTAAGTCTGATTAACGCTTCATCCGCATTTCGAAGCTGGGCAACCATGGAAATAGCATAATCGAAGTCCCCTCTGAGGAGTGATGCCAGATAACAAACATCTCCAGCTGTTGGCAGTCTTGATTCATCGAGGCAGCCATATATACTTTCCCACTTTTGGCGCGCCCCATCTGCCAGCCTTTCAATAAAAGCCCTTATGCTGCTTCCATTACGGGAATCAAAGATTTGCCATTGTTCTTCATCTATACCCACTGCTTCATATTCGATATCCGGGAACATAACTCCAAAGCCAAAAAACACATTAGCAAGATAACGATGGTCACTGTCGAGCCGCTTTTTCAGGGCAGATATAATACTGAAGACACCATCTTTTGCCTGGTCAAACGGGCCACGTACCTTTGAGCTTGTCTTTCCATACTTGTTGGTAAAGTACCAAATCCCATCTTCGCGTCTGACACGACCACCTTTGACCTCAAGAGCAAACAGCCCCATCCGGGGTGCCAGAACAAAAAAGTCTGTTTCCCCATAGATGACTTTATTATGAGTGGAGATTCCTAATGAGTGAAGCACAATCCAATCATCAGTCTGAGGTGAATTCTGAAACCATTCAAATATCCGTCGTTCTGCAGAACTGCTCACTTCCGGCGAGATTACCGAGGGGATCATTGTGGCCATGTTCTGCCTCCTATTCTTCAATCAAACGATTGGTATCTGCGATATCAACGACAATCGGAGAACCCACATCAATAATCTTAAGGATTTTGACTGGTCCAATGCCCTCAAGGATCATCTCAATCGGCTCCCAAATATTAAACGGGTCAATGTCCCCATAGCCTTCCAGAGCTTCTACAATCCTGCTGCGCAACTGTACAGACAGGACTCGTCCAGCTTGTACATGTGCAGATTTGACTTCCTGTGCAGCATCAAATATCTGGTCTAAAAGTTCGATTATCACGCTATTTTCTGTTATTTCTGCTATATACCGAAGATCCTGCTTTTGTTGCGGCGCAATGACATCTTCATCTGTCAGCCAACTGCGCACTGTCGGATATCCTTTCGCACATCCAACATTCACAAGTTTTTGATAAATCTCTTCCGGTGACGAGAACAGCTGCTCAATCTCAAGTGCTTCTTTCCACTTGGTTGCCAACTCCCGGAGTCCGGGTTTTCCACTATTGGACAGTAAAATATCAGCCATTTCTTTGATGAGATCTCGGTCTGCTTCCCTCACTACAACAAAATCTCCAACCTGAAGCTCATTTGGCAAAACGGTATCGATTTTTTCAGCATCTTGAATGATAACCTTCGTTGCAGAAACAATTTTATGCCCCGTTCTGTAAAATGCCAGGAATCCACCCACATAATTTACAGGCATCGCCTCTGTTGTCGCTTCCGTCGGCTTCGTGCCACCATTGGCGGCATATTGCCGGAACTTATTCTCACGTAGAATGAGTTCAATTTCATTAAGCTCATCCACAGCGGGTGTCTCAGCAGGTTCTGGCTTGTTACTCTCTGCAAAGCGGTGGGTGGAAATATTAAGCTGATCATTACTGAATGAATGAATAATTATTGTTTTGTTGCTGGATCTTTTCAATGCTGAATTCCATTTAGCAGTATCATAATTTTTCCAACGGTGCTCGTAGTCATACAATAGAACAATGTAGTGCTGTGTGTTGAAACTGTACAGAATTTTTCTCATGATCGCACGTTTTAGCCAGCCTGTGACAACAGTTGCCGAAAACGCTGTACAGCTTGCGGAATAATACTCTGCTGGATGCAACACATGAACCATAGTGTGCAAGCCGCTCCGTTGGCACCATCCCTGCCAAAAAACCCGAACGTGCTCTTTGTCGGTTCTTTCCGGCACAACAATGCAAATATCTTTGTGGTTTTCAATCTGCAGATGATCCGCCAAGGCTTTCTGCTTAAGAAGTTGATAGTCACCAGAATATATTTTTTTCAAACAGTTGATAACTTCTTTATAGCCCTCATATGTACTGAGGGCCAAGAAGGGCTTCTCGGATATCAACGTTTGAAGAGAGTTGTTGAGTAAAAGGTTTGCTCTTTCAATTTCACTATTCCCAAATGAGACGGTCTCACGAAGTGCAGCAAAGGCAAGTGAATTCAGGTTGTCAAATATTCGTATCATATGAACAGACTGTTCTTTTGATTCGCTTCTATGGGAGGCAAGCAGGCGAATTGCATCGCTTATTTCATTCCCATCAACCTTCAGGTATTCAACCTTTCGGGCAGCACAATTTCTGATTTTTCGATCCAGAGGCAGGGGGGTAGCGTCATATAATTTTGGTGTAATGCTTAATTCGTCCCATCTCCAAATGTTGAATCCTCTTATTTCGAAAGGCTGTAAGTCGAAGGAGTTCACAACATCGGTGACGCAGATAACAGGGACACCCAAGCGCATCAAATCATCCAATGCATCCATCTGTGTCAGAATTCTGTTCGAATCGGACGCATCAATAATAACTGACTGAACAGGATGTCCATTATCAGAAGCAGCTACAATTGCGTACATATCAGGTGCCAATACAATCGAAGGGATTCCGGCCAATTGGCCTGCTCCTACATTTCGGATTGCACCCGCGTAATCCGCCTGTCCAATGAGCAAAAGATCGCTGATCTTCTTTCCGCAAATTCGACAGCCGGCAACCGTTTCTTTCGCGCGAATAATTGAAGTCATATTGAAGATGGAGCTGTTCATATGGGTCTTGTAGTCGGAGAGAACGGCCAGTTGCTGTTCATTAGGTGACAGATATGTAATCTGGCTTTCCGCTTTTTTTCTGGCCGCGACAAATTGCGTATACTTGCTTAATCTGCGCTGTGTACTTGTGCGCTGGAAAAGTGGAAAAAATTCGATAGGCGCACTACTGATCAAATCTGCAAGTCCGATTTTCAGACAAGGCTTCCCATCACGTTCTTCGAGGCCAAGAAATTCTACCACCGCATTGCCTAACTTCAGCTTTTCTCCTGGCCGAAAGTCAGAAGGATCGTATGTCTTTTCAATTTTCCCCTGGGCAATATTATGCAGTAGCTTCATCAGAGTGAAGATGAAGATGGATTGAACTCTCTCTGGAAAAACTATGATGTTGTATTTCCCTTGATGTTGGATCATTTTATCAAGCATCAAAATGCTTGATTTTATAATTGGAGGAACACCGGTATCATTTGAATACCCATCAAATGATAGGCTGATGCCATCAAACTCGCTCTCACTTTGCAGCAATTGCTCCACATACTCATGCCATTCAAGCAATGGTATTCCCCCTTCGCTTTATTGTACGCTAAATCCTTTGTTCAGCGCTTCTTTATAGGCTTTCAGCGCCTGATTTGATTGTTTGTAGCTTGGGTACTGACTGCGTCCAACAATTGTACCAACCTTAAACAAGAGGCTACGTTGCCAAGGTTGAAAATTACTTGTTTCCTTGGCCCATCGTGATAGCGCAAACCACGTTGTAGCTGGGATAGAGACCACCTCATCAATCAATGCTTGCTCAGGTTCAGTTGCAGAGTTTATGCTGTTCTTTGAAGAAGTTATTGTTTCCGCCGGGCGTGCAACCGAAATAAGCTCGGCACTAAGTTCGGAGCTCAATTGATGTTTATATTCGCGAATCATATTCCAGCATTTTTCGCGCTTGCACCATTCACTGACGTTAGCCCCATCGGGAGGATTTACAATAGCCTGTTGAATAAACTTGGAGACTTCAATAATCTCGTTTTTCAGTGCAAGCGTGAGACTTTGTTCCTTCCAAATACGGTCGAGATCAATTCTTTGTGCTGTTTTATAAGAAAGATATGCCAGTGTGTATGTTACAATATTAGCCCTGTATCCACCATATTGTTGCTTTTGCACCAGTTTCTCAGTTTGCCTGAAGAGAATAGCCTTGGCGATCAGGTTTCGATAATACTCTTCGTTGGGTTGTAGACTTTTACGCTCATTGAGTCTGACTGTAAACCTTCGGAAGTTTTTTTGCGCTCCTTCACTAACCTGCCAAGGTAATTGATCCCAAGTATTCTCAAATTTTGCAAGATCAGTTTTTGTGAAAAGCGGATGCGTCTCTTTAAACTGTTTTTTCCTGAGCGTTGTTGTCTCGCGAGAGAGCATATCTGCATATTGGCCCCGAGCACGCTCGTAAAACCAGTTTTGAGGTTTCAGCCCCCCTTGAGCAGGTGCCCAAATTGTTCTGGATAGATCCTCAATCTTTCGATGGAATGGATCGTTTGCAGAAAAATCAGCTATTTGAATTTTATTTTGAGTATTTGCAAAAGCAGAAATACGCGGCACAATTTCATCCATGTCTTTCGGCAACTTGATAACCGAAAGCTTCATCTGGACAAATACCTGCGTGAGATCTGCAGATACCTTTTTGTCCTGTTTGGCGTTGAAGATAGACGCTGTGGTCTGCCCACCATTGACTATCTGCATATCACGAATTTTGCGGATTGAGGGTTTCCCGTTTTCGTCACGGACTATCTCAACTTCCTCAGCGGTTACCGAGATACCATTGTTGTAGGCCAAGAACATCTCCGGTTCATCTCGTAATGTGTCGCGGATTCCTTTGTTGACTGCTCCCCTGACCTGCAGAAAGGAACGTACATTTTTTTCAAGAAGTCGGTCTCTATACTCGTCATAGAGCGCTGCCAAAATATTGCCATTAATAATAGCAAGGTAAACACTGTATTTATCGCTTGTGTTATTCTCTATGCAAGGAATTGTTGTGCCGAATTTTTCCTCAAAATCAACTTCTATTGTTTCACGCATTTTTCCAGAGGTAACACAACGATAAAGGCGGTCAATATCCCAGATTGCAAAGGAAACCTCTGTATTGCCTATCATAATATTCTTAAAAGGTATAGGCTTTACAAGGCCATTTGTAATGGCACAAATTCGCACATTCTTTATTTTATCTTTTCTTTGATGCAGTGTGATCGCGAATTCATATGTATCGTTATCCTTCTGGAAGGAAGTATAGAGATCATTGATTGCCTTGTGGTAAAGCTGGATTGCACGTTTAACAGCGGCATCAATCTCCGTCTGCGAAACAGATTTTGGCGTGTCTGACTTCGAGTAGATGCTTACAAATATATCGACGGATTCAAAATCTTCAGATATGGTATATGCGTTAAGCTGCAGTCCATACCCCCTGAATGGACAGATTATGGGGTCGCTGACTTCGCCTGCCTCTTCGAGATACTCTAACATAACTAAAGTCAAAAAATCATCTGTTGTCCATCCACTGGTTTCAGTGTCGGCGGCAAATAAAATTTCATCCTGAAAGCTCTGATAGAATTCAGCAAGTGATCTGTGTTTAGGCATTGTTATCCTCCTTACAGAGCTGCTTATATACCTCTGTCGCTATAACCTTTGCCATCAATGGGGGTACTGCATTTCCTACCTGAACAAATTGTGCTGTGCGGGCACCTTCAAAAAAATAATTATCGGGAAAAGACTGTATCCTTGCAGCTTCGCGAACTGTTATGGAGCGATGCTGGTTAATATCCGGATGAATAAAGTAATGTCCATCCTTAGATAGATGGGCCAGGATGGTATGACAACTATCCAAATCTCCCCCCACAACCTTATACCTGTCCACAAAAGAAGTCCTGTTGCGATGTGTTTTCAGTTCATCTGGCAGCTGGTTATAGTTTAAGCGTTGACGACCATCTTCCCATAGCTCAATAGCTTTTTTATAGATTTTGATATCACGTTCAATATGTGGTCGGCTTTGATGAAGAGTTAGTATATCGTCCGGAGTTCGTATAGCGTTATCTTCAACATATCTGCTGTAGTACGATGTTCGGTATTGATTCCGTTCTTGCCCCGGTGTCATTTTAGGAAGATCCTGTAATAAATCACTCACGGTTCCATTAATTTGAACAGATGCAAATTCTGGATAGTGCAGACCAGTTCCACGTTTCCAGCCGATGATAATCATTCTACGCCGATTTTGCATTACACCAAAATCACGTGCGTTTTGTTGGTGGCATTCAATATCATATCCTACCCGCCTGAGTTCTGATTGAAGGTTCGCCCATGTCCGCCCGCCGTTGGCGCTCTCAATGCCCATAACATTTTCAAAAACAAACATGGTGGGCCTATACCGCTCCAAGAAACGAGAGTACAGTAAATACAAGTTATTTCTTGGATCCTGCTCCATAGGTGTTTCCATGCGGCTGCTTTGAGCCCTTCCTACAAGGGAATACGCCTGACATGGTGGGCCGCCGACTATAACATCGATTTGTTTGGTGCCATTTTCATCCAGAATTTTATCAATTCTATTAAAAATATTCTCTATTGTATGCTCTGACATCTCAACACACATGATAGTCTTCAATATTTTCTCGGGTATATGATCCAAAAACTCTGTACGAGTGATTTTGCCGCGCAAATAATCGTAATAAATGCTCAGTTTTCCTTCGTTCTTTAAGTAATAATAACAGCTTCTGGTTTCAAGTGTTCTGCATGCCATAGTATTCATTTCAACATGCGCAATCGGATTGAATCCCGACTGAATAAACCCTTCAGAAAGCCCGCCGGCACCGGCAAACAAATCAATGAAGCATAATTCTGCATTTTTGACAAACATAAGTATTCCCCTGACTTCTGTGATATCTTTTAGCCTCTCAAGCAGGCTCCCAAATATCAGCTTTTATTTTATGGATGTTTATGTTTATATTTTCGTGCATCCTTAGGTTTTTCAGCATTCTTCGGGATTGCCCAGACCTTTCCAAGACGTTCCAGGCCAGAGATACGTCCTTGATTACAGAGCACTTGCACGCGCCGCCGGGTGATGCCCCACTTCTCTGCAGCTTCTGCGACAGAAATATAATCCATAAATGCTCACCTCATATTTATATGCAAAAAGGACCCTACCTCCTGTAAGGCCTTTCCTTAGCGGGCGCAGCTGGCTGCCATCCCAATGTGGTATAGGCCCTTAAGCTTTGCGTCGCCGACTTTCGACGGCTTTGCCGATATTTCACATAATTTATGACCAGTATATACCTTTTTGCGAACAATTGCAATCTGAACTTAGCTTTACCAAATCAGCGTATACTAAAGCTCACAATGTAGTTTTTGTTATATCAAAAATTAACAGAGGGACATGGTGCCATTCTCGGCTTGATTTGCATAAATATGTTATCACTTCACGGTCCCCTAAAGATATAGGAACAAAAAAACAAGGGTTTTGAGTATTGCTCAAAACCCTTGTAAATGGTGGAGACGAGGAGGATCGAACTCCTGACCTTCTGAATGCCATTCAGACGCGCTCCCAGCTGCGCCACGCCCCCGTGTTGAGAAGACACATATTCAATTTTGGATGCC
>LSQX01379141.1_pt1 | contig 13050 bp, 12 predicted proteins | sample 654561 | NCBI WGS metagenome assembly LSQX01 (sample SAMN04489861, study PRJNA283612) | anaerobic digester metagenome | isolation source: 4 biogas reactors fed with cattle manure at either 37C or 55C with and... | place: Denmark: Kongens Lyngby | collected 2014 | reverse complement strand
CAATTACCTGAAGTTTCGCGCTCCCAAATCAAAAAAATGATTGACGAAGGTCACCTTATTATTGATGGTATCGAGGTTACCAAGGCGGGCACCAGGGTGAGAGAAGGTAATCTGGTTGAAATTACAGTGGTTGATGATAGCGTGGATGCGATGCTTCCTGAGCACATACCTCTGGATATTATTTATGAAGATGAAAACGTGATCTTGATCAATAAACCAGCAGGGATTGTCGTTCATCCTGGAGCAGGAAATCCGTCAGGCACTTTAAGTAACGCCCTTTTAGCGCATTATCCACCTGTCCGCTATGTGGGTGAACCGGATCGACCAGGCGTTGTTCATCGGCTGGATAAAGACACTTCTGGCGTGCTGGTCTTTGCAAAGACAGACAAGGCTTATCGCTGGCTGGTTAAGCAATTCAAGTCGCGAGATCTTCAAAAATCATACATTGCGCTTGTTGATGGCCATCCACCCACGCCAACCGGTCGAATCGAAGCGCCAATTGAGCGTGACGTTCACCATCGGACACGTATGGCTGCTGGATTGCGAGGTCAGGGAAAACCTGCGGTGAGCGAATATTTTGAATTGGAGCGGTTTGAGAATCACAGCCTGGTTGAAATTCACCCGATTACCGGAAGGACGCATCAGATAAGAGTCCACATGAGTTATATCGGTAATCCGATTGTGGGAGATACGCTTTATGGCAAGCACCGATCCAGCATCGCGATTGGCCGTTTCTTTTTACACGCCAAATCTTTGTCCATGAAATTACCCGGAGACCGAATCCAGAGGACGTTTGAATCGTCTCTGCCGGAGGATTTGGTCAAAGCTCTGGAATCTTTGAGAAAAAAGTGAGGTCAGCATGGAACGGATTGATTTAAGATCGGATACTGTGACGCAGCCAACCGAGCAGATGCGCAAAGCGATGGCTCAGGCGGAACTCGGCGATGATGTTTATGGGGAAGATCCAACCATCAACCGCCTACAGGCTCTTGCAGCTGAAATGCTGGGAAAAGAAGAGGGTCTTTTTGTGCCTTCCGGGACGATGGGCAATTTGCTGGCTGTGTTAACTTATTGTGGGCGAGGTGATGAAGCCATAATGGGCGACTGCGCTCACACTTTTGTTTATGAAGGTGGGGGCATTTCTGCTTTAGGTGGCGTGCACCCACACACAGTCCCAAACCAAAAAGATGGAACGTTGTTAATTGACGATATCAGACAGGCGATTCGTGTTGTGGATGATCACTTTCCTCCATCTCGCTTGCTGATTCTCGAAAACACCCAGAACAAATGCGGTGGGATGTCTATAACAAGGGATTACATGATTTCGGCAGCCCGGATTGCCCATGATGCAGGCTTGATGGTTCATCTGGATGGTGCAAGGTTATTTAATGCCGCGGTTGATCTTGGGTTACCTGCCTCGCAGCTGGTGGATATGGTAGATTCAGTGACTGTATGTTTGAGCAAGGGACTTTGCGCACCCGTGGGATCTGTCCTTTGTGGAACCGAAGCGTTTATAACGCAAGCAAGACGGATCCGCAAACAATTGGGTGGTGGGATGCGCCAGGCTGGTGTTTTGGCGGCTGCGGGAATTGTCGCATTGGAGGAAATGGTGGATCGCCTTGATGAGGATCATCAACATGCGCGTCTCCTTGGGGAAGGGTTAAAAAGCCTGGAAGGAGTCAGGTTGGATAAAGATTCTCCCAATACCAACATGGTCTACGTTGAATTGGATCCTTCGTTGAACCTTACCGCTGAGAAAATGCAAGGCAAGCTGCGTGAAAAGGGTGTTCTGGTTGGCATAACGGGTCCGCGCCATTTCAGGCTTGTTTGTCATTACTGGATTCGAGACCATCATATCCCGTTGATCATTCGCGCGTTCGACGAAGCAATGATGTCGAAAAATATTCGGTGATGTCCGTTGTGACAAGTAAACAGAAAAAGAACATTGGCATTTGATTGTTCCTTTACCCATTGAATAAGGGCTGGAACCAATTCAACGCCACACAAAACTGGAGATGGAATGATTGTTGTACTTTCTGATTTGCATTTCAGTGAATCGCAATCAACCCAAATTGAAAACCGACGGTTTAATCGAAACCTGACGCCAGATGTTTTTCAGGCGTATTTTTTTGAGGTTAATCAGTATGCAAAGGCGAATGGGATCCATGAAATTGATCTTGTTTTAGCCGGCGATATTCTTGAAATAACCCGCTCACAAATCTGGTTGGATGGTGAAGATCGTCCTTATGTTGACAATAATGATATCCAACCTGGTTCTGACCTTGAGAGAACAATCCTTCGAATTGTTGAAACAATTTCTATTGAGGATCGGGTATCGGAAACGCTTGAAATCTTTAGAAATATCCAAAACTATATTGACGTTGATGTTCGTCTTCATTTTATGCCAGGTAATCATGACCGCTTGGTAAATGCAACCCCTGCTACGCGGCGCGTGGTGAGGGAGATACTGGGTATTCCTGGAGGTTCAGAACCTTTTCCGAATTACCTGATCTTTGAAGAAATTGATGGCACTTCTTTTGCTTTGATCCGACATGGGCATGAATATGATCCTACAAATTTTGCGTTGAATGTGCGGAAATTGAACGAGATGCCTGAAGATATTCCTAAAGAAATTTACGATAAGCCCTGCCTGGGAGATATTATCACAATTGAATTTGGTACAGCGCTGCCCTGGTTGTTCAGACAAAAATTCGGTGACCAGACTATTTTAAAAGATCCAACGCTGCTTGCTGTTTACGAACGTTTGATGGAGTTTGATGATGTGCGTCCAACATCTGCCTGGTTGGCTTATTTATTATCTATCCCCGAAGTTGATACAAAAGTGACCTGGAATTTAATCCAGCCCTCGTTTTCAAAAGTGATCCAAAATTTGAGCAGACATAAAGAATTTCGTAAAACACTCAAACAATCACAGGCAATTGGTTTTGTTCCAAGAACTGCGATCCTACCCTTAATTAAATCGCCATTGTTCAATAGCGGCATTCCATTTTGGATCATTAAATTGATTATGAAACTTGTCTCAAAAACAATTAATGTTCAATCGCAGGTGGAATGGGTAAAACGGGAAGCCCATATTTGGGATGAGGAAGCAGAATGCGAGTGTGTGGTAAGTGGGCACAGCCACTTTGCAGAAGTGTCATTGATTTCTGCAAAAAATGATATCGAAAAGTATTACATCAACACGGGAACGTGGCGAAATGTCATTCCTGCCACCGAAACATTTGAAGATTTTGGTCGGCTGAAAGCCTTAACCAAGGTGATGATTTTCAGTCCGACAGAAGACGTTCCGGGTGATGATGAGCCAAAGTGGGCATTTCGTTTTATGAGTGGTGTCAGTTATGGCTCCCGCCGAATCTTATAAAGACGGGATAAAATGACTTCTATTCGGTCGTTCATGAAAAAATTGTTCGAAAAACAAAGCTTTATTACGGTTGTTTCTGGTCTGCCCAGGTCGGGGACGTCGATGATGATGTCTGCGCTCAAAGCAGGTGGAATGCCATTGCTGGTCGATGGGATGCGCCAGCCAGACGCCAACAACCCTAAAGGCTACTTTGAATATGAGCGCGTAAAAAAACTTGCAAATGGCGACACACAATGGTTGGGATCTGCCACAGGTAAAGCAGTGAAAATTATTTCTGGATTACTTGAATATCTACCTGAAGATCTCAATTATCGAATTATATTTATGGAGCGCGATCTTGATGAGATACTCGCATCTCAGCGAAGGATGCTCAGCAGGTTAAATAAAACCCATGATGCACAGGAAGATGACGAAGAAATCCGTCATTCTTTTCAGAGCCATCTGGCAGCAATTAAATCGTGGTTGGCGGATAAGCCTTGGATCGAAACGTGTTTTATCAGCTATAATGATGTTCTTGAAAGTCCGGTTAAGATTTTTAACAATGTAGCTGAATTTTTAGAACATCGTGTGGACCCTGCTGCAATGGTTGACGTGATTGATCTTGCGCTCTATCGAGAACAAAAATCGAAGTAAACAGAGAATAAGGATTTAATGGTTAACTTAAAAAACAAAAATGTCATCATGATCGTTCTCGATACCCACCGGTTTGATAGGTTGGGGTCCTATGGGTATACAAGACCAACATCGCCGAATTTGGACAGCGTCGCATCGGAGAGCCTGTTTTTTGAAAGGGCTGTTGCGCCCGGTCAATGGACCATTCCTTCACATGCTTCACTTTTTAGCGGTGAGGTGCCAGCCGTTCACAGGACCGTTCAGGCAGATGATTACTTGCCAAATGAATTTCAAACTCTGGCAGGGCGGCTATCTCATGCTGGCGTGCGTACCACCGGGTTTTGCAATAACCCGCTGGTGGGCATCCTGCAAAATGGCTTCACAAGGGGATTTGATGAATTCTATAATTATTGTGGGGTGGTGCCTTCAACGCCAGAAAAAGAAATTAATGATTTTTGGAAACCAATGCGTAAGCTTTGGACAAAATATACCCAAATTTTACGTCAGCTGTCCTATCCAATCCAAAACACCTTTGCATCTCCCAACGAGTTCTTTTTAGGCGCGCTACGTCCATTATTTGTGCCTTTGTGGACAAAGGCGGGCAATTTCAAGGGAATGACCGCCAGATCGATTGAAGAAACAGCGCGTTTTATGGAAAAAATTGAAAAAACGCGGGATGGTGAGCAGTTTGTTTTTCTAAATTTGATGGAAACCCATCTGCCTTACTCCCCTCCTGCTGAGTTTATCAAGAAATTTGTGCCTTATTATTATGAAACACCGGAAGCAGAGCAGTTCATGCGGGGTTTCAATCGGAAAGCGATGCAATGGCTTATTCCCCTGGTCAAGCCATTTGATGATTTGGAGAGAGCAACCTTATCCGATATGTACGATGCGGAAGTTGCCTACCAGGACCATTTACTGGATAGGCTGATCGCAACATTGGACACCGACTATCATCGTGAAAACACGATGGTCATTTTCCTTGCAGATCATGGTGAGATGTTGGGGGAGCATGGTTTTATGGGTCACGGCTTTGGCGTGTATGAGGAGTTGCTCCACGTACCACTTTTTATTCGCGTTCCGAGCGTAGTTGCTGGAAAGAGAATTGAAAACCGGGTATCCATTACGCAAGTTTTTTACACGATACTGGATTATTTTGGCTTTAAGACACTTTCCATGCCCTATGCTGATGAAATTGATGTGGGTTCTAAAAGTTTGCTGAAGATGAAGGCAATCGGAAGATCTTCGGCACCCACGGTTATCTCGGAAGCGCATGCCCCTGAAAACGCGATTAAGATCATGAACAACCATGCCAAGGAACTGATCAGCAAGCACCATGCAGACCATACCCGGTATGCAGTGTACCAGCACGATGAAAAATTGATTGCAGTTGGAGACCTGTCGCGAGCATTGTATAATCTTGCCGGAGATCCGGGAGAAGGCCAACCTTACCAAAACGCAGCGAGAATTGAGGAGCTGTCCATTGTTTTGGATAAATACCTTGAATCGGCTGAAAGCCGGCGCTCAAGCGCATCGCCCAGGAAGATTTCTTTGAAAGATGAACTAATACAACAAAGATTGCGTGATTTAGGCTATCTTGAATAGCACGCAAAAGGAGTAATTTTTGATGGATCCTACGATTTTCACGATTGAAATTGGGAGCTTTACTTTTTCTTTATATTGGTATGGGGTTTTGGTGATGCTGGGTGTTGTCGTGGCAAGCTGGATTTCAGCCAAAGAATTTACCCGCTATGGTGAAGATTCAAATTATCTTTGGGATGGACTCATCTGGGCTTTGCCAGCAGGAATACTGGGGGCGAGGTTGTGGTACGTGGTGAACGCGACACTGGGTGGGGACAATAGTTATTTACAAAAACCATTAATGATTCTCAACCTCCGGCAGGGCGGCTTGCATTTTTTTGGGGCGATCCTGTTTGGGGCAATCGCTTATTATCTTTATGCTAAAAAAATGGGCTTGGACATCTGGTTGGCATTGGATGCTGTTGCACCAGGATTGTTATTAGGGCAGGCAATTGCCAGGCCGGCAAATTTCATCAACCAGGAGCTGTACGGTCCACCGACTGATTTGCCCTGGGGCATCAAAATTGATGCGCTGCACCGAATTTCACCCTGGAACAATCTTCAGCTTTTCCCTGAGGAAGTCACACGATTCCATCCAACCTTTGCCTATGAGATCTTGTGGAATGTCTTTGCTGCCGGGATATTGCTGGTATTGGGTCGGAAATATCAGGATAAGCTGAAGCCGGGCGTGGTTTTTGGCGGTTGGTTGATTCTGGCAGGGGTAGGTCGCAACATCATCGAATTTTTTCGCCCCGATCAACCGGGTTTTCCGGGAACAGGGTTTAGCTATTCACGGCTGGTAGCGATCTTGATGATCATTGCTGGTGCTATCCTGATATTGATCAGGTATGGGATTCTCAGTTCATCTATTTTCGCTCCAGGAAGTGATTCTTATAAAATCGCGAGTCCATTTGAAGAACGGGCAAAAATTAAGAGGGCGCCACATGCTTTTGTTCAAGATCCACCTGAAAATGATGATGAATCTGGTTTAAAGGATGAAACGTCTTTCAACGATGAATCTATTACACCCGAATAGGTAAAACACCACCCTGTGTTTTTGTGATGCCATCAGGATTGGCATGCTTCTGGAATTTGTTTCGCGTAGCCATTTATCGTATAGAACCTGCATCTTTTTGATAAATCAGCAGGTTTTTTACTTTTGAATAAAAGATGCAAGTCTGGAAAATTATTTGGTTTCGTTAAGATGATCAGGAAGGGTATGCCCTTTCAAAGCAAGGATCAGGTCTTTTCGTTTGAGTGCGCGTTTCCGATCGATCTCAACAGCACTTGCTTTGTCATCTGACAGTTTTTGTAAAGTTTCAATCCATGATGCGCTTTGAACCGGTTCATGTTCAACCCGCCAGCGTTCTACCTTGATTGGCAATTGATCCTCGTTGGTCAAAACCTGTCTCGTGCGTGATAGGGTCATCCCCTGAGATTCAAACGTGAATTCTTCTTCCTCAAATTCAGGCTTGATCGGGCAAATGTGCATGCATGCCCCGCACTTGATGCAGAAGTAATCAGCAAGAACCAGTTCGCCTTCATCATTGATATGGAGCGCTCGCGTTGGGCAAATATCGGCACAAGCATAACACCCTTCAACACATCGGTCGCGGTGCAATTCAACACTGCCCTGCCAGCGCTGCGTAACTTGAAAGGCACCATTGCTGGCAACTTCACACTGCCGGCAGCGGATGCAATCTTCAAATTTTACCGCCATCGTCTCTTTTTCTTCATCATAGCTGATGATGTTGGTGGGGCAGTTGTCGATCACAAAATCTTTCAGGCTGAAATCAAATGCAGACTTGTCAAAGGTCAGGTGACCTCGAACTTCAGGGAAAACACCATAGTTAATGACAGGATTTTCCGGCTTGTCGTTGATGGTTATTGTGATGGCATGAACAGAACAGACCTCGACGCAAATTCCACAAAAAACGCATGCTTCAGGATCAACATCAACGGACATTCGCCTGACCATTCTCCCATCGACGATATCGCCATCAAGATGGGTGAGGGCTTCTTTGGGACAGGCTGTCGGTCCCATTTGACAGCCCACGCATTTATCAAGGTCCCAGGTCATCACGTAGTGCCTTGTGACCATTTCCCTTTCAAGCGTCATTTTATGATCGTCACGATATTTCTTTGTAATTCCACGTTGACTCATGTCTGCTCCGGGTTAGATATCTGCTGGTAGTGCGTTTAACTCAGCCAGTGAGAATACAGGGCCATCTTTGCAAATATATTTTGAACCGATATTGCATCGACCGCACTTGCCTATGCCGCATTTCATCCGTTTTTCAAGCGAGGTGAAGACTGTCTCAGGTGAAAACCCAAGGTCGACAAGGACCGGCAATGTGAACTTGGTCATCACAGGGGGGCCACAGACCACAGCGATGGCATTCCTGGGTGAGGGGGCAACTTCCCTGACAACATCAGGAACATATCCGACATGATGAAGCCAATCCTCTTCGGGAACGTCGATCGCCTGATGCAACTCCATATCATCGCGCTGATACCAGCTTTGGATGTCGTGTTTATACATACATAAACCTGATGAGCGTGCACCGTAAATCACAATAAGCTGATCAAAATCTGGGCGGTTTTGCGGATGATGAACATGTTTGGTAAGCGCATATAATGTCGAAAATGCGCACCCACCGCCAATGATAACCAGGGTCTTACCTTTCCAATCCTCAAGGGGAAAGCCATTTCCCAGGGGACCGCGCATACCGATCGGGTCTCCTGCTTTGAGCTGGTGGGCATACTGGGTGAAAGATCCCATTTTTTGGATGGTGAACCGAACAAAATCCCCTTCCCAGGCCGCAGAAGCTACCCCAAAGGGCGCTTCGCCTTTACCAAAAATTGATAGCTGGCAAAACTGACCCGGATTGAATTCCTTGAAAAAGCACTCACGGTCTTTTTGATTGTCAAAGACCAGTTCAAGCGTTTTCAAGGAGCGATCATTGGATTCATAATAAGCACGAACAACGTGCATGGGCATCGGTAAATAGGGGTTATGTCCGTTATCATGCATGAACGACCTCACCTTCAAATGCTGCTGCCGATCGTAGCATCCTCCTGATATCCAACCCTACCGGGCAATATCGGACGCATCGACCACATCCTGTACAGCCGATTTCATTGATATGTTCCAACCAGTAACTGTATTTGTGCATGAGCCGCTGCCGGGTTCGTTCTTTTCTCGATGGTCGGGGGTTGTGTCCTGAGGCTTCCAGCGAATAGATTCTGAACATACAGGTGTCCCAGTTGCGAACGCGTTGATTTCTTTGGGCTTCGTCAACCATATCAAAACAAAAACAGGTGGGGCAGAGAAATGTACAGACGCCACATCCAAGGCATGATTCTGCGACAACATCCCAGTAATTGCTTTGAAACAGCTGGTCAAGGCTTTCTTTCAAGCCCATTGTTTCGAAAGCCAGTGTCATGTTCTTGTGCGCGTCTTTTTGGAGCTGATGGACCTGATCTTTCTGTTGGGGGGTAGCCTTCTGAAACCCGGAGAATAAAGAGGCTCCCTTCTCGGTGAGAACTTCAACAAAAAAGTGCGTGTCAGACTGTGTGAGAAGTGCATCCATGCCATCATGGTTGAAGGGACCACCGCCAACTGTCGTACAGAAACAGGTTTGGGGCGGCTCAGGGCAACCTAATCCGACAATGATGGTTGAATCTCGTCTGGATTTCCAATAGGGATCGCGGTTGTCTTCGGTATCAAATACAGTATCCAGAAGGGTAAGGGCCTGCGCATCACAGGGACGCATGCCGAAAACAATCCTTGGTTTTTGGTCTGGTATGACATTTTCAAATTGACCGAGCTGACGGTTAAACTTCAACATGACCTCAGATTGAGGCAAAAACAGCGATTTGGGAGGATAGCGCGTGTTGTGAGGGTCTTCAAGGTTTATGCTGGCTGATTCGTGATAAAGTAAAAATTGAGAATAATTCTCAACTTTTTGAGGGACATGAACCTCGTAGATCTGGTTCCAATCCGATAATATTTGATCAAGTTTTTTCTTTTCAAAAATATACATCATAATCTTAGCCCTCAAACCACAAAACGATTTCTGTCATCCAGGTTGAAGGATGCAAAAGGCGGTTGTGTCGTGTCATCCATCCCGGTCTCAAAACTGTAAATACTGCGCATATCTTCGTTTAGCTTGTCTGTCAGATAAGTCATCTTGATATCCATGGGACAGGCCCTTTCACAGGCGCCGCAGCTTGTGCAGCGACCTGCCTGATGAAAGGCGCGAATGATGTGCCAGGCATGCGTGCCCGCTGGAGAAATTGTGCTTTCGGTCCAGCGTAGAGGATTGTGATCGACAAAGCACTCTGTGCAATAGCACATGGGACAGGCTTCGCGACAAGCGTAACAGCGAATGCAGCGTTCTGCTTCATGCGTAAACCACGCGTAGCGTTCTTCTTTGGATAATGCCGCAAAGGATTCAACCTCTGTGCGAGCGATGCTTGGGTCACCTTCCGGAAGAGGTTCACCAAGAAGAACATCAGCATTCACAGGGTTTGGATGCACACAGCGCAAACATGAATCGTGCAACAATTCTTCTCTTGCAAATTTATGGACTTCACCTTTGAAAACCACAGAAACCTCATTCTGGCTCTCAGAATACCCGCCGATTTCTTCACCTGTGAGCTGGATAATTTTCTGGATGTCAATTATTCCCTGACAGGGCACGCCAATCAGGAACAAATTCTCACGGGGATGCTGCTTTTCAACAACAAGCGCATTGATGGAACGGCTTTCGCAACCGCGAACAACCATCCCGATCCTTGTTTCTTGTGGATATCTGGTGATGTAGTTTGCCAGGTTGTTCTGACACAGTGCGTTGTATTCAAGATCGGCGAGATTGTCTTTTGAACGAAAAAACGCAGGTTGGGGGCGAAGCGGCGCATCTTCTTTTTTAAAGGCAATCACCACATCGACACGGTCTTCATCAAAAAGTCTTTCGATCTCAGTCTTAAGTTTGGCTTTTACCTCAGTCATTTATCCCTCCCACCATGGCATTCACCCTTGTTGACAATGTGGTTGCCGGTTCCAACTGGGTGAGAAAGGTTTCGAATTCAGCGATTTCACGCTGGATGCGGCCCCGATCCTGTAAATCCAGCCAAACAAAACGGACGCGCTCACGTTCGTAGCCAACATAATGTAGAAGATTAAGAAATTCATCATGCTGACGCAAAGCGCTTAAATTGCCTTCTTTGAAGTGACATTTCTCCGGAAGGCAGCCGCTAACAATAATTCCATCAACACCGCCTTGAATTGCATTCAAAATATGAAGGGGGTTGATCCTTCCTGTACAGGATAATTTAATCAGATGAACGTTCGGGGGTAATTGATGGTCGACCCAATCTTGATCGGGTTCTGAATATAAACACCACTGGCATTGAAAAAGCGCGATTTTCGGTTCAGTATTCATGGGCAGAACGCTCCTGAGGTTGCAGCCAATTCCACAAATGTTCCATAAGGTTCGTATCAGCAAAGGTATCTGGAATCCGGATGGATGTCGACCTGCAAACTGCAGAACACACACCGCAAGCCATACAAAGCCCCGCGTCGACGCTTGCAACCTGAACTTCACCGCGATAGGGAACTTTTGTTTGAACGAGAGTGATTGCATCGTAGGGACAGGCTTCCACACACAAACCACAGGCGACACAGGTCTGCTGGTCCACAACGGCTGTTTTAAGTGGGGTTTTATTTCCACGCTCAACAGCAATCTTCTTGACAGCTGTTATGACGCCTGAAATGTGAATCTCCTGGGGGCAGGCAGGGTAACACAGGTCACAGGACGAACAAAGCCATGTGGTTGGGCTTTCGCAGGCATCATCCCGCATTTCCATCACAACCATTCGCAATAGACGGCGGGGATTGTATTCAGGTTCGATTTTTTCCTGGATCATGCATTTGCTTACGCAGGTGCCGCATGAATAACACAGTTCTACGAATTCACCACCGGGAATTGCTTTGACTTCTTCGACAAAGGTATTATTCGGCTCAAGTGGATTCATACAGACTCCTTTTGTGCCAGGATGGCATCCATCAGCGTTTCCGTATAATCCATCGCTTCGGCCACACCTGGAACATGCGGGAATTTTTTGAGACGTTTTTCCATTTCAGGTCTTAATCGATCAATTTCATCCAGGAGTGTTTGTTTGGGCATATTATCAAGACTATTTTGCATTTCATTTAATACGCGTGCGTATTTATCTCCTTCAGCTGCACTGATCCATTCAATTCTGAAACGCCCTTCCGTCATCTCCATTCTCTGGAACATTTTTGCCAGACGATCCGCCCGTTTTGCGCCAATTAATTGCCCGGTAATGTAGTGACAGTCCTGAGGATGACAGCCCGAATAAAGGACTGCGCCAGCACCAAGCCGGTAGGCTTCAAAAATGAAGTCCGTATCCATTCGGGCTGAACACATCATTCGCATACCGCGTTCATTGGCTGTGTATTCGAAATGACTGGTACCTGCCAGATCTGCGCCGCCATAAGAACACCACTGGCAGCGGAAAGCCAGGATCTTTTCCTCGGGTTTATCCGCAAGGAGTGCTCGCATTTGTGCAAGCAATTGTGCATCTGTAAAATGCAGTTGTGTGATCGCATCTTCAGGGCATTCGGCAACACATGCGCCGCATCCGTGGCATTTCGCTGTGATCACTTCTGCCGGAAATTCCGAGCTTTTTATCTCAATTGCGCCATAGGGACAGGCTTTCACACAAATTCCACAGGCCCGGCCTCTTGTTGTGGCTGAACAGCGTTCAGGCCAGATAACGGCAATCGTTGGTTCAATTTCCCATCTGTCCGATTGTAGAATTCGGCTGGCTCGAGATGCTGCAGCTGAGCCCTGGGCGACGCTGCTGGGGATATCTTTTGGACCCTGGCAGGCGCCAGCGAAGAAGATGCCATCTGTTGGGCTGTCCATGGGCCTGAGTTTGGGGTGGTATTCCATAAACCAGCCGCCAGGGCTCTGGGCGACATTCAAAACAGAACTCATATGATTTTGATCAGCCGGTGGGACAGCAGCCTGATTGAGCATGATCATGTCATATTCATTTTCAATCACTTTTCCAAGAAGGATATCTTCAGAATGTATGAACAGATTGTGAGTCTCGGGGTCCTCGGTAATCATACTCGGACGACCTTGAATGAAATGAATTCCTATCTCTCGCGCCCGATCATAAAATTCTTCGTAACCTTTTGAAGGGGTGCGGATATCGATGTAGTAAATCGAAATATCAACATCAGGGTTCGCTTGTTTGAGAAGTACTGCATTCTTAATTGAATACATACAGCAGAAATTTGAACACCCGGGATTGTAGCGATTGTCGCGCGACCCCACGCAGTTGATAAATGCTAACTTTTTAGGATTCTTCCGGTCGCTGGGACGAATCAAGTTTCCTGCTGTTGGTCCAGCAGAATTGTTCAGACGCTCCATTTCCAT
>LSQX01260897.1_pt5 | contig 13050 bp, 14 predicted proteins | sample 654561 | NCBI WGS metagenome assembly LSQX01 (sample SAMN04489861, study PRJNA283612) | anaerobic digester metagenome | isolation source: 4 biogas reactors fed with cattle manure at either 37C or 55C with and... | place: Denmark: Kongens Lyngby | collected 2014 | reverse complement strand
ATCGGCATGAGCGGCACACAGCAGACGGTCATGCTGCTGGCCGAGAGCGCCCTGTACGGGTTAACCGGTGCCCTTTGGGGCAGCGCGGCAGGCTTGCTGCTGCTGGCGGCCCTGACCCGGCAGACAGACCAGCTGCTCGCCGGCAGCGGGCTGCAGGGCGTTCCCTGGCCCCTGGTTCTCTGGACGCTGGCCGGCGCCCTGGTGCTGTCCCTGCTGGCGGGCATCCTGCCGATCCGGCGCGTGCGCCGCGCCAGCATCGTCGATGCGATCCGGGAAGACGGCTGATCCGCTCAGGGCTGGCCCTGCGAAACGAACAGGGCTTTAATCAGGCTGACACCGTGTTCGATCTGCTGGTCACGCTGCGGGCTGGACCAGCTGACGATCGCCTGGCCGCGCACCTTAAGTCCTTTATCCTGGCATATGCCCCCCATGCGGGCAAGGGCGCGATTGCCGCCCATCCAGGGCCTTTTCAGGTGCATGGTGACAAAGCAGGCGGCCGGTTTGGCATCTGCGGATGGCAGCTGGCTGAGGTAGGCCTGGATGACCGGATTGATGTTGAAGCCGCGTACCGGTGCGCCGAAGATCAGGGCGTCGTAAGGCCGGATGTCCGGACAGGCTTTGAAGGACACCTGTTCCGGCCGTGCGGCCGCGTCGTCGACAGCTTCGATCCGCTCCAGCGTCGCATCATGTCCTTGTTCTTGCAAAGCCTGGCAAAGGGTTTCGGCGACAGACCAGGTATGCCCGGTCCGGGTATGGATGATCAGGCCTATTTTCATATGGACCCTCCTCGATAAAAGGTTTTTTCACAGCGCCAGTATACCGGTTTTCCCTGTTGCTGAAAAGAATCAGTTTTCTTGTGCTATCATGGAAGCAGGGAACGACGGGAGGCATGACTGTGCGCATAACGGATATCCGGACACAAATCGTCGACTGCTTTCGCACCAACTGGGTTTTTGTCTTTGTGGAAACCGATGCCGGCCTGACCGGGGTCGGTGAAGGGACGCTCGAATACAAGGAGCAGGCGCTGGCCGGAGCCGTCGCGCACATCCGCGCGGCCCTGCTTGGCCAGGACCCGACCACGATCGAGAAGCATCGCCACGACCTGTATCGCGACGCCTACTGGCGCGGCGGGCCGGTTCTGATGTCGGCCATATCAGCTGTCGACATGGCGCTGTGGGATCTGCTCGGCCAGTCGCTGGATGTGCCGGTTTACCAGTTGCTGGGCGGCAAGTGCCGGGACCGGGTGCGGATCTATGTCAACGGCTGGTTTGCCGGCGCCCGTACACCCCGGGAATTTGCCGACAAGGCGAAGGAGACGGTCGCCCGCGGCATTACGGCCATGAAGTGGGACCCCTTTGGCAAAGCCTACCTGGATCTGACGCCCCGGGACCTGCACCAGGCGCTGGCTTGTGTCGCCGCGGTCCGTGATGCCGTCGGCGACGAGGTCGATTTGCTGATCGAGGGACACGGGCGGTTCAACGTGCCGACCGCGATCCGCGTCGCCCGGGAACTGGCCGCATTCAAACCGCTCTTTTTCGAAGAGCCGGTGCCGCCGGACAACCTCGAGGCCCTGGCCGAGGTGCGCGCCCAATCGCCGGTCGCCATCGCCGCCGGCGAACGGTTGTACACCCGCCATGACTTCTGGCGCCTGATCGAGCTCAAGGCCGCCGATTATCTGCAGCCGGATATCAGCCATGCCGGCGGACTGACCGAGCTGAAGAAAATCGCCGCTTTGGCGGATACCGCCTGCCTGCCCTTTGCCCCCCATAACCCCAGCGGGCCGGTCGCCAACGCCGCGACGCTGCAGCTGGCGGCCAGCGTGCCGCAGTTTTCGCTGTTGGAAATCATGGTCAGCGATGTCGCCTGGCGCCGGGAGATCTGCGACGAGCAGCTGCAGCTGCAGGACGGCTGCCTGCTGATCCCGGACAAACCGGGCCTCGGCATTCATATCGACGAGATCGCCTGCGCCCGCCACCCTTATCAGCCGCACAGCCTGCGCCACTACACCGGCGCCCTGACCGATATCCGGCCGCCTGAAACCAGAGCTTATTTCTAAACGGCGCCAAGACCAGGAGGGAAGTATGGAAAACATCAAAATCCGTGATGTGCGCACCATTTTAACGGCACCTGAGGGGATCGGACTGGTCGTTGTCAAGGTTGAAACTACCGAGCCGGGCCTTTACGGCCTGGGCTGTGCCACCTTCACCCAGCGCAGCCTGGCCGTGAAAAGCGCAGTCGACGATTACATGAAGCCGTTTCTGATCGGCAAGGATCCGCAGCGGATCGAGGACATCTGGCAATCTGCCATGGTCAGCGCCTATTGGCGCAACGGTCCGGTGCTCAGCAATGCCGTGTCCGGTGTCGACATGGCCTTGTGGGATATCAAGGGCAAACTGGCCGGTCTGCCGCTCTACCAGCTGCTGGGGGGCAAATGCCGCGAAGCCGCTGCCGTCTATCGCCATGCCGACGGGCGTGACCGCCAGGAAGTCCTGGAGCACGTGATGGCGCTGCGCGAACAAGGTTACCGCTTCATCCGCTGCCAGATCGGTGGTTACGGCGGACGGGGGCACACGCTCCACACACCCGAGCAGGCGCTGCCCGGCGCCTATTTCGACCCGGCGGCCTATACGCGCAGCGTGATCCGCCTGTTCGAGTTTTTGCGTACGCACCTCGGATCCGAGCTGGAACTGCTGCACGACACGCACGAGCGGCTGGCGCCGATCGACGCCGTGCGCCTGGCCAGGGATCTCGAGCCGTTCCGCCTGTTTTTCCTGGAGGATGTCCTGCCGCCCGAGCAGATCGATTGGTTTCGCATGCTGCGCAGCCAGTGCGCCACCCCGATCGCCATGGGCGAGCTGTTCAACAACCCGCGTGAATGGCTGCCCCTGATCCAGGAGCGCCTGATCGATTACATCCGGGTCCACATCAGCCAGATCGGCGGCATCACGCCGGCCAGAAAGCTGGCGATCCTGTGTGAGGCCTTCGGTGTGCGGACCGCCTGGCACGGGCCCGGCGATGTTTCACCGGTCGGCCATGCCGCCAACGTGCACCTGGATATCGCCAGCCACAATTTCGGCATCCAGGAATGGTGCGGCCTGTCCGAACGCCTGCAGGACGTGTTCCCGGGCTGTCCCCAGGTCCGGGACGGCTTTGTCTACCCCAACGACGCGCCCGGGCTCGGCATCGACCTGGACGAAGAGCAGGCGGCCCGCTATCCCTGCGAAAACCGCCTGCCGCAGTGGACCTTGGCCCGCCTGCCGGATGGTACATCTGTCAGGCCCTGATCCTATAGCTGGAGGTGTTCAAGATGAAAAAGATACCGATTGGGCCCGGCTGGTTCCAGGCGTCGGCGATTGCCCTGGGCTGCATGCGCATCAGCACCCTGAGCGACCGGGAGGCGGAACAGCTGATCCGCACGGCCCTGGATGAAGGGATCGACTTTTTTGACCACGCCGACATCTACGGCGGCGGACGCTCCGAAGAAGTTTTTGCCCGGGCGGCCGGTTTGAGCGCGGACACGCGCGAGCAGGTCAAGATCCAGACCAAGTGCGGCATCCGCAAAGGGTATTTCGATTTTTCGCGCGACCACATCCTGGCGTCGGTCGACGGCAGCCTCAAGCGGTTGAAGACCGACTACATCGATGTGCTGCTGCTGCACCGCCCGGACACGCTGGTCGAGCCGGAAGAAGTTGCGGAAGCCTTCTCGACGCTGCACAGAACGGGCAAGGTGCGCTTCTTCGGGGTCAGCAACCAGAATCCGAACCAGATCGAGCTGCTCAGGCAGGCGGTGGTCCAGCCGCTGGGCGTCAACCAGCTGCAGCTCAGCCTGGCGTTCTCCGGCATGATCGACGCTGGATTGAATGTCAACATGCAAAACAGCGCGTCGGTCAACCACGACAACGGCATCCTGGACTATTGCCGGCTGCACCGCATCACGATCCAGCCCTGGTCGCCGCTGCAGTACGGCTTCTTTTCAGGCGTCTTCCTCGGCAGCGACAAGTATGCCGAGCTGAACCGCACGATTGCCGGGCTGGCCACCCAATACGAGGTGCCTGAAGCGGCGATTGCCATCGCCTGGCTGCTGCGCCATCCTGCCGGGATGCAGCCGATCGTCGGCACCACCCATGCCGGCCGGCTTAAGGACATTTGCCAGGCCGCCCGCGTCACGCTGACCAGGCCCGAATGGTACTCACTCTACCGGGCCGCCGGCAATACGCTGCCCTGACAGGGGCGGGGAGGAAGGGCAAGATGCAAAACTGGATCGACTTGCTGTCGCAGCCGACACAGGAGATGCTGTACCAGCCGCTGGCTGTCCGGGCCCGGATTGCGCAAACAGATCCCGCATATATCCACGATCCTGTCGCCGTCGACTTGTGCCTGGCGTTGAAACTGCCGGGCAGGAAAAACCTGAAAAAAGTGTCGGACCTGGAGAATCATCGCATCGCGGCGCGCGCGGCCCATTACGACCAGCTGGTGCGCCGCCACCTGCAGGACCGGCCTGACCTGGTTGTCATTAACCTGGGCGCGGCGCTGGACACGCGCTTTTACCGGGTGGACAACGGCCGTTTGCGTTGGTATGACATCGACATGCCGGACGTGATCCATTTCCGCCGTCAGCATCTGCCTGCCCACGAACGCGTCACCGAACTCGGCCTGTCGCCGTTCGACCCCGCCTGGCCGCATCAGATTGTTTATGAAGATCCGGGCCAATTGCTGTTTCTGGCGGAAAACCTGTTTGCCTATCACCAGGAAAGCGAGATCCGCCGGCTGCTCGAATTGCTGGCAACCGCGTTTCCGGGTTCTACGCTTTTTTGTGACATCCAGTCGCGACGGGCCAAGCGGGGCCGCCCGGACCACCCGTTTGTCTTTCTGCTCGACCGGGCCGAAGCGCTGAAGCACCTGGAATACCGGCTGAGGGTCAGCCAGATCTGGCCGGTCGGCAGCCTTTTTGCCGAGAAGCAGCCGGCGCTTGTGCGTCTGCGCAACCGCTGGCCGGCGGTCAGAAAAACCAATCAGATCATAACCCTGCAGTTCAATGAACCGCCGCGGCGCGCCTGACCGGGTGGGTTACATGTCTTCGAACGGGTAGACATCCGGCACCGGCCGGTTCAAGTAACCAAGGTAGAGGGCGTCGTAGCCGATCACAATTTCCTCGTCGGTCGGGATGACCATGACAGAAAGCGGATGATCCGGCTTGATCCGGCTGGTGCCGATGATGACCTCTTGCTTGCGCAGGAGGTTTTTGTCCGCGTCGAGCCGGATGTCCAGGGCCTCGAGAAAAGACAGGATCTTCTGACGGACATAAGCTTCGTTTTCGCCCAGTCCGGCGGTGAAGACCAGGGCGTCGGTCCAGGGCAGGGTCGCCCAATACTGGCCGATGTATTTGGCCACCCGGTAGGCGTACATGTCGATAACCGCGGCGGCGTCTGCGTCGCCGTCCAGGGCTTTGGTACGGATGTCCTGCATCATGTTGGTCTTGGCGATGGCTTTCAGGCCGCTCTCTTTGTTCAGGTCGTGCAGAACCTTGTCAAACGCGTCGGCGCGGCTGAGCTTGTCTTCGCTGACGAGTTTGCCGGCGACGTGGGCAATCAGGGCCGGATCGATATCCCCCGAGCGCGTGCCCATGATCACGCCCTCGAGCGGTGTGAATCCCATGGAGGTGTCGGCCGAACGTCCTGACGCGATCTTGGTCAGGCTGCAGCCGTTGCCCAGGTGGGCGGTGATGCCGTTGAAGCGGGCGAACGGGATGTTTAAAAGCCGCGCGGCACGCCGGGCGACATACATGTGCGAGGTGCCGTGAAAGCCGTATTTACGCACGCCGTAATCCTGGTACCAGCGGGTCGGGATCGCGTAACGATAGGCGTAGGAGGGCATGGTTTCATGAAAGGCGGTGTCGAAAACAGCGACCTGGGGCACATCCGGCAGCAGCCGTATGCTTTCTTCGAGCCCGGTCAGGTTGGGCGGATTGTGCAGCGGCGCGATCGGGATCAGGTCACGGATGGCCGCCAGCACCTGGTCATCGACCCGGACACTGCTGTTGTAGCGGTCGCCGCCATGGACGACGCGGTGGCCGACGGCGACGATCGAAGCGCGGTCGATACCGATCTTTTCCAGAACCGCAAATACCTCGACGAGTGCGTCGCGATGCAGGGCAAGCGGTACTGTCACGACCTGCCGGGTACCTTGCTGTTCATATTTCAGCCGGCTTTTGGCCGGGTTGCCGATCTCTTCGGCGATGCCTTGCAGAACGGCCTGCAGATGCAGTTGTGCATCCAGGGCAAACAGGTTGAATTTTACAGACGAGCTGCCGCAGTTCAGAACCAGCAGGTGCTTGGTCATAGTACCCTCCCGACAAAAACCCGGCCAGAAAACGGCGCAGGCAGATAAAAAGATTCTCGTTTATTGTAACATGTCATCCGCGCCAGCAACAGGGGCCTGGCGGTGCGGATGGCGCGAAACTTGCACGATGTGTATACAATATGAAAATTTAATGATAATGACCTGAAAGAACCAGGATAAGTTCCTGAAACGGCTTGATGACAGCGTCGCGAACGGGCATTATGCCGGGCCTGCCCGGATTGTTTTGTTTCAATTTATAAAGATTAATCTGCTGGTTGATGGCCTCTTCGTGAATTAGTGTCAAAAAGTGCTCATAATAGGCCGTTATACCGATATTTGAATCGATATGTTCATTAAAAAACATAACTATATTAATGATATGTAATGCAAATGTTTCTGTTTCGTTCGTTTTTCTATTTGACAGGAGCGGCAGATGCCTGTAGAATTCCATAGGGTAAACACACGGCGGTGCACCACGCCCTGTTTGGATCAAGAGAGGAGACTAACATGAAATTAAGAATATTTACGATTGTATGTGCGTTAAGCCTGCTGCTCACAGCTACCCTGCTGGGTGGATGTGCCACGCAAGCTGAAGAGGCAAAAGACAGCTTGCAGCGTGTCTTGGACGCGGGCAAACTGACGGTCGTCGGCAGCGGCGGCTACCGTCCATTTAACTATATCAGTGAAAATGGCGACGTCATCGGGTTCGATGTCGATACCGGTGCGGAAATCGCCAAGCGCTTGGGGGTTGAACTCGACTATGTCACATCGGACTGGGACGGTCTGACCGAAGGCTTGCGTGCCGGGCGCTACGATGCGATCTTGGGCAGCATGGCCATTACCTACGACCGGATGAAAGTCATCAACTTTTCTGCTCCGTATTATTACTCAGGTGCCCAACTGATCGTACGCAAGGATTCCGGCATTACGGATCCGGCAGAAATGGAAGGCACGAAGATTGCGGTTGCGACTGGCAGCAACTTTGTCCGGGACGCTGAGGATCTCGGTGCCGAACCGGCACTGTACCAGGATGACAATGCGACCATCATGGAGCTGATCGCTGACCGCGTTGATGGTGTGATCACGGACCGGTTGGTTGCCCTGGAGACGATCGGCAAGATCAGCGGCGGCGATGAGCTGGAGCTAAGCGGCGAACTGCTGCGCCTCGAAGAGATGGGCATTGCGATCAACAAAAACGACGTGACCTTGCTGGAACGAATCGACAAAATCCTGGCCGAGATGCATGCAGACGGCACCATGAAAGCGATCAGTGAACGCTGGCATGACGGCATGGACATTACAGTCAAATAAGGCATTCGCCGCAAACCAACTGACGATGATCAAAAGCAAACGGGCAGGGCTGGTGACAGTCCTGCCCGTAAGGGCTGCTCGACAGCCCTTCTTCATGGAATCAGGAGATTGACTATGGCAGGAAATTCCGTCTTTAGCTGGGAGCTGATCAAGGGCTTTTTACCAGCAGCACTCATGACGTTACAGGTGACAGCCCTTGGCATTTCGGCAGGGTTGCTGCTGGGCCTGGTCTTCGGGCTGCTGCGTTTGGCCCGGAACCCGCTCGTTAACGCGCCGGCCAAACTCTACATCTACGTCATTCGCGGCACGCCGTTGCTGGTTCAGCTGCTGCTGCTTTATTTCGGCCTCTACCACTTCGTTAAGCTGGACCAGCTGACGTCGGCTGTTGTGGCTCTGGGTGTTCACAACGGCGCCTATATCGCAGAAATCATCCGCGGTGCCATTCAAAGTGTCGACCGCGGCCAGCGGGAAGCCGGCATCTCCCTGGGCATGACCGGTCCCAAAGTCATGAGGCGGATCATCCTGCCCCAGGCTGTCAAGCGGGCCATCCCGCCGCTGGGCAACCAGTTCATCATCGCGCTCAAGGACTCCTCGCTGGCCAGTGCCATTGGGGTACGGGAATTACTGCTGTATTCCCGCCAGCAGGCGTCCGCGAATGCCATGACCCTGGAGATGATGCTGCTGGCTTCTGTTTTTTACCTGATCATGACCAGCATCCTGACCTTCCTGACCCGCACCGCTGAAAAGCGGCTGCAGATCAGCGACCACCGGACGTCCTGAATGGCATACATGGGAGAAAAGGAGCAGATATGATCCAGATAAATCAACTCAGCAAATGGTATGGCAAACTAAAAGTGCTCGAATCGATCGACCTGCACGTGGCCCCGAGCGAGGTTGTCGTGATCATCGGAGCCAGCGGTTCCGGCAAAAGCACCTTGCTGCGCTGCGTCAATTTCCTGGAACGTGCCCAGCGGGGGACGATTGAAATCGACGGCGTCAAGGTCAACCACAAGACCAGGAAACTGCATGAGATCCGCCAGGAGGTGGGGATGGTTTTCCAGCACTTTAACCTGTTCCCGCACATGACGGTGCGCAGCAACGTCATGGAAGGTCCGCGGCAGGTGAAGCAGTTGCCGGCTCAGGAAGCCGGTCAGATTGCAGAAAACCTGTTGGCTAAGGTTGGCCTGAGTGACAAGGCAGACGTCTACCCGGCCGTTCTCTCAGGCGGCCAGAAACAGCGGGTCGCGATCGCCCGGGCTCTGGCGCTAAATCCGAAAATCATGCTGTTTGACGAACCGACATCCGCACTTGACCCTGAACTGGTCGGCGAGGTGCTGCGTGTCATGCAGGACCTGGCTCAGGAGGGGATGACGATGCTGGTTGTGACCCATGAAATGGGCTTTGCCCGTGAAGTCGCCGATCGCGTGATCTACATGGACGAAGGCCAGATCGTCGAACAAGGTACGCCCGAGAACATCTTTGACCGGCCGCAGAACGAACGGACCCGCGCATTCCTGAGCCACATTCTCTAGACCAGACGTCCGCCCGCGAATCCCTGGTATTCATCCAGAAACCATTCGGCCACCTTGGTCATGTAAACGGCGATCTGATCGCCTTGGTAGGCCATCGAGACTTTCAGCGTGCCGAAGTAGTCGTCGGTGATGTACACCAGCAGATTCAGCTTGTGCGGCTCGACCCAGGCCGCCGAGGCCAGGCAGTCGTAGCCGCGGCTGATCGGGACGCCGATCTGTTTTCCGAAATAGCCGAGCTGGGGAAAAACGCCGGCCAGGCAGCGGCCCAGGCCCAGGCGCAGCGTCTTGTCGCCCTGTGCGTTGGTGTACGACCAGAGCACCGAGTCGCTGCTGAAACTGAGCCGGGTGCGGGTGATGCCCATGGGATTGTCGTCCAGGGCATACCAGCGCCCGTCGACCCGATCCGTCCACGCAGACCGGCTGTCACCGGACTGGGGCAGGACTTCGAGCGAGGCGACTTTCTGCCTCAGCTGCGCCAGGTCTTCCGGCTCTTCCGGCAGCGCTGCGGGGGACAGGTGCGCCAGCAGTTCCTCGCGCATCGCATCGTAGATGCCCTGGCCGGTTGACCCGGCTCCCTGGGTGTCGGCGATGCAGGTGAAGATGAAGTCCTGTTCCGGGAAACAGATGGCCAACTGGCTGCCCATGCCCCGGAACGAGAAGCCGTTTTCCTTTTCCCGCCAGATCTGGTAGCCGTAGCCGGCATTGCCGCCAATGCTGTTGTCGATCTGGCAGCCGGTTGCCTCGCGGACATAATCTGCGGGCAGCAGCTGCTGGTCGTCCCAGCGGCCGCCGTTCTGGCAGACCAGCGCCACCTTGGCCAGGTCACGCAGGGTGCACTGGACACCGGACCCGCCCCAGGATGAGCCTTCGGGCGTCTGGACGCACCAGGCGTCACGGCTGAACCCGATCGGGTCGAGCAGGCGCGGGCGCAGGTATTCGAGATAGGGGACGCGGCTGATGCGTTCGACAATCGTGTTGAGCACGACGGTCGCGGCGGTATCGTAGGCGAAAATGGTTCCGGCGGGATGGGAGGGCTGCTTGTTGAAGAAGCACCAGGCCCAGTCCGGGTCGTGGCGCGTATAAGCGTTCTCCGAATGCGGCGTCGCCATCATGAGCAAGTCGCGGACCGTCGCCTCGGCCAGCCAGGGATGCAGGTCAGGCGGAACCTTGTCCGGGAAGAACGACGCGACCCGGTCCTCCAGGCGCAGGCGGCCTTCGCCGATCAACGAGCCGATGGCGAGCGAGACAAAGCTCTTGCTGACCGAGTACATGCGATGCAGCCGATCGGGCGTGAAGGGCGCCCAGTAACCCTCGGATGCCACATGATTATGGCGGACCAGCAAAAACCCGTGCAGGCAGATGCGGTTGCGGTCGATGCGCTCGAGAAACCGCCGGACGGCAGCAGAGGGCAGGCCGACGCTTTCGGGTGAAGATGCAGGCTGGAACATGGCAATAAACCTCCGAGATGTGCGGCCGTCAGGCCGTGGTGCGCAACCAGACAAAGACCATCGCGCCGGCGATGACCAGGTCGGCGATCAGCTCGCCGATCAGGACGTTCTGGCTGACGGGACGGTTGCGCCACAGGACAAATGCGGACAGGAGCAGCAGGTAGGCGCCGCAGGCGAGCAGGGCGGTGGTTCGGATGTCGGGCTGCAAAGGAAAGGCCAGCACCAGCGCGATGTAGATGGCGATAGCCGGCAGTGTCAGCAGGTTTCGTGTTTTCTGCGTCATACGGACCTCTCATGCCGGCCGTTTCGCGCGGCACCCTCCTTTATCATCGTCCACTTAGGTCGTTGCGTCAAGCGACCGGGCGGGGTCAGTCAAGTCAAAAAAACTGCAGGCTGATCGAGATGATCGCCACGTTGACCAGGCCGTGCAGCAACCAGGCGGCGGAGACGTTCCGGCTGCGGCGCACCAGCAAACCGAGCAACAAGCCGCTGATGAACAAACCGCCCAGGCACAGCGCCAGGATGGCCGGGCTGAACCAGCTCTGGAAGATCGCCAGGTGGTAGAGCGCAAACAGCCCTGCCTGAAAGATGAGGGCCAGCCGGGGCTTCCCGGCATCTTCCAGTTCCAAACCGGCAAATCCGCGGAAAAAGAACTCTTCGGCCAGGGCATTGACCAAGGGGATGTAGACGAGTGTCGGCCAGAGCCGCTCCCGCGTCATGTGGGTCCTGGCCTGGATTTCATGGATGACCGATTCGACGCCAAACAGGCGGCAGAGCGGCCCGGCCAGCAGGTTGACCCCGACAATGAGGACGATCCCGATGGCTGCCGCCAGGCCGAGACGCGGCAGCTGGCGGCGGGTCGGCAAAACCCGCGCCAGGAGTTCTTGCCAGGAACAGCGGCGAACCGCCAGCGCGTAGACGACCGGCAGGCCCAGAAACAGCAACAGCTTGACGGCGGACTTGGTGTTGTAGTTCAAACACCAGACCTTGGCGGCCAGGTAATACACGATCACGGCGATGAGACTGGCTGCGAGGATCCACGCGGTCTTTTTGTGTGTCGGTTCCATAGATGTCCTTTCGTTTGCCGGCCAGGCGTTTCAGGGCAGATTGGCGATGCAGGGCGCCAGCAGGATGGCGATCGCGGCCAGTTCGGCGGCGTCAGTCTCGTCAAAGCGGGCCGGCAGGGGGCTGTCGCAATCGAGGATGCCCAGAACAGAGCCATCGTCAGCAAACACCGGTACAGCCAGTTCGGACGCTGAGGCGCAGTCGCAGGCGATATGACCGGCGAAGGCGTGCACATCGCGGACGATCTGGGTGCTTCGCTGCTGCCAGGCCGCGCCGCAAACCCCTTGGGCGTAGGGGATTTCCATGACGGCCGGCTTACCCTGGAACGGGCCCAGCACGAGCCGGTCCGCCCGGACGAGGTAAAACCCGATCCAGTTGCAGTCGCCCAGGGCATCGGCCAGGACCGCGGACGCGTTAGCCAGTGCGGCAACCGCTGTCGGTGCGTCGGCCAGGTAAAAGGCGAGCTGTTCGCGCAGCAGCTGGTAAAAGGATGACTTGTCCTTGGGGTAGGCGGCAGGCGTATAAGCCACGTGGCGTTCCACCTTTCGGCACCGGCCGACGCAAATCGGGCCGTGCTTGTCTGTTTTTCTCTTACTATAGCCATTTGCCTGATTGATTTCAATGTCAACAGGCTGGTCGGGCTGCGATTCAAGTCAGTGTGATGTTATAGCCGGCTTTAATCGCCAGGAGGCACCGGCACGATCCATTGAGACAGGGTCAGCATTTGTCTGTCGCAGAGGCAGGTGACCGGACGGTTCGTCAGCAGCCGTCCGGTTTTATCCTGGCAGCAAGAAGACGCGCATTCGTCACGGCTGCGCCAGCCCAGGGCAGGCCAACCGTGACACCGCAGATGGCTTGCATGCCCTGGCGGACATGCAGGTCCAGTCGCGTCCCTGGTTTGTCGATCTGCTGCCGGTGCACCAGGCGTCATTTGGCCCAGGCGTCATACGCCTGAACATATTTGGTGCACCCCTGTGATATCGTATATAATAGAATTGGTGAATCGACTGATCGGGGTGACCGGATTGGTCACATGCTAATGGTGAAGACAACTTGATGCTGAAGGGCTCGTCGGGCAGGCTGTTCAAGCGGTATCCCTTGCGTCAGCGCAGCGTGCTGCGTAAATGGACGCTGTCTTATTTACTGATCCTGCTTATCCCGATCGNNTCATGATCGACGAGCGCTTCAGGGATGTCATGCTGAAAACGAACACCAGCCAGGATATTATCGAGAAACAAGGAGAACTGATCAGCCTGATCTACAACTACCGCACGACCTCCTACGCGATCGACATCTTCATTTACATCCACGATCTTGACTACGGGCTGTCGACCACGACGGCCAACCGGATCAGC
>LSQX01268096.1_pt2 | contig 13053 bp, 14 predicted proteins | sample 654561 | NCBI WGS metagenome assembly LSQX01 (sample SAMN04489861, study PRJNA283612) | anaerobic digester metagenome | isolation source: 4 biogas reactors fed with cattle manure at either 37C or 55C with and... | place: Denmark: Kongens Lyngby | collected 2014 | reverse complement strand
CGTGGCGAGAATGGCTTGATGAGATAATCGTCGGCACCAAGCTCCAACCCGATGATACGGTCCTCAACCTCACCCTTGGCTGTGAGCATTATGATGGGAGTATCCGAACTGTCACGTATCGCCCGGCAGACACGCTCGCCCGACACTCTGGGAAGCATCAGATCCAAAATGACCAGACCAAAGCTGTGACGGGAGAACTCCTCCAAAGCCTCCTGTCCATCGGCGACTGCGGTAACCCAATAGTTCTCGCGTTCCAGATATGCTGCTACCGCGTCGCGGATCGCCTTCTCATCCTCTACCAATAATATCCTGCGGGTGTCGCTGTTCATCTAGTTCTCCCTTACCTCTTGGAGTACGCCACCAATCGTGTCGGCGCATCTGCGTTGGATCCACTCCGCTGAATCTATTTCCTAACCGAGAGATCAATAATCCTTATCTTACACCTATGTTATTGTCCGAGGCCGGTGGTTTGACTATTGTCCACCTGTTCTCCAAAGACACGAATGCGTGTTTTACCTGTTGAACCACTGCCTTTATTGGTGATGGTACTATAGGTGATTACCTTATCCTGCACTCCCCAGGCAGCCAATATGTCACCATAATCAACGCTGTCAGTCATCAACTCGATAACAAAGAATCTCTTGTTGGCAACATCTATTCCAACTACGTTCCTGGTTGATCTGAGCATCAGATGTTGTTTGAATTGCACAGCGGCGCTGGTCGGCATCTTGTTGACGTGAAGGTAGCTGCCATCACCGAGGTCCCTATAGGTACCATAATAAGCCAGACCCTCGGCATAATCGTAATTATTCTCCGTACAGAATGTAAATGTGCCTGACATGTAGATGGCCTCGTTAACCTTCAGGGCCTGAGGCAGGATGCTCACTGCCACTACAGAGTCATCGTCTACCCTCAGGGCTGTGAGTTGATAATAGACGTTATCTGTATCTACGCGGGGCACCAAGGTGATAATACCCTCGGTCGCCAGTGGATTCGTGATCATACGACCGTGCGAAGTGTAGATAATCTGTGGGTCGATAGTTTTGACAGTCGTCGCCTTGAGATATGAATCCTCTTTGTTCGCCGCTCCAAGCGGATCGGGCATATAGGTCCAATAAACCTTATTGCCACTGACACAGAGCAGGGGCGGTTCATAGTCGGTCTGACCCTCATCAATCAGCTGTGGCTCTCCGGGAATACCATTATCCAACATGGAGCAATAGACCTGCCAATGCGTTGTCTGCATATTAGATTCGATCCAGATCAGGGCAGAATCACTGGCCCTGGCGTCATAGATGACATAGCCCTCATTATGGTCAAGGGCCTGTTCCATGGCTATGGCTAACTCACCGGTGGTCAGATCGAGGAAACCGAGCTTAATCAGCGCCCCGGTAGTCTCTCCAGGCACGAGCACAAGGGCCTTGCGCTTGTCGCAAACGTAAACCAGACTGCCTTTTGGCAGGTCCCAGGTGCTCTCTAAAACCAGATAGTCGCTAACGGGTGCTTCCTCGAACGTTGCGCTCTCCACAAGCTGGTCGCTCGCGACCTTGAGGGTCGTGATATCGGCATCTTGAGCAGTCTTTGCCACGACTGACTCCAAATCATCTTTCTTGTTGCTCGAGCAACCTGAGGTAACAACCAGTGTTCCCGTTGCCAGCGCAGCCCCAGCTCCCAACATGCCGGAGATGAACTGCCGACGCGAGACTGCCGACAAACCATTATCAGTGGATTCTCGGTTCGCGATTGGCTCAAGCCGCTCGTTCTTAGTATGTTTGTAGGGTTTTTCCTTCAAGGCTTCCTCGTGTCTTCGCCCAACCCGATGTAGACGAAATCAGCTCAAAATTCAGCTGTTCTATGGTACAGTATCCATAGCTCCAGACGCAAAACAACGTATAAACCACAATGTAACGGCTTGAGAACGGGATTTTCATGACTAAGAGGATTATCACCATCAGCCGCCAATATGGCAGTGGCGGTCGTGAGGTTGGCGAATACGCAGCCAAGCTTCTCGGCTATGCATACTACGATAAGGAGTTGGTGAATAGGGCCGCGAAACTTGGCGATATCGACCCTGACATGCTTAGAACCAGCAGCGAAGGTATCAAAGGAATGCTCTCTAACCTGCTCTCGTATGCTGACATCGCTACAGGCAAGGACGAGGATTCACTTCCCCTGGTCGACCGGATATTCTTGATACAATCACGCACGATCCGGCAGATCGCTGATGAGGGACCTTGTGTGATCATCGGTCATTGTGCTGACTATGTTTTAGCGGAATATCAAGACGTTCTCAATGTCTTCATCCATTCAGACTATCAGTCACGGGTTGCTCGTGTCATGAAGCGCAATGATCTATCGGAGAATGAAGCCATTGCCCGAATAAGGAAAACTGACAAGAATCGTGCGCATTACTATGAGCAATACACAGATAAACCCTGGGGCAATGCCGCCAATTATGATATCTCGTTGTCCAGCTCGTATTTCGGGATTGAAGGAACTGCCAAGCTCATAGCCGAGATAGCCAAGAATTACTGATTAGGAGTACCGATCAGCCAATTGGTTAACCCCAAAGACGTTGTCGGACCAAGTTTGTCGATCAGAATTCCAGCCTGTCTAAACGTTCGAACAAAATGTTCACTCGCTGCAGAAAACTCAGGGGATCGAACAGTTCATCAAGCAGCTCGGCTGAAATGGTGACATCAGGATCTGCCTCCAGACGTTGGCGGAAACCTGCACCTGGCCGTGCGTGCTGGATATCGTCCCAGACCAGCATCGCATTGCGCTGAACGATCTCGTAGGCGGCTTCACGCGTGATGTTGGTATCAACCAGTGCCAACAGTACCTTGCTTGAATATATCAGGCCGCGAGTCCTTTCCAGATTAGCCAAACAATTCTCTGGATAGACAACCAATCCCCCAACAATCCATTGCATCTTGCCAAGCATATAATCCAAAGCGATGAAACTATCAACTAAAGCGACTCGCTCGGCGCCACTGTGGCTGATGTCGCGTTCATGCCAAAGCGCGACATTATCCAAGGCTACCTGGGTGTTAGCCTTGACGATGCGAGCCAGACCGCAAACACGCTCAGAGGTTATGGGGTTGCGCTTATGCGGCATCGCTGATGAGCCTTTCTGGCCTTTGGTGAAAGGTTCCTCCGCTTCCAACGTATCGCTCTTCTGCAGAGAGCGTATCTCTGTGGCCATTTGTTCCAGCGTTGCCGCAGTAACGGCCAAGGCTGCAGCGACCTGAGCATGACGGTCACGCGCAATAACTTGGGTGGAAAGCGGATCGGGTACGAGTCCCAATTTTTCGCAGACGTACTGCTCCACAAATGGATCGATGTTGGAATAACTGCCAACAGCTCCACTGATAGCACCCACGGCTGCTGCTGATTCTCGCGCCTCGCTCAAGCGTATCTCTGCGCGTTTTAGCGCCCAAGCCCAAGCACCGAACTTCATGCCGAAGATCATCGGCTCGGCGTGGATGCCATGTGTACGTCCAACGCAGAGGGTATCTCTGAACTCCAAGGCTCGACGTTTGCAGATGCTTCCGAGCTTACCTACTTCGGAACGGATCAGGTCGATTGCCTGTGTGATCTGCAGGCATAAAGCCGTATCGCCCAGATCTGAGGACGTCATTCCATAATGCACCCAACGCGAAGGCTTTGGTTGATTGTCGGGCACGTCTGAATCGATATTCTCGGCAAGGTTTGTTAGAAACGCGATGACATCGTGATTGGTCACCGCTTCCAGCTCGTCGACTCGCTGAGTATCAAAGGCAGCGTGAGCACGGATCCAGGCAGCTTCGTCGGCAGTGATCCCTATCGCGCCCAGCTCACACTGAGCTTCACAGGCCAAGATCTCGATCTCCTGCCAGATAGCATACTTATTCTGAAGACTGAATATCTCGCCCATTTGCTCGCGCGTATAACGCTCTATCATCTTAACTCCCTCAATGAAGTCTCACTCTCAAGCCGATTGCGCTCTCCCGCATGATTATAGTGTAATCGCTCCTGCGCGAACTACTTCGGGTGTTACCACACCGGTCAGCGCAACATCATGCTCTTGTGTTGGCAACTCCTCAATCAGTTGTTCACTGAAGGCCGCCCCCCATAAAGGCGTTTGGGGCAACAGCCGTGGCAGATAGCGGTCGTAATAACCAGCCCCATAGCCCAGGCGATAGTTCTGCTTGTCGAATCCAACTCCGGGGACGACAACAAAACCAACCTGCTCGGGCTCTACCAACTTGAGGCAATCAGTCTGTGCACGCTGATGTTTCTTGTATGCCGGTAAATTGGCATGAAAGTCAAAACGACTACGTCCGTCAGCCTGGCTGGTAGTCAACAGGACTTGCCCCGCATTTCTGTGGGCATCTGAGACCACCTCTTCAGAGAAGAAGTCCATGCTGCCATCCTCGAACGCCACTGGAAACGCCAACTGATAGCCTTCTTCCCGTAGCTTTTCAGCGAGAATGCCAACACTCAACTCGCTGCCAAACGCATCGTAGAGTCCGATGAAACCGCTTCTTCGGCAACAAGTCTTACCATTCTGATCGCCCTTAACACTTCGTTCTGTCGCGCAGGAAGCGACAACAGCCCGCGAATCAACACTACTGTCTGCGATAATCGCGAATAACCCAGCAGCTACGCTGTGCTCATCCGCAGCCTTTCGCTCAACATCGATTGTCGCTCGTAAAGCTACTAGTTCCTTGCGGATCTTCGCCTTCTGCTCTTGTATCACTGAACGGCTCCTTATAGCGCAGTACCTTTTACCGGGGTTTTCAAGCTGCTGACATCAACGCCCTCAAGAGCCAGCAAGAAACGCTTGTTGCCCAATCCTGAGGCATATCCAGTGAGGCTGCGATCACTACCAACCACTCGATGACAGGGAACAATGATCGAGATGGGATTATGTCCCACGGCATTACCGACAGCCTGCGCGGACATCTTGGTTTTCCCCATCTCGACAGCAACCTTGCGGGCAATCTCACCATAGGTGGTCAACTGTCCATAAGGTATCTCGCGAAGATGTCTCCAGACCAGTTGACGGAACTCGCCGCCTTCAGCTTTTATCGGTGGTAGCTCACCGGGATCACTACCACTGAAGTAGATGGAAAGCCACTGCCGAACCTCACGGAAGATAGAAAGATTCTTGCCGGTCTGATGTTCTCCGCAAGTAGAGATTTGTACCAGATCCTCGCTTTTGACAGTCGCCTGAAAGTACTTCTGACCCATCATCCACAGACCGCTGAGGTTCTCTCCGTCGCTGCAGACGCAAAGATCACCGATGGGCGAATCGATGATATCAGCATAATGCATGAGCCATCCTTTCCTATCTGTCAGCTAGAACCATAGCCGTTCGCAAACCTGATTCCCTGTCTTGTGGTAGCGCGCATCGATACGCCTGTCCATCAAACCACTTTTGCGTTATTTCTGCAAACCAGCTATCAACGCTGTATCATTCGGCTTATGGACATTTTGCGGAAAGGACTACCATGGAAGTAACGCAATCCCTGTTCAACCGACGATCGATAAGGGAATTCGATTCCAAGCCAGTAAACCGGCAAGAACTCGAGAAGCTGTTTGAGGCAGTAGCCCGGACTCCATCGTGGGCGAACTCTCAACCTTGGGAAGTGTTTGTAGCTCAGGGTGAGACCTTGGAAAGGATTCGCCGGTCATTTCAGCTGAAACATGCCGACAATGCCTCCCTATCGCCTGAGATCCCTCTTCCCAAGAAATGGACGGATGAAGCCAAGCAACGTCAACGCCACTTACAACCCGATATGGTTAGGGATTGCGGAGATGTAATCGACCGCTTCAAGATCCTTAATCGATCATTGTTCAATGCTCCTGTTGTCATCTATATCTGTCTTGATCGGATATTAAGTGAGTGGTCTCTGTTCGATATCGGGGCGTACTCACAAAGCCTGATGTTGGTTGCAACTCAACTTGGTCTTGCTTCGATTCCGGCCATGATGCTGACAGTTTTTCCCGAAGTAATCAGACAGGAACTGCACATTCCCGACAACCTCAAGATCGCCATCGGGATTGCCATCGGTTATGCTGATGAAAGCAGCGCCATTAATCGCTTCGTCAGCAGTCGGAGAGCGGTAGACGAGACTGTCAGGTTCTTCGATTAAGTTGACAATGATAGCTGCCGGGAGAGGAACAGCCTGCTTATATGCCTGAGTTACCCGAAGTCGAAATCATCAAACGAGGTTTGGACAGATTGATTGTTGGCCTTACGGTTGCGACAGTCGAACCGTTGGTGCCGCGCAGTTTTCCGGGATTCTCGACCGAGGTCGAATCAATCATCGTCGGTTCGACGATCTGTTCTGTCGCTCGAAGAGGAAAGCTGCTGCTCGTTGGTCTTGATAGCGAACACAGCTTGCTTATCCACCTGAGGATGACAGGTCAACTGGTCTATCGGCAAGCAGATTACAACGGGCAGATGAATTCCTCAAATGATTCCTTTGGTGGCGGACATCCAAACGCCTCGCTGATCAAAGACCTACCCGATAAGACAACAAGGGTCATTTTTTCCTTTACAGATAATTCGCGCCTCTACTTCAACGATCAACGCAAGTTCGGTTATATCAAGCTTGTGCGAAACTCTGACTTAGATGACGATTCCTTCATACGAAAGCTCGGTCCAGAGCCCTTGTCCAAAGATTTCACTTGGCACGTACTGAAAGAGCGATTACCGCGAAAAAGTACGCGAGCCATCAAGGCTGCCTTGCTCGATCAGTGTGTTGTCGCAGGTATTGGCAATATCTACGCCGACGAAAGCTTGTTTGCCGCTGGTATCCATCCCACTCGACCAGTGGCCTCTCTTAGCGATGATGAGATCGAGAGATTACACGGTGCGATCTGCTGCTGCTTGAGGCAGTCCATTGCTGATGGCGGCTCAACAGCCAGGAACTATGTTGACTCACAGGGCATGCGCGGAGAATACCTTGAGTTGCATGCGCAAGTCTTCAATCGCTCTGGCCAGGTTTGCGCACGTTGTGGCCATCCGATAGATAAGATACGCGTAGCCGGAAGAGGTACGCACATCTGTTCCAAGTGTCAGAAGTGACTAATTAGTAGCCTTCTATTCCAAAGTACTTGCCGAGAACAATACGTCTGTCCTCATCCGAATCCACGGTTCTCTCAACAACGGTGATGCCATTCTCTACCAGTTTGAATGTATTGTTGAAGATCTGAACTCTACCATTGGGCTTACGCAGACTGACAATGCGATTGGCAACGAAAAGCGAATCTGGAGCATGCGCGCAGTAATAATTTGCTGTAAGAAAGTCGACTTCTAGCTGTGGGGAGATGTTGAAGTGGATCAGCTTTTTCAGCCCATCGGACGCATGATAATAGAGCACCCAGCATAGCTTACCGTCCTGCTCTAATGAGAATCGTTCGCCGAGAACGTCTGTCTGCGTTCCCTCTTTCAGCTTCAGGGCACTGGCGGGCGCGGTGCCACCAAGACCGACATCAGCAAGATACAAAGAATTGCCTATCTCCACCAACGAAAGTCTGTGCAAGCTGGGAGGCAGACAATCTCCCCTGTTGATCACACGCGCCAAACAGGAGCGGGTCTGATATCCAATCGCGCGTAACAGCTTGTCAAGGAGCCCGTTGAGCTCAAAACAGAATCCACCTCTACGACGAGCAACCAATTTATCAAAGATCTGATCTGTGGCCAACGAGATATCGCCGCCTGTCTGATAGATATCGAGCGTCTCAAAAGGTATGTTGCACTGATGCGCATAGATCACTTTATCCAGCAAGGCGCAATTCAGCCCTTGATGTAAGCCCTCTGAATCTAAACCTATACGCTGCAGATACTCCTGCAGCATCTGCGGACTCAGCTCTTTGTACAGAGCTTGATACATGAAGCATCACTCCTCTTCTGCTTATACCACAGCCCTTCCGATTCTTGCTGCGGCACATAGCCTGATTGCGCGGCAAACAGACACTGCTAATAAACCGCTAGCTGCCTGGCGTGAGATAATCGCCCTGCCACAAATGGCCTTTCCCATTCTATTGAGTTTCTGTTTGCTTTGTGCCGAGTTTGTGCTAAATGATTGCATTCCTTGACAATGACACAGCTATTAATAAAATACGTGCTTAAATAATTTTGACAAATTAATTTAAGTATTATTGAAGGGAATGCCCATGTCCGAATCAACGCTGCAGGCCGTACAACGTATCCTCGTAGACAATCTGGCTATTGATATCAATCTGGCCACGCCACAAGCATCCATCAGTGACGATTTGGGCGCTGACTCGCTGGACGCCGCCGAGCTCATCATGTCATTGGAAGACGAATTCGCTATCGAGATCGATACGATTCAGGCAGAGAGCCTCAAGACTGTCGGAGACTTGGTCAGCCTAGTCGACTCACTTAAGAAATAGACTGAATATGAGTAACAACGAATACGATATCAGCCAAGATGTTGAGCCTTTGGTGACGTTGCTCGATAGGTTCTCCCTCACGCGGCTCGAGTACCAGAGGGAAGAGTATCGTATCGTCCTTGAACGATCGACACCCGTACTACTGCCAACAGTGTACAGCGCAGCGACTCAGTCGGCACCGTGCACTACAGCCGCAAATGATGGGTACCCTACATCTACATATTCCACCTCAGCGCTGTCTGAGGCGGATACTCACGATGTCGCGAATACAACGATTGTACGCACTCCCCTGGTGGGTGTCGCCTATCGCTCGCGTGAACCTGGGACTGCGCCATTCATCATCGAAGGTAGTCGAGTAGAGGCTGGAGATGTGCTTTGCCTGGTTGAAGCCATGAAGATGTTCAACGAGATTGCCGCGCCTGTCTCTGGTGTTGTACTGGCCGTCCATTTTCAGGATGGTGAGTTAGTGGAACATGGAGCCGCGCTGATCTCGATAGCACCAACGACACCTGAAAGGCTGATTGATGCTCAAGCGCATCCTAATTGCTAATCGCGGTGAGATTGCCGTTCGGATACTGAGAACCTGTCGTGAGATGAACATTGAGACCGTGATGGTCTTCTCGGAAGCTGATCGTGATTCATTACCCACAACCTTAGCAACAAAAGCCGTTTGCATTGGTGGGCCACAGCCAAAAGATAGCTACTTGAACCAAGATGCCATCCTCACAGTAGCTGAACAAACAGGCTGCGATGGCATACACCCAGGATTCGGTTTCCTTTCGGAGAATGCCGAGTTTGCCGCACGAGTGCGTGAAAGTGGCATTGCCTTCATTGGTCCACCAGCTGAGGTGATCGCATCCTTGGGCGACAAGAACCAGGCGCGAAGCCTGATGGCGTCACATGGAGTACCGGTTGTGCCAGGTTCGCGAGGATTAGTCGAAAGCGTTGCTGTAGCGCTTCAGGTAGCAGACGATCTGGGCTATCCCGTGATGCTCAAAGCCGCAGCTGGTGGCGGTGGGCGCGGCATGCGTCGAGTTGACAGTCCCGAACAGATGGAAGCTGCATTTATCTCCGCCAGTACCGAAGCAGAGGCCTGCTTTGGCGAATCCAGTGTCTATCTCGAGAAACTCATCGTCGATCCCCGTCACATCGAGTTCCAGATACTGGCAGACTCTCAGGGCGCTATAGTGCATCTGGGCGAACGAGACTGCTCTTTACAGCGTAGACACCAGAAGTTGGTTGAGGAGGCACCCGCGCAAATCCTCAACGCTCGGCAGCGGGAATCGATGGCTGAAGCCGCTGTCAGGGCAGCTCAAGCGGCTGGCTACGTCAACGCCGGTACGGTGGAATTCATCGTTGATCAGCAGGGAGATTTCTTCTTCATCGAGATGAACACCCGTATCCAGGTTGAACATCCAGTGACAGAGATGATCACTGGCGTCAATATCGTCGCCGAGCAGATCCGAATCGCATCAGATCTACCGTTGCGATTCTCTCAGCGAGACATCTGCTTCAACGGCCACGCTATCGAATGTCGTATCAATGCCGAGGACCCCCTGAACGACTTCTATCCCAGTCCAGGTGACATCGACTATCTGCATCTACCCGGTGGTTTTGGCGTTCGTGTGGATTCTGCCCTTCATTCCGATTATCACATCAGCCCCTTCTATGATTCGATGATTGCCAAGATCATCGTGCACGGCCGCACACGCAACGAAGCGATTTGTCGGATGCGCAGGGCGTTGGAAGAGACCCTTCTTGGCGGTGTGAGAACCACTGTGCCCTTGCTTTACATACTGATGTACAACCCTGACTTCATCAACAACCACATCGATACTGGCTTTCTGGAGCGAAATCTCGAGAGCCTGCTTCAACCACTCGGTACGGAGGAGCTACTCTGATGGATATCCTTAAGATACTACGAGAACGCAGGCAACGCTTAGGTGAACTTGCCAATCAAAGACGTCAGAAACGGCAGGCCAGAGCCAGGATCATCATCAAGAGTCGAATTGATGAAGTGCTCGACCCTCGTTCAGCAAAAAGGCTATTCGACACCATCCGGAGCAGCAACCCTCTGTCCTTTCCCGGTTATACCGAAAAAACCCAGGATCTTGTCAAGCGCAGCGGTCGACCCGATGCCTTCATCTGCGCCACAGGAACGATCGATGGCCGTCAGGTGGTCTGCGCGGAGCTGCTTTCAGAATTCATGATGGGGAGCATGGGCACCGCTGTTGGCGAGGCTGTTACACGTAGCGCGGAATACGCTGCCCGCTATCATCTGCCATTGATAATCTTCAGCGCCAGTGGCGGCGCACGTATGCAGGAGGGGATGTTCTCGCTAATGCAGATGGCCAAAACCTCTGCTGCCATTCGACGTTTCTCCGATAAAGGCGGCCTATTCATCAGTGTGTTGACGCATCCCACTACCGGGGGTGTCACCGCCAGCTTCGCCTCCCTTGGTGATATCATTCTGGCCGAACCAGACGCTCTGATCGGTTTTGCCGGCCCTCGGGTTATCGAACAGACCATCGGCTCACGCCTGCCTGAAGGATTCCAACGTTCGGAATTCCAGTTGACTCACGGCTTCGTCGACGCCATAGTCAGACGAGATGCACTGAAAACCACACTCAGCCAGATCCTCAGGCTGCATCCGGAGGTGAGCTGATGAGCGTAAACCTAACTGGTGAGGACTCTTTGACACCTTGGCAACACGTAGAGATAGCCCGCCATCCAAAGCGCCCGCATCTGCAGGATTTTATTGCTGGGCTGTTTACAGACGTCTTTGAGCTGCATGGCGATCGCCATTTCGGTGACGATAAGGCGCTTTTTACCGCAATTGCCCGTTTCGAGGGCATTGCAGTAACCGTTGGTGGTCATATCAAGGGCTCAGACCTGAACGAGAACATCTCCTGCAATTTTGGTATGTCACATCCCGAAGGGTATCGCAAGTTCATCCGTCTGGCTAAACAGGCCGAGAAGTTTGGACGCCCGGTTATCACCTTCATCGATACGCCCGGTGCCTATCCAGGTGCTGATGCCGAAGAACGGGGCCAGGGCGAGGCTATTGCTCGCTGCCTATTCGAGCTCAGTGGTCTTGAAGTCCCGATCATCGCTGTCGTCATTGGCGAAGGTGGCTCCGGTGGGGCATTGGCTTTAAGCCTGGCCGATCACATCATCATCTACGAGCACGCGATTTACTCTGTTCTCTCACCAGAAGGCTTTGCCAGTATCCTCTGGAAGGATCCCAAGCGAGCAGAGGAAGCCAGTGTGGTGATGAAGCTTACAGCTCGTGATTTGGCGTCTTTCGGCATGGCAGATACGGTTATCACCGAGCCCGAGGGCGGTGCTCATGGCAATCCAAGCCGAGCCATCGAAGCCCTGCGCCCCGCCCTGAAGAAGGCCTTGAGCGGATTGTTGTTACTCGACACACCCGCTTTACTCAAGGCTCGATACACTCGCTATCGTGGCTTTGGCGAACAATCGGAGGTCTAGATGAGGATACTGGGTACTGGTAGTGCCGCTCCCGTGAACATACTCACTAACCAGATGTTGAGCAACATGGTAGACACCAGTAATGAATGGATCGTCGAACGAACAGGCATACACACCCGTCATATCGCGGCAGATAACGAATCGGCTTTAACGCTGGCACATCAGGCTGCCAGGCAGGCACTTGATGCCGCGGATGTACAGACCGATAGGATTAAGCTTGTCATCTGCGCTTCTGTGACCAATGAGCTACGTTGTCCTTCGCTGGCTTGCAATCTTCAGCGTGACCTTGGATTGCCAGAGGATATCCTGGCTTTTGATATCAATGCTGCTTGCAGCGGTTTCATCTACGCATTGATCACCGCGTCAGAATTGCTGAAGGAGGGTGAATGCGCTCTGATAATCGGCAGTGAGGTGCTTTCTCGCATCACTGACTACAGAGATCGCAACACTTGTGTGCTCTTTGGTGATGGTGCTGGTGCGGCCGTTATTGGTTTCAGTACCAATCCCATTCACTGGACCGCTATGGCCAAAGGTGATGATCAAAAACTGCGGATAGATGACTATATCCACATGGACGGACATGCCGTTTTCAAGTTTGCGGTGGAAGCGCTGACGAACGGAATCCGAACAGTTACCGAAAAAGCGGGGTTCACTCTTGCGGATCTGGACCTGGTCGTCTGTCATCAGGCTAATGAACGCATCCTGGCCAGTGCTGCGAAGAGATTGGGCATCTCACCAGATCGCTTCTTCCTCAATCTGGCCAAATACGGCAATACCAGTGCGGCCAGTGTACCCATGGCTCTTGATGAGGCGGTACGCTCAGGACGAATACAGAAGGGCATGCGTGTGGTGCTCGCGGGTTTCGGTGGTGGATTGACTTCCGGGGCTGTAGCCATGGAATGGAGCTGAAGATGTTGCGTACCCAGATCATAACAGGAACAGAAGAATAAGGAGTGAATATGCACAGGCAGTTGTTGAATGAGATGCTCGACATTGACTATCCCCTGATCCAAGGAGGGATGGCACAGGTGGCCACCGGCCGATTTGCGGCTGCAGTGAGTAATGCAGGATCGTTAGGTGTCATAGCTGCCGGCGGGAAGACCAGCGAACAGATCCGCGAACAGATCCGCGAGGCCAGAACACTAACCAGCA
>LSQX01402241.1_pt1 | contig 13054 bp, 15 predicted proteins | sample 654561 | NCBI WGS metagenome assembly LSQX01 (sample SAMN04489861, study PRJNA283612) | anaerobic digester metagenome | isolation source: 4 biogas reactors fed with cattle manure at either 37C or 55C with and... | place: Denmark: Kongens Lyngby | collected 2014 | reverse complement strand
GTCTACGTTTGCTGCTTTGATTTCATAAAACTCTTTCTGTCCCTGTTTTTCAAAAAAAGAAATATAATAATTTTCATTTTTTATGTATTCGCGCCAAAATGTAAGAAATTCTGCTGAGTTTTCAAGTATTTCGTCTATTGTAAAAGTTTTTACAATAAGCAGGTTGTTATAAAAGCGCCAGCAATAACCATCAGTAAGCAAGCCATATTTCTTTTGCCAATCGGTCTGGTATTGAATTATTTGCTTTTCCCCAGCTTTTATATTAGTATATCTTTCAACTTCAACAGGGATAACAACTTCGCTATTAATAAATATTACAATATCGGCACGATGCCCCTTCTTTTGCGCTTCTTCTATGAACTCGGAATTCCTCTTGGAAATATCTGTGGAAAGTCTTCCTTCTTTTAAATTGAAAAGCTCGGAGCATTTAAATACTTCTTTAACAAATTTTTGAACTCCAGAGCCAACCTCTGCTGATAAATAATGCTCTTTTTCTGTGTTCCAAAGCTTTCTTAATTCATTTATGCTCATTTTTACTCAACTTTCTAAAGCAAATTTAAAGGAAAATTATTTTGCAATATTGCGGGCAAAAAATTAACAAATAAAAAATCCCTTTTATTTGCAGTAAAATTAAAAAATTTTCTTATGAATATCAAAGAAATAAAAACAAGCTTCACAGTAAACAGCTTAAATGATGCTTCCATTGCATTTTATTTGAATAAATGCGATCTTATTTTATATTAAACAGTTAGCTTATAATCATAGCAAGCTCGCCCCTATTTGCTCAATTTTTCTTATTTGAAAGTAAAAATTTATTTACTATTTTGCATTTTCAGAAAAAATAATTAATATTTTCCATAATAAAACGTTAATAAAAAAAAAGAAGAACTTAATTATATCTGAAATTAATAATAGAAGGAATAAGTTTTTACGATTAAAATGAGGTTAAAATGTCAAGAACACTGAACAAGGTTATGCTCATTGGGAACGTAGGCAGGGATCCGGATTTAAAGTATACACCCAGCAGAATCCCAGTTACTTCTTTCAGATTAGCAACATCTGAAACCTGGAAAGATAGGGAAGGAAAGGTTCAAGAACATACCGATTGGCACACTATCGTTGCTTGGCGTGGTTTAGCAGAGGTAATCCACAGATTAGTAAAGAAAGGCTCAAGGGTTTACATAGAAGGCAGGATTCAAACCCGTTCCTTTGACGACAAGACTGGTAATAGAAGACATGTAGTAGAAATATTGGCTGACAATATGCTCCTTCTTGAAACAAGAAAAACGAGAGACGAAGACGATTCTTACGATGACGGTAAAACTTTACTTGGCGAACAATCCGATTATGATTTAGATTTAAGCTTAGACTTCGATAGCGATCTGTCCATTGGCAGTTCTTCCACTAGCGGAGAATTCCCATTTTAACTTGCAATTTGAAATACTTATAAGCCCCTTGGCTAAAGGGGCTTTCTTAACTTATGAAATCAAATAAAAACTTAGAATTAAAGGTCGGATTACTGTCTATTGCTGCAATTATTTTGTTAGTTGTAGGCATCACGCTTGTAAAAGGAATTAGCGTTTCTATATCTCAAAATGTAATCAGGCTCCGCTTTGAGCAGTCAGCTGGTATCCAAGAATCGGCGCCTGTTACAATTAACGGAGTAAAAAGGGGAAGCGTTACTAAGGTAGAAAACGACAATGGCTCGGTGCTTATCAGTGCAAATTTAAGTGATATTTCTGATATTAAAGAAGATGCTTTTGCAAAAATCACAATGTTAGAGATTACAGGCGGGAAAAAAATAGAAATATTTCCGGGCAAATCTGAAAGTAAATTTAACTTTCAAAACGAATTGCCTGGCGTTCAAGCCGATGACCTTTCCAATTTAATCTCTGACTTTGGAACCATCGCAAAGCAAACTCAATCTGTTATGGGCAGGATTGACAGCTTGACTTTTCATTTAACAAACTCTATAGCAAATAATCAAAGTTTTGAAAAATTAAACAGTTCCCTTGATAATATAGTCGGAATTATTGAATTGCTTCAAAATCAAGCTCAAAGGACTTCTGGCGACATAGACTATCTTTTCAAAGATCTTAACTACCTTTCATCGAATATTAAAAAAACTTACGTAGATTACGCCCCGATCATCGATTCTTTGCTCAGCAGATTAGATAGAATTTCAGCTGATGCAGAAACTATATTGCACACAACAAAATCATCTATTGCCTCAGTAGATAATTTGCTCATCGATATTAAAGATATTACTTCGGATTTAAAAACGGGTGATGGTGTCCTGTCTCGCTTAATTTACGATAACAAATTGAGCTTGAAAGTGGATTCAACTATAAACTCGCTTAACTTATTAATGAAACACATAAAGAACTATGGAATTAATGCAAATATAAGGCTTGGAACAAGACCTTAATCATTGAGCATATTAACATTTATATTTACTCGAGCAGTGAAGTTAATGTAAATAAAAAAATAGAAATTAAAGGAGAAAAAAATGTCAGCATATCCAACAGCAGTTTCAATAGACATAGCAGATTATTTATTCGAGCATTTTTCGAGTGAAGATGTTTTTCTTACTCAACTAAGAAAGGAAGCAAACCAAGAAGACATACCCAATATATGCATTTCTCAAGAGCAAGGTCGCTTTTTGCAGTTCATTTTGAAATTAATGAAAGCAAAGTATGTTTTAGAAATTGGGAGTCTGGCAGGTTATTCTGGGATTATAATTGCTCGAGCATTGGCGCCAAATGGAAAATTGGTTGCTTTAGAAATTAATCCAAAGCACTATGAGTTTTTCTCCAAAAAAATAGAAGAAGCCAAGCTAAAGGACATAATTGAACTTCACAACGTAAAAGCTATTGATTTTCTAAGAAATTATAAACCGGATTTCCAATTTGATTTTGTCTTCTTCGATGCAGACAAGGTATCGTATTTAGACTATTTAGAATTAGTTTTACCATTAGTTAGAGTTGGTGGCCTTATAGCAGCCGACAATGCTTTGCTTGGAGGCGACATCGTTGCAAATGGAGAAGTAGAAGAGCCGCATAACGTTGAGGCAATGAAGAAATTCAACCTCGCCCTTGCTCAGCACCCACAGCTATTTTCTACAATAGCTCCAGTTGGAGATGGTTTGATAATGGGATACAAGACACAGTAACTGAAAACAGCAACTGAAAACACAGCAAAGCTCTTTGAAGCATTTCTCTTGTTTCTTTTGCTGATTCTTGCTTCATTTTGCGTTTTTTTCTATAGAGAAAAGCATTTTTTCAAAATTTATAAGCAAAATTTAGAGTTCAAGCTCATTTAAGTCTAATATCAAAACAGTTTGCTCTCCAAGATTAGCTATTTCTTTTACAAATCTGGAAGATTTATCAGTATTCTTTTGCACCTGCGAATCATCAATGCTAACTATTTTATCAACTCGGTCTGCTTTAATAGAAAATTGAGAGTCAACCCTGTTTATTATTATTGAAAGCTCTCGGTGGCTATCGCGCAAAACAGATTCAATGTTTCCAAAAAGTTCTATCATCTCGGCAAGCTCATTGTTGCGGACTTCTTCAATTAGCTTTAGCGCAGCAGCTGTTTGATTGCCCTTCACCATCTCCGCAACTTCAATACCAATGTTATGGATAATTCTATGTGGCTTATCAAATTTCCTTATGTAATCGGCTAAGCCAATATTTTCTGTTTTATAGTTGTCATACCAAACACCAAAAGCGCAGGCATGAGGATCTGTTGTTAGCTTGAATTCCCTCTTTTCGTTTACAGAAGATATCAACTCATTAACCCAGTTTATATGCTCTTCCTCTCTTTGCTTGAGCATATTAATCAGTTCCTTGTCCGACTCATAAAGCGACGGCATACCCAACATCAAACGGGTGTCAATTATTGGAAGCGAGAGCTCTCTTTCCTTTATAACGCCAGAAATATAATGTTTAGAATCTGGAACGGGAGTAATTTTAGGTAAAAGTCCGATTTTGTTAACATAAGTCAACTTAATGCCATATGAAACTTTGTTTAAGTCGACTACCACATACATTGTTTCAAAATCGTTCGATGATTCATAGTCAAACTCATCATCTTCAAGGTAATCGTCGAATCTTTCGCTCATATTGCTCATATTTATATTTTTAAATAGTTAATGTTAATATTTAGTTTAATCTGGCGATTATCAATTTGAAACCATTGCCATTAGCCTTAAAAAATCTTACAGACCGCTAATTTTAAAAAATTCCATTAAAAGCGTTACCAATTTTTTGGTTTAAAATTTTCTGAATTTACAACAGAAGCACTATCACCAGTCGCTTTGATTATAAATAAACCTTTTTTCTGGGCATACTTTGCTGCAGAGGCTTCATCACGCAAAAAAGCTACAGCACCAAAAATATTTTCCTCTGAAAATCTTGGGAATAGATTTCTAAAACTGCCTAACTTTTCAAGAAATTCGTCAACCAGCGCTGGCTTCAATGTAGTTTTCACTTCAACCACCACAGTATCTTTGCCATTGGCAGCTATAATATCAAGCTCCATATCTTTTTCAGGCGATGTAATCCTGGTGCAAGTCTCTTTTAAATCAATTCCCTTTTCTTTTAAAATTTGAACTAACTTCCCTTCGACAAGTGATTCGATTAATTTTCCCCACTGTCCGGTAAACAAACTTTCAAGTTGTTTGAACTTCCTTTGTTGAATCCGTTCAATGCGCTCTAATTCTTTTTTTGCCTTTTCATAGTCATCATCACCTTTGTGGTGCAATTTTTCTAATTCTAAAAAACGTTTGTTAGTCTCTTGCCATTTCCTATCTGTCTCCCGCCACTTCCTATCTGTCTCCTGAAATTGTAATGTAGCTTCCCGCCACTTCCTATCTGTTTCCTGCCACTTCCTATCTGTCTCCTCAAACATTTTTCTTGTTTCTTTTGCTGATTCTTGCATCATTTTGCGCGTTTTTCTAAAAAGCAAGAGCAACTTTTCAAAGCTGATCGGCTCTTGCTTCGATTTTTCAAATTCTTTTCCCATGAAAGTTCTCCAATTATGTTAACTCTAAAACGACTTTAAAATAATTTTATTTTTAAACATAAAAAACAATCGTCCGATCTAAATGCTCTAAAAATATATATTTCACTTTTGTTTGCTAAATGATTAACTTGCTTTAGCAACTACTTTTGAAATCAAATTGCCTACGTCCTTAAAGCTTTCTGCTATTTCAAATTTCATTCCAGATTGTTTAAGGGCTTTACGTCCTTCTTTTGCTCTCGTTCCTTCAAGACGAACAATAACCGGGTGGTTTATCTTCACAGTTTCAAGCGCTTTCAAAATTCCTTCAGCAACTTTATCGCAACGGACTATACCGCCAAAAATATTGATTAACACAGCTTTTACATTACTATCGCTTAGCATAATGCGGAAAGCGTTCGCAATTCTATCTGAGTTCGCTCCACCTCCGACGTCCAAAAAATTTGCTGGGTTGGCACCTGAAAGTTTTATCAAGTCCATAGTAGACATTGCAAGTCCAGCTCCGTTTACCATACAGCCAACATTTCCATCTAACTTAATGTAATTCAAGTCATATTTACTTGCTTCAACTTCAAGGGCTTCCTCTTCAGAAGTATCGCGAAGTTTGGCATATTCAGGGTGTCGGAAAAGCGAGCTGTCGTCAAAATTGATTTTTGCATCAAGGGCAATAAAGCCGCTTTCTTTCGTTAAAACAAGGGGATTAATTTCAAGTAAACTGCAATCCAAGTCAAGGTAAGCTTTCGCTATTTTTGGAAGAAATTTAATGAAACTTTTCAACGCATCTCCTTTTAGACCAAGCCCAAAACCGAGTCGCCTCACTTGGAAAGGCTGCAAACCAAAAGCTGGGTCAATATGCTCTTTCAATATCTTTTCCGGCGTTTCAGCTGCAACTTTTTCAATTTCCATACCGCCTTCGGTGGAGAGCATAATAAGATTTTTCCCAGCCTGCCTATCCAAAACTATGCTAAGATAATACTCTTTTTCTATTGAAGTCCCTTGCTCAATAAACAAGCGATTGATAATGGTTCCAGTCTCTCCCGTTTGAACTGTTACAAGTTTATTGCCAAGCATTGCCTTTGCGTATTTGTATACTTTATCAGCAATGTTTCCGTTACCAATAATATTGACTCCGCGAACTTTTTTTTCAAATAGCTCAATTGGAGCGGTGCTGTTGTTACCAAGAACAAAGCCTTTTCCTCTGCCACCTGCGTGGACCTGAGCTTTTAGCACCACAGTTTGTATGCCTTTTGATTCAAATTCTTCATAAGCTATTCTTCCAGCCTCTTCTGCAGAAAAAACTGCAATTCCTCTTAAAAGAGGGACATCAAACTTTCGCAACAACTCTTTTGCCTGATATTCGTGTATTTTCATATTTTTTAATGTATTTTATTAAGATAAAATTATTTTTATTTTAAAATTATATTTGTCTTTTATATCAATTTTTGTTAATTTGCTTTCATAGTTTTTCCTTTTTATTTTTATAAATTATTAATTGTTTACTCTACAAAAATAATTGGAAAAACTATTTTTTTAACATAATATCTGAACGAAGTGAAGGGTTCAGTTGTATTATATAAGATTAAACTCTTTCCCAACGATTTTGAAAATGTCCAAAATTTGTTCTAAATGCTCGTCTTCGTGGGTAGCCATATAACTAGTCCTCATCATACTCATATTTGGAGGAACACCGGGCGGCACGAAAGCATTAACAAATATCCCTCTATCGAAAAGCTTTCTCCAAAATTGAAGCGCTAAATCAAAGTCGCCTAAAATTACGGGAACAATAGCCGTCTCACTTTCTATTATATTGAAGCCAAGCTCGCGGAAGCCCTTTTGCATTTTTTTTGAATTGGAAAGTAGTTTTTCTACAAGCTCCGGCTGCTCTTCAATAATATCAAGCGTAGCAAGTGTGGCAGCGCAAGAGGCTGGCGTTGGGCTGGCGCTAAAAATTATCGCTGCCGAATGGTGCTTTAAGTAATTCGTTACTCGTTCAGGACCCGCAACAAAGCCACCAAGCGAGGCAAAGGATTTAGAAAAAGTTCCCATAACTAAATCTGTTTCTTCTTCCAAACCAAAATAGTTTGCTGTCCCTCTGCCGCTATCCCCAATAACTCCGATTGAATGTGCATCATCGACAAGAATTCTTGCTCCATATTTTTTTGCTACTTTTATTAGCTCAGGCAAATTTACAATTTCTCCTGTAACCGAGAAAACGCCATCAGTAACGACGAATTTGCCCGCTGAATCTGGAACCGAGGACAGCACTCTTTCTAAATCTTTCATATCGTTATGCTTATATCGAACAAATTCAGCAAAGCCACCCTTTGCCATCAAAGCGCCGCTAATAATACAAGCATGATTTTCTTTATCTGAAATAATATAATCGCCTTTTTGAGCTAAAGTGGAAAGAATGCCAAGCGCTGTTTGAAAGCCAGTGCTAAACAGAAGCACCGATTCAAAACCAAGAAATTCTGCAAGCCTTTCTTCCAATTTTATATGCAAATCCAAAGTCCCGGTGAGGTATCTTGAGCCAGAACATCCTGTTCCGTATTTATGAACTGCGTCTTCTGCTGCCTTTTTTACTTTTGGATGAGCTGTCAAACCAAGGTAGTTGTTCGAGCCAGCCATTATCATATTTCTGCCTTCTACTCTAACGACAGGTCCTTCGTTTTCTTCGATTTGGTGAAAATAGGGATAAAGACCGAGATTTTTTACCTCGTCAGCCTTTGTAAAGTTATAGCATTTTTCGAATAAGTCCACCTTTTTAACTCCATTTATTTAATTAATGTCTTTCTTTTTTATTGCCCTGCGTTTAGCCATAATTTAACAAAGCAATTTTAGCAAGGTTTAGATATCCTTGAATATGGCTAAATTTATTTAACAAAAATAGTTAAAAAAAACGGAGAAGACAAAAGAAAAAAGTAAAATTTGCTTATACCTAACTTTGAGAAATGTATTTGAAATGCAGGGAAAATATTGGGTTAATTTGAAAACTAAAAATACAGAAAGGCAAATAATTAAGAAAGAGCTTTATTTAAATGGAAATGACTTTGAAAGAAATCCCCCCGACCCCCTTTTTCAAAGGGGGAGATTCTTTTTAGGTGGGAAACACAGAACAGTCCTATGTCCCCCGCTGGCGGGGGATAATGCCATACAATATCCAACTCCTACACCACCAGCGGAGGATAATGCCATACAATATCCAACTCCTACACCGCCAGCAGAGGACAAAGTCTTACCTATAGCTTTTCTTCTATATTTTTTCTAATTTGTTGTTTTTAAATTCATTATAAGCGTCTTTTGCTTTCATATCGCCGGCGCCGATGTAAATGTCCAGCTTAGCTTTTTTCAAAACTTGCAATGCGTTGTTGCCCGGTGTGTTTCCAGTGATTAAAACATCTGGATTTTGCTCAAGCACCTTTTGCGCTGTGTATGGTCCTGCACCGTGCTGCTCATTTGCAATAGCGCTATTATCGAAATGTGAAAGCTCATTGCTTTCTTCATCAAAAATCAGTAAGTATTCTGCTCTACCAAAGCGCGGGTCAATCTGCGATTCCCAGTTTGTCCCCTTTGCGGTTAATACAATTTTCATAAATTTTCCTTTTCTTTAACATTAAATTTTATCTTTTCCCAACTTGTTTTTAATAAGTCTGAAATTTCATTTTGATTGAACTCAACGATTGTCCTTTCATTAACAATAGCATCGGTAAATGCAGTATTGTAAGGTATTTTTGAAATAAAATCAATTTTTTCTTTTTCTAAAAAATTTCGAATTTCGTTTGTAACTTCCTTGTTTAAATCGTGCTTATTAATAATAGCTCCAGCCTTTAATCTAAATTTTTTCACTAATTCTACTACTCTTTTTAAATCGTGAAAACCAGCGATTGTTGCCTCAGTAACTAAAACAACATAATTCGCCCCGGTCAAAGAAGAAAGAACTGGACAGCCTATGCCAGGCGCTCCGTCAACAATCACAAAGGCAATTCCTTTTTCTTTTGCAATTTTCTTCGCTTCATTCTTTACTTTTGCAACTAATTTTCCAGAATTTTCCGCGCCTATTGCAAGTCTTGCGTGGATTAAATAATTTCCAAACCTCGATTTTGAAATGAAGAACTTTCCTACATTTTGTTCTACCATAGCAATAGCTTTTGTAGGGCAAACCTTGTCGCAATAGCCACATCCCTCGCAATTTAACTGCTTTACCGAATAAGTCGCATTTTTAAAGAACACGGCATCGAATCGGCATACTTCCTCGCAAACTCCACAATTTATGCAAAGTGCTGGGTCAATTTTTGCTTTCACTCCACTAAAAAAATCACTTGCTTCAATCGCTTGCGGCTTCAGCAAAAGGTGCATATTTGCAGCGTCTACATCGCAATCCGCAATAACTGAGTTTTCTCTTTCTAAATAAGCAAAAGACGCACTGATTGAGGTTTTTCCCGTTCCGCCTTTCCCGGAAATTACTACAATTTCTTTCATAAACCAGCCCTTTCCTTATAACTGAAAATATATTCGCTTATAAGCTCAATTTCCGTCCTTAATTCTGGAAATTTATCGATTAACAGCTCTCCTTTTGAATATGATACAGCAGCTTCGCGTATATGCGGAATTTTTGCTATTATATCAATATCTTCATTTGCACAAAAGTTCATAATTTGCTCGTTTCCAATTCCAAAACGATTAATTACAACTGCGAAATCTTTTTCTAATTCTCTAACTGTTTCAACGGCAAGCTTTAAATCATTCAAGCCAAAGGGAGTTGGCTCGCTTACTAAAATCACAAAATCTACGTCTTTTATAGATTCAATAGCAGGGCAGGAGGTTCCGGGTGGAGAGTCGAATATTTTAAGGACATCATTTTTAAAGTGCTTCTCAACATACTGCTTAGTTTGGGCAATAAGCGGGACAGCTTGTTCCTCTCCAATTTGAAGTCGGCTTTCAACTAAATCGTATTTACTATTTTTATAATGATTCAGAATTCCAATTTGGCTTGGCACCATCGGCAGGGCTTCTTTTGGACAAAGCTCGGAACAAGCATAGCAGCTGTGGCAGAGCTCTGGAAAAACCAAAATTTCCGTGCTTAACCTTATAATCGCGTGGAAATTACAAGAGCTGCTGCAAACATTACAAATTACGCACTTTTCTTTATCCCAATTTGGAATATACTTAAATTTATTTTCCTTAAGCTGCAAATCGCCAGTAAAAAAAAGTTTGGAATTCGGCTCCTCCACGTCTAAATCAGCTAGGACAATTTTACTGGAATCAGAGAAAAAGGAGGCGAGATTTGTTGCCACAGTGGTTTTTCCCGTTCCACCTTTCCCACTTGCAATAGCAATTTTCATATTTTAATTCTTGTTTTAATTATTATGATGGCACTCGTCTTTATGCACATGGCTTCCACCATCGCACTGGTTTTTGCCGGTTAATAAAGCCTTGCTTAAATAAGATTCGACAAGCTGTTTTGGGCTGCCTTCAGCAACTCCCATGCAAACTTCTATTCTATTCTGTGCAAAAAGCTGTTGTGCATTAGCTCCCATTCCACCGGCTATAATGGTGTTCACTCCTTGAGAAGCTAAAAATCTTGGATATGAGCCTGGCTCGTGTGCTGGTGGGGTTAAACTTTTTTCATTGGTTATTTTATTATCTTCAGTTTCAACTATTGCGAAACTATCGCAGCGCCCAAAATGTGAGCATAATTGTCCATTAATCGTAGGGACAGCAAAGATTTTTTTCATATAATCTCCTATTTAAAAAATTATTTTGGTCTTTTGTGCAATATTTTATAATGATTTATATATATATAATGATTTATTTGTTTTTTGTCAACAATTCCTCTCGGACCATTGTTTGTCCGCATTTGGGGCATTTGATAGTGGTGCATTTTACTCCTTGCTGATGTGGGACACGTTCGCCGCATTTGGCGCAAGCGCAGAAGCCGCCAGGTCCAAAGGCGCCACCTCTATTTCGCCCTTTCCTATCTTTTGGGGATTCTTGTCCTCCCTTATTTCTTCCAGATCCTTGATTAAACAAAGCATTCTCCTTATTTTAGCTGGTGGCTTTTGCCAAAAAGCAAAAGCCGCCAGCACTTCATTAAACTATTTATTTCCTAATTCCTTTTCTAAAAAGGAAATTTTATCTTTTAGGGCTTTTATTTCGTCGAGAAGAGAGCCACTTTCTCCTTGACTGGGATAAGCTCCTAAACCGAATCCGCGTCCAGCGCCGCGCCCCATTCCTCTTCCAAAACCGCGTCCGAAACCCATTCTGTTAAAGAATCCGGGTTTTCCGACACCAGCGCAGATGCCTAAGCCTCTGCCTGTCATTGGGCCCTCGCCCAATGGTCCTGTTCTATCAGCTCTTGGCATTATTGCCTCCTTTCATATTATTAAATTTCGCACAACATCTTCCGTGTCCAAATCCTCCAGCTAAATTTACTAAATTGCTTGAGTTGCAATCTGGGCAGTTTTTAAATGATGATTGAAAATTGATTTTGAACAAATAACCACAATCATTGCAACGAATGATATTTTTTCTAAAATGAATATTGCCGCCATCAATAGTAAGGTATTTTCCGTTTACTATTAATTCTGCAATTTTTTTTCTTGATTTTTCAATTAAACGAGTAAAAGTGGAGCGAGAAATCTCCATCTCCTCAGCAGCTTCTTCGTGTGAAAGACCCTCGTAGTCTGCTAAACGAAAGGCTTCATACTCGTCTAATGAAAGCTCGACTCCCTTGAGGAATCTCATTTGAGAGCCAAGCGGTTTAAACTCGCTAAAAAGCGGCGGCTTGCTCACCATTCGTTTTATTTTAGGTCTTGCCATATTGTTTTCTTTTTCTCGTTACAAATATAATGAACTTATGTGAATAATGCAAATTATTTTTTTAATTTTTTGCATTTTTAATTTTGAAAAGAAATATTAAAAAAAAGCTAAAACATACGATAAATATATTAATTTTGTAATTGTTTAAAAACATATTGTATTATGAAGTATTTATAAGTATTATTATGTTTAATCAATTAATTATAAAAACTATGCCCCTGGTTCCGAAAGGAATCATACACATGGTAGCAAAAAAATATATTGCCGGCGATACTCTTGAAGATGCTGTAAGATTAACAAAAGACATTGAAAAAAAAGGCGGGATGACCACTATTGATGTTCTTGGTGAATTTGTAGAAGACAAAGAACGCGCAATTCATGAAAAAGGCGAAAGCTCAAAAGTGCTTGACGCTATTCACAAAAACAAACTAAATGCAAATCTTTCTATAAAGCCTACCTCGCTTGGACTTGGGATTGATTTTGATTTTGGCTACAACAACATCAAGGAAATAATTGGCAAAGCTGCTGAGCTTGGGATTTTTGTTCGCTTGGATATGGAAAATGCACCATATACCACAATGACACTGGATTTATTTAGAAAGCTGAGAGCAGATGGTTTTCAAAATACCGGCATAGTAATCCAAGCTTATATGATGAGAAGCGAGGAGGACATTCGCTCTGTCGCTGAGCTTAAACCTACGATTCGGCTTTGCAAGGGAATTTATAAAGAGTCCCCTCAAATTGCTTATCAAACCAAAAAAGATGTAAGGGATAATTTCAACAAATTGCTTAACCTTATTTTTGATAACGGCTTATATGCTGGAATCGCAACCCATGATGATATTCTTATCGACTATGCAATGGAGCAAATCGACAAGCGCGGATTAAAAAATTCAGATTACGAATTCCAAATGTTGCTCGGCGTTCGCGAGGATAAACGAAACCAAATCATAAAGGCAGGGCATAAAATGAGAATTTATACCCCCTTTGGGAAGGATTGGTATGGATATTCCACAAGAAGATTGAAGGAAAATCCAGAAGTAGCAGGGCAAATTTTTAAAGCAATATTTATAAAAGGTTAAAAGTCAAAATATTTTATTAAAAAAATTTTTCTAAATAAAAAAAATAACTTGTTATTTAATTTTGTTTTATTAATTTAGTATTTGATAATAATAAAAGTTCTATTTTTCTTTTTTGCTCTATCGAACAT
>LSQX01239000.1_pt1 | contig 13055 bp, 16 predicted proteins | sample 654561 | NCBI WGS metagenome assembly LSQX01 (sample SAMN04489861, study PRJNA283612) | anaerobic digester metagenome | isolation source: 4 biogas reactors fed with cattle manure at either 37C or 55C with and... | place: Denmark: Kongens Lyngby | collected 2014 | reverse complement strand
CTGGTAAGACCAGTTGATCCGTATGTTTATGGCCTTTCTTAGCTCTCTGAACGGTTGCTCGAGGCCGGTTCTCTAGGCATAACTTACCAGCTGCTGCTCGGGTGGACCTCAGTTTCTACGCTACGCTTTCAGAATCCTGCCTTATCCTCTCAGAACATACCGGAAACTGCGGGCCAATGCCGGAGGCTGGGGTCTTGGCTAAGACCATCCATCGGTGGCGAGCATCCCAAGGCAAAAGCTTATTCAGACGTCCTCATTTCCTTCAGCCATGGGTCTAGGACATCTCTCGCGGCGTCCCCAAGGATGTTCATGAACAGTACCACAACCATGATTGAGATGCCCGGGAACACCGAGAGCCACCACGCACCGGGGAAGAAATCCCGCGCCCCGGTGAGCATGGCTCCCCACTCAGGGGAAGGTGGCTGGGCGCCCAGGCCGATGTAGCTGAGCCCAGCCGCGGTAAGTATTATCGTCCCCAGATTGAGAGTCGTGAGCACCATGATCGGGGGAAGAGCATTCTTCGGGCCTAAGGTAGAGGGCAAGTCGCCAAGCCACGAACTTAACGAATACGCGGGGACCTACTCCCATCCGGGCTACGGCGATGTCGTTGTCTCAGAGGACGGGGAGACGCTTCGGGCCATCTACCACGGGAACGAGTTTCTGCTAAAACACCTTCACTATGACATTTTCACATTCGAGTTCATGGAAATGCCTTTCACGGTGTCCTTTAGGACGGGCGTGAAGGGTGAGATTGAGTCGCTGGAGATACCGTTTGAGGGACTGACTCCGCCCATAAGGTTCGAGCGGAAAACGTAGGCCTTCGTAGCATTGTGATGGAGGTTGATCATTGTGAAGATAACTGATATCCGCGCTAAGATTATCCACCTTGGGCTACCTAAACCTGTGGTGATATCGAGAGGTACCATCACCACCGCAGACACGGTGGTGGTCCAAGTGCTCACCGACGAAGGCATATCCGGATACGGCGAGGGTACCGGCGCGACATTCATTACCGGCGAGACTCCTGAAACGATCCTTGGCGCCGTAAGGCTCCTAAGAGAGGAACTCATAGGGACCGATCCCCTTGCCATCGGCCATATCCACAGGACCATGGACCGGGCCCTCGTAGGAAACGGATCGGCCAAGGCAGCCATAGACATCGCCCTGTACGACATCATGGGGAAGGCGCTCGGAGCACCGCTCTACAAGATACTGGGAGGCGTCTCCGGGAAAGTTGAGACCGATATGACGATCCTCATCGACAAACCCAGCGTTATGGCCAAGCGAGCCAAGGAAGTCGTCGAGCAAGGTTTCCGGTTTCTCAAGGTAAAGGCCGGCGCTGACCCTCACCAGGACATCGAGGCCATCCGCCTCATCAGAGAAGCAGTAGGTCCGGACATACATATAAAGGTCGATGCAAATCAGGCGTGGTCCGTTTCCGAGTGCCTATGGATCATGGAAGAGCTCTCTAAGTACGGCGTAGACGTAGTAGAGCAGCCCACCCGTTACTGGGACTCGGACGGGCTGGTCCAGCTCCGCCGTAAGGGCCGGTTCACCGTGATGGCAGACGAGAGCTGCTTTACGCCCCAAGACGCCATCGCCCTCATCAAGAAAGACGCAGTCGACATGATCAACATAAAGCTCATGAAATGCGGAGGGCTCTACAGGGCGCTTGAGATAAACTCCATCTGCGAAGCGAGCGGCATCGCCTGCATGGTGGGGTGCATGATAGAAAGCAAGCTGGCGATCGCGGCCGGAGCAGCGCTCGTGGCTTCTCAGCCCAACATCCGGCTTGCCGATCTAGACAGCTTCCTGAGCCTCGACGATAGAGGCCAGCTAAGAGGAGGTTTCACCATAAGCGGAGGGGAGATCACGCTCAGCGAAGAACCCGGGCTCGGAATCGAAGTCGACATGTAGGTAGCGGCGGCGGTGCTCCGCGAGCGGAGTTCGAGGCGGAGCGCCGCCCTATCCCTTAGAGCCATACGTTTTCCTGCGCCTCCGCGCGTTTTCCTTTATGCGCTCTATCTCCTCACGGGTCACGGGCTTTTCGAAGCTCCTGAACCCCGCGACCTCAAAGCCGTGCTTTGTCGCGAGTTTCGCGATTGTCCTAACCTTCCCGACGGGCATCTCCCGCCCGAGGCTCCAGTCTGTGTAGTTCTCTTCCAGGGCCAAAAGCATGGTTTCAGCCATACAAGCGTAGCTGGTCTTTGGAGGGAAACCGAAGTTAAAGTGAAAATCCACCTCTCCCGGCACTTTCACGATCCCGCCTTCGATAATAAGCACATCGTCGCGCTTCTTCTTGACTTCCACCGATACGTTTCTCGGACGCGAGACGTCGCAGACAAGCGCCCCGGGCTTGAGGTCTCCCGGTTCTATGATGGCATCCAGAGCGGAGCTTACGCATATGACGACGTCGGCCTCTCGGACCGCTCCGGAAATGTCCCTGGTGAGCCTCGGGACCATCCCCGTCTCGGCTACTACCGTCTCTGCGACCCTCTCAAGCCTACCCATGTCCCTGGCGCACAGGGTAAGGCGGCGGCCGTCGTCGGCCATGATGAGTGAGACCGCTCTCCCAATCGCTCCCGAAGCGCCTAGCACCAGTACGTTTGCCTCATCCATGTCTATCTCCATGAGCCCGGCGGCCTTCTCGGTAGCCTCGATGGCAGTAGCCACGGTATAGCTGTTCCCGGTTGTGACGGCAACATCCACGTTCCGCCTGACCGTCACGCCTGCATCGCCGACTACCGATGTGAACGCCCCGAGCCCTACCACCTTGGCTCCAAGGTCTTTCGCCTTGTTGCACGCATCGATGATCTTGCCGAGCACCCGCTTTTCAGGAAGGGAGAGCATGAGCCTGGGAACCAGAGGTACGGAGACGAACCAGCCATCGGCCTCGCCGTAGTCTGACCGCACTCCGGTGATCTGGGAAACTTTCATGGGAGGCAGGTGAGAAATGAGCCTCTCAACCAGCCTTCCAGGCAAGTGCCTGGCTATGGGGTATTTCCGTGCTACATCACTTACATCGATCGGATGAATAATGAAGCCAAAGGTACCCAAGCGCGTCCCCTCCAGAAGGATGCATAAGAAGTGCGTATGCAGTTTGACTTACGGTTATGTTGCGGGAGACGAGATGAGCAACGGAGGATTGAGCACCTCGATCCTGGGCTTGAAACTGAGCCTGTCCAGCATGGCGTTTACCTCGTCGTCCGTTATGTGTTCCGGCTCCTTTCCCAGGAGAGATACGATGAGTCCCTCCATCACGTTGGTCCCGAAAGACCGGCCCTCCATTTCGGGGGTTGTAGTGATAAGCGTGCTCACGCCTCGTCTTTTAAAGTCCTCAACATCGTCTTCGGTCACCGTGTTCGTGATGATGCACTTTCCGGTCATGTCATCGGGCATGTGCTTCACCACATAGTGGAAGTCGCCGGCGATCACGTCGGCCTCACGGTAGAACCGGGCGAATTTCGGATTCGCCTTTCTGTGTTCCTGTTTGCTCCCTGTCGGGTACAGCATGGAGAAAGGAAGCCTCACAACGAAAGGCGCGATGGTGCGAGCCACTTTGTCCAGGGCGTCCAAGGAACGCAAGGGTATGGGGAGTCCAAGGGCAAATACAAGGTCACCGAGGATAAGCCGGCAGCCCGTATCTCGCAGGGCCTCGGCCATGCCGAACCGGTCCACGCCGACGGTGAGAAGGACCTTTAGATCCTTGAACGGCACCTTCGCCTCATCGTTCAGGTACCGTATGACCCGGCGTTCAAGCGTCCCTTTGAGCCTGCTGCCGTCCACGATGGGCGTTTTCCGAGCGGCTCTGGCTATTGGCACCGCGTCTTTCAGCATGTACTTGGACTTACCGCAACCTATCCACAGGTCGATGCCTCCCATGCCGAAAGCGTCCACTTTGCCGTCCAGCTCTCTTATGATTTCGATGGCCTTGGGGATTGAACCGTCGGTCCCGATCCTTTCAACGATAACGTGCTCGCCCAGGAACTCACTCTCAGTCCTCTTGTTGCGTTTGGAAGAACCGAGGCTAACGCTTACTACATGCTTCATATGTAAGACCCCCTAGCCCTTTAGGCCCTTAATCACCTGGCGAAGAGACTCGGGATTGAGGTAAACATCGCCCATGACGGGCGACTTGCCGATGACGATGGTTGCCACCTCGGTGCCTTTGTCCACCAGGCCTTTCATGATCTCCAATCGCTTGTCTGAACCTATAAAGATCACTTTGTCGAACCGGCGAACCGATGCTATGAGCGTCATGAGCTCATTAAGGAGGTCGATCCCGCTCCTTTGGCGCACGAACGCCCACCGTTCTTCATCGGTCATAACAAGGGTGAAGTCGACTCCTTCCTCCCTGGCTACGTCCCTAATCTCATCGCAGTTGGCGATCGGAAAGCCGATAAGCGCTATGGAACCGCCTTTGCGGAGCTCACCCAGGGTCTCGAGCCTGGATATGAAGGTTCGGTCCACACCCAGATCGGCCGCCACTTCCGATTGCGACTGGCCCTTGGACCTCCGAGCCAGAATGGCATCGATGGCCTCGTGTATCTTCTCCCTGCTTACCATCTTGTCGCCTATGCGCACGAAGTCCAAACGACCCACCCCTCACTTTGTGCACAAATCTGTGTACACTATAGCAAGGCCGGTATTTGTGCGCAAGAGGAAACATAGATGGAACAATCGGTAGGAAGAACCGCCTCTTAAGAAACGTAACGGGCTAGTCCCTCAATCCCACGGAGAAAGCGGAAAGCGACGGAGGACCGACTTCAGGATCCCACTTCCCTGAGGCGAATCATCGTGCATCATGCCCATCTTGAGGCTCTCCATCACCCTGCTCCCTCGCTGCGTGGAGAGGTCTAAATCGCCCGTCACTTTGGATAAGGCCGAGAGCCTCGCCTCCTCCAAGGACCGGGCGAAGGAGGCGCCGCTTTCAAGATTGCGCTTGAGCTCATGAGACAAGTAGAAGTGCGCGAGCCCCGTAAGAGGGTTTCCACACATACCGGTAGGGGTAACGCCAAAAAGCTCCGGCATCTTCAGGCTGTACCCTACGCTGAGAGACGCTTTTAGCGCGTCGGTCTCTTCCTTCATGCACTCGCGGAGAGTCTTGGGTGTAACCATGGCGTATCTCTCTAGAGCCCGGATGATGGCGTGCTCGATGGTATGGGCGGTCTCGCCGCTCACCAGCCCGCCCAGGTTGGCCGAGAGGGAAACCTCCTCGCCTTCATGGGAGACGCCAAATATGGTTACGCGGATGTCTTGTGGATTTCTTGCTTCGGTGCTGCCCTCTGTGGCCGACCAACCGGCGCCGTCTATGAGGGGATAGACCTCCCTCAACCGCCTAAGGTCCAGTCGTTCGATATCTCGGGCGTACATCCGCCCGTTCACAAGCCTGAATCCGCTTGCCTTGACAGTGGCTTTCCCCGAGACTCTCACAAACAAAGCCTCAACTATGTTGAAAGACGGAGCGGTGACGACGGGCTGCTGCCACACGTCTTGAACGGAAACCAAGGTGCCGACCGGATATAGCCCGGACCGGTGATCATACGGAAGCAGGAGAACAAGTGAGCCACGCCCCGACCGGAAGATCTGCCTCGATCGCTTATCGAGAAAAACCCCTGTGATCTCCGTAGACTCCCGGGGGATGGCTCCGTTCATTACGTGCAAGACCGGAACGCTCACTGGTACGCCCTCCATCCTTCCTCAAGAAATCTCACTACCGCCTCAGGCGACTTCTCCCTGAGGACCGTTTCTCGAAGCCGGGCGGCTCCTCTCATACCCCTAAAATAATGGACCAGCTGCTTTCGCATCTCAAGAAGCCCTCTTCTTTCGCCGTATCTTTCTATGGACCTCTCGAAATGTTCCTTGGCGAGACGCATTTTCGTTTGAGGAGTGTATTCTTCCGGCTGTTCGCCGCGGAGGAGAGCCGTCAAATCCTCGAAAAACACGGGGTTCCCCAGGATCGCCCTTCCGACCATGACTCCGGCGCAGGGTCCTCTCTCAAGGCGCTCCAGAGCTTCCCGGGCACTAAGGATGTCGCCGTTTCCCACAACCGGCACAGGGACCTCCGAGGCAATCCCTTCAATCGCCTTCCAGTCCGCCTTCCCTGAGTAGCCCTGAGATACCGTCCTCCCGTGGACCACAATCATATGAGCCCCGGAAGCGGCGATCCTTTGGGCGAACCTCACTGCGCCCGATGAGTCTTCCCACCCAAGCCGCATTTTCACAGTCACGGGGACCCGGGAAGAGTCTCTCACGGCACGCACGATGTCGCCGGCAAGTGAAACATCCTTGAGGAGCGCTCCTCCGCTTCCCTGAGACGTTATCTTTCGGGCGGGGCACCCCATGTTGATGTCTATGGCCTGAAATCCCCGCTCCGGCCGGGAGAGCATTGCCGCCGCTTCCGCCATTGATTCGGGTTCATAGCCGAAGATCTGCACGGCCAGAGGCCTATCGTCATCCGCGTGCAAAAGGATCTCTTCGGAATCGTCGCCGCCGTGCAAGAGCCCCTTTGCGCTCACCATCTCGGTGTAGCAGTAGGGGCATCCGTGTTCCCTGAGGATTTCACGGTAGACACCGCCGGTATATCCCGCCATAGGAGCGCTCAAGACCGGAGGCCATATTTCGAGAGGACCAATCTTTAGAGGGGAAATCGTCATAGGCCGCCTATTGAACCTCGGTGGTCTTGGAAGGTATTCCTGCCTCCGCCATAACGCTGTCGGCAACGTAGATGGGCGAGGACGTCCGGAGTGCTATGGCGATTGAGTCGGAAGGGCGTGAGTCCAGCTCCAATTCCCTTCCGCCGTGGTTTATAACGAGGACGGAATGGAAGACCTCATCCTTGATTTCTGTGATAAGAGCCATGACAACCGAAGCTCCCAGTCTTTCAATGATTGTAGCGGAGAGGTCCGCCGTGACGGGGCGCGGAGGCTTCAGGTCCTCAAGAGAAAGCGCTATAGCGGTTGCCTCTTGAGCTCTCACCCAAATGGGAAGGATGAAGGACTTAGAGAGGTCGGACAAGAGGAGGACCGCTTGGTCGCTATCTTGGTCAAACCCGACACGCTCCACGGTCACCTGGATCAAACCTATCACTCCCCGGAATATGCTGGCCAAAACCGCCTTCAAGTCAAACGGTCAGTAGTGCTCACGGAGGGCCTAATCCCATTCTATTTTACCAACCGCGGAGAAACTACCCAGAGCCTCCTCGATGGCCCTCTTAATCTCGTGCAAACCCTCTTCCGAACGGGATTCGGCCCTGAGCACAAGGGCCGGTTGTGTGTTTGAAGCTCTTATGAGCCCCCACCCGTGTGGAAAGAGTACCCTCGCGCCGTCCACGGTTATTACCTCATACGCCTTGCTGAACTCGTCCGTAAGCTTCCGGACAATCTCAAACTTCTCCTCATCGGAGCAGTGCACCCGGATCTCCGGCGTAGACCAGTAGGTGGGGATCTCACGAAGCATCTCAGTCAGGTCCTCGTCAGAGCCCGTGAGGATCCTGAGGAGCCGGACGGCCGCGTAGAGGGCATCATCATAACCGTAGTGCTCGTCTCTGAAAAACATGTGGCCCGACATCTCACCGGTGAAGAGCGCCCCGCTCTCTTTCATTTTGGCCTTAATGAGGGAATGACCGGTCCTCGTAAACTCGGGTTTTCCGCCCATAGCCAGGACGGCATCCACGAGGCTCTGAGAGCACTTGACCTCTATGAGGGCCAAAGAGCCCGGGTGCTTCGCGAGTATCTCCCGCCAGTAGATAACCTGCAGCCTGTCTCCCCAGACAGGGTTTCCTTCCTTATCGATCACGCCGATCCTGTCGGCATCCCCGTCGAATGCGATCCCCAAAAACGCCCCGGTCTCATGGACCTTTGCCTTTAGGTCCTCAAGGTTCGCCTTCTGAGTCGGGTCCGGGTGGTGGTTTGGAAAGGTACCATCGGGCTCAAAGTACATAGGCACAAAATCGGCTCCGATCCTCTCAAGCACCTTCCGGGCGATAGGGCCTGCCGCACCGTTTCCGGCGTCCACCACTACTTTCACTTTCCGAGGGCCGAGGCTTACGCGCGAGGCCATGTCATCGACATAGGCGGGTACCACATCTTCCTTCTTAATCTTCCCGTTTCCCCACACGAAGTCTCCCGCTTCTACGATGCGGCGGATCTCCTGGATTCCCTCTCCGTAGAGTGTGTCGGGGCCGTAAGCAAGTTTGAACCCGTTGTACTCGGGCGGATTGTGACTGCCCGTAACCATGACCCCGCCCTCAATTCCGTAGTGGATGCGGGCAAAATACAAGACCGGAGTTGTGACTAAACCGATATCGGTGACGTCAATCCCCGTCTCCAAGAGGGCATCTGCCATGGCCTCTGAATATGCAAACGACGAAAGCCTGCAGTCCCTACCGACTACGGCGGCAGTCACTCCGTTTCGCCTGAGAAAAGTACCGTACGCAAGTCCAATAGTCCTTACGGTGTCCTGGGTGAGATCCTCGCCCACGAGACCCCGTATGTCATACTCGCGAAAAATCCGTGGATTAACCTTAGCCATGGACCGTCCCTCCCTGAACCTAGATTCTACCCTGGATGATCGTTTCCTCCACTCCGATTACCGTTACCACAGCCTGGGCACAATTATGGCAGTGAGAAAAAGGGGGTGACCATAGTGACCGACGTGAAATGCAAAGTGAGCTCGTGCCATTACTGGGGGCACGGTGATATCTGCGAGGCCGATAGTATCTTGGTAGATTACAACAAGGACCATTCTTTCCGGATGGAAATAGGCTCCCTGGACACAGGCCAGGGTGCGGGCAGGTCTTCTGCCACAACGGGCAGCGAGAAGGCAACGAAGTCAGAGGAAACTCTATGTAAGACCTTTCGCCCTAAGGAAAACCAACCCAGGCACTAGAGGAGCCAACAGGATAACCCGCAATTCATAGGGAAGAGGCGTTACCGCCTCTTCCTATCATTTCATTATATTAAGACGCAAGAATTTGACCTTTGATGCGAAAATTATGCAGTCTCCCGGACAGCCAAGACGCTGGTGAGTAGACCTGCTCTTCACCCGTTTCCCAGCGAGTCTCATTTTCTCAATTCTTTCCCCGTTGCAGGATTTGGCCATTATGCAGCGAATTTGTTCTAGGAATGCCGAAGAAGGAGGTGAAAGTAATGAGCATATTTACTCAGGGTCGGATATTCGATTTGGTTACCCTTCTCGTCGTCACCGGTCTCATGGGTCTCTACATGCACCGTGGCTCGTTCTGGTATGAAGGTCAAGATCCGTCCCATCGCGGGCTTCGCCGCCATTGACGAGGCCATAGGCAGGGCGGCCGAAATGGGCAAGCCAGTTCACTTCACGCCCGGCTTTGGAGGACTGGTCGCCGCGACCTTCGCAGGACTCGAGGTGCTGGGTTATGTAGCGAGGCTGACTGCCCAGTACGACGTCCGCTTAGTCGTGACCGTCTCTCAGGCAGAAACCTTCGCCGTCACCGAGCAGGTGATGAGGCAGGCATACCTGGAGGCCGGCAAGCCGGAGGCTTTCAGGCCCGAAGACTGCCGGTTCATCTCCACCGACCAGTGGGCTTATGCCAGCGGTGTCATCGGTGTCTTGTACAGGGAAAAGGTTGCGTCCAACATCATGATCGGTCAGTTCGCTGCCGAGGCGCTCATCCTGGCTGAGGCCGGGAACACCGTTGGGGCGATTCAGATCGCAGGGACCACCAACGCTTACCAGATCCCGTTCTTCGTGGTGGCGTGCGACTACGTCATCCTCGGTGAGGAGATGTTCGCAGCAGGCGCCCACTTTACCAACAATGTGGTCCACCTAGGCAGCCTCCGCGCGGAAGACCTGGTCAAGGCAGCTTGCATTGCCATCATGGCCATCGGCGCGGTGCTCACCACTGCAGGCGCGAATTTCCTAACTACCATAATGGGCAAGTAAGGAGGTGAAGAGCATGTTCTTGAGAAAGACAGTCCCAACAATCATCGCAGGCGTATGCGGCGTGGTCGTCGTAGTGGCGTACTTCTTTGAGATTGCGCCCATAAAGGACCTGGCGAGCCACATCCTGAAGTGGCAGTCGGTAATCGCCGTATTCGCCCTCGGTTTGGGCGGCGTGAACATCATAAGGCTCCACACGAAGAACCTCCAGCGAGATCCTAAGAACTTCTACAGTCTGGCGCTTCTTGTCACTTTCGTCATAACTATCGTGGTCGGCCTTGCGATGGGCCAGACGTCCGCCGCGTACACGTTCATTTTCGACTATATCAACGTTCCGACGGGAAGCGCGATCTTCTCTCTTCTGGCGTTCTACATCGGAACCGCCGCGTACAGGGCATTCCGTGCGAAGAACGCCGAGGCCGCGATCCTTCTCATCACGGGTTGCATCGTCATGCTGGGGCGTGTGCCTATAGGCGCCAAGATCCTGCCCTTCACCGCCCCCGCTACCGACTGGATCATGTCAGTCCTTAACGTAGGCGGCCAGAGAGGCGTTATGATCGCAGGCGCCATCGGATTCATCGCAGTATCTCTCAGGATTATCGTAGGACTTGAGCGCCGCGCCTACGGCGGCGAGTAAGGGAGGGGAGATAGATGGACATTCTCGAGAAACTGCAAAACATCGATAAGCGCGTGTTCTATCTCCTCATGGCCCTGGCCATCGCGATCCCGACCATAAGTCCTTTGGGCCTGGGGGTCGATGTCACCCCCGCAGTTCAAAGGACATTCGACTTCGTGGCAAGCTTGCCCGACGGAGGACGGGCCGTGATCGGCTTTGACTACGAGCCTGGAGACGAGATAGACCTGAACCCGCAGGCCAAGGCGATCCTGCACCAGCTCGGGGCCAAGAAGATAAAGGTCGTGGCGATCGCTTCTTTCCCGGCAGGTGCCATGTTCGCCGAGCAGTGCCTCGCGATATTGGAAGAGTACGGATACGAGTACGGTAAGGATTACGTCAACCTCGGCCACTACGCAGGTGGCGAAGCCACCCTGGCAGCCTTCGCCAATAACCCCACGGCCATCTTCGCGAAGGACTGGCGCGGGAATGACACGTCATCCCTCCCCATCATGCAAGAGGTAAAGAGCATGAAGGACTTCACGATGGCGATGACGCTTAACGACGGTCCCACCGGCTGAACAGGAACCCACGAATGGGTCCGTCAGGCAGTGATGGCCCACAACGTGCCGCTAATCATGGGCGTCACCGGAGTTCTTGCCGCCTCCAACGAAACCTACGTCCAGTCCGGCCAGTGCAAGGGAATTCTGGCAGGGCTCAGGGCGGCCGCGGAGTACGAGCAACTGGTGAACAAGCTGGCCGAAGGCACGGTCGGTATGGATGCGCAGTCCATGGCCCACCTGCTCATTGTTATCTTCGTAGTCCTGGGGAACGCGGCCATGTTCCTTTCAAAGAGAGCTAAAGGAGGTGCCGCGTAATGAACATCTCCACTAACGTCGGGGTCTGGATAGGAGCCATAGCGGCACTCGGCATCTATTCGGTCCTCATAAAGGATAACCCCTTCTACCGGCTGGTCGAACACATTTTCGTCGGCGCCTCCGCCGGTATAGCGATCGTAACGGGTGTCCAGACATTCAAGAGCCAGGCGTGGTCGCCCCTCACGGGCGGGCAGTGGGTGCTCATATTCCCCATGCTGCTCGGAGTGCTGCTGTATGCCAGATATGTGCCCCAGTACTCCTACCTGAACCGCCTCCCGCTTTCGCTCATGATGGGCGCAGGCGCAGGCGTGGCCATGCGTGGAGCTGTCGAGAGCCAGATAGTCGGCCAGCTCACGGCAACCATGGTCAAGCTGACTACTCTTGATGCCTGGATTATCTTCCTCGGGACACTGCTGTCCCTAAGCTACTTCTTCCTGACCTACAAGCTGGAAGGAGGAGCGGCTTGGGCGCCGAGACTCGGCCGCTATTTCATGATGGCCGCCTTTGGCGCAGCTTTCGGAAACACCGTCATGGGACGTGTATCGGCAGCCATCGGCCGGTTCCAGTTCATTTTCCTGGAATGGCTCGGCATGTAGGTAGCCTCGCGATAGGGGCGATAGACAACGAACTGAGAAACAAGAGGGACCGTCTTCCGGTCCCTCTTATCATTTGTTGCGGCATATTGAAAAGGCTTAAGAATCGCCGGGATTTGAAGGCCTGTTCATCTGGTGTATAAGGCGCAACCCATCCAGCGCCAAGAAAGGATCGACAACCTTTATCGACTCGGATTCCTGAGAGACCATTTCCGCGAAATCGCCGGTAGCAACGACGTAGGGCTCGGCTTTCATTTCTACGGTAAGGCGCTTCACCAAGCTGTCCACCATTCCCGCAAACCCGTAGACCATGCCCGACTGCATGCTTTCGGCGCTTGTCTTCCCGATGGCCCGGGGCGGTTTTGAAAGTTCGATCCTAGGAAGCCTGGCCGCCTTTTCGAAGAGCGCTTCCAGAGACGTCTGGATCCCCGGGGAGATGATGCCGCCGAGATACTCGCCTTTGGATGAAATGGCGTCGAAAGTGGTGGCGGTACCGAAATCGATGACAACGAGAGGCGCCCCGTACTTCTTCAAGGCTGCCACGGCATGGGCTATGCGGTCGGGCCCTACTTCCTTTGGGTTTTCATACTTGATGTTGATACCCGTCTTAACACCCGGTCCCACGATGAGAGGCTCAAGCCCCAAGTACTTGGAGATCGTCTTCTCCAACACCGGAGTGACGGGAGGTACGACGCAAGCCAGCACGGCGCCGTCAATCTCCTTGAGGCTCACACCTCTTTCTCGGAGCAAAGACATTAGGAGCATGCCGTATTCGTCTTCAGTCTTGTTCCTTCCGGTCGATATACGCCAGTTGTGGACCATGGTGTCGCCGGAATACACACCGATGGCAACCTTCGTGTTGCCGACGTCGATGGCAAGAAGCAACATGCCCACCCCCTTCCGGCTCTAGAGGGCCCTATCTAGCCCTCCACAAACCTGGCTACCGCACGGTACACGAGCCCTGTCAAGACTATAGCCACAACCGCCTCGGGGATCCCGTTCACGACGCCCACGGTCAGGGCAACTTGCCCGGGCAGAAAACCGACCGCCACA
>LSQX01217843.1_pt1 | contig 13056 bp, 11 predicted proteins | sample 654561 | NCBI WGS metagenome assembly LSQX01 (sample SAMN04489861, study PRJNA283612) | anaerobic digester metagenome | isolation source: 4 biogas reactors fed with cattle manure at either 37C or 55C with and... | place: Denmark: Kongens Lyngby | collected 2014 | reverse complement strand
CATTAGTTAATCTTTTAAGTGAGGCTTTGCTTGTTTTCCAAGGCCAAAGTTACAGACTGACACACTCAACCATGAAATCCCAATAATGGGGCAGGGGTGCTCGGAAAATTAAGTTCCGCACCGCTCGGAATTATACTTGCCAAAAACAGATATGGAAGCAGCCATATATTTAGATGGTACTACGTGGCATAAGCATGGTGCCCGGTTGCAGCTGTCTTTAAATAAATGTTTAGCCGATACAAATCCATGGCAAAAGAAGGGTTCCATTATATGCGTTCATCCAGTATCTTGGCTGCTGGATGGCCAGGCGAATAATATTCTCTCGCGTAGAGGGAATTTCTCCTGGGAGAAGGTCTCTATTGAATCATTATTCACCATGCAGGAAAACCTAATCTATTACGATCCGCATGGTGTACTGACATTTCTTAGGGAAGAAACAACCGCTCTCAAGTGTCCGGAATATATTTGGAAAAAATCTTTGCTTTCAATATTTAAGCAGCTTGTTTCAGAAGATTTTTCAGAGCTAAAGCGATGTGTCATTCGGGATAACATGACAGAATCTCATGTTTTGTTTGGCCATGTTTTTGAAGGGCTATTGAAAGTAGCCTTTTTGCTTAATCATCAATATTTTCCTTGGCGTACACATCTGCGCTGGGCATTTGATAGATCCTCTTTTCTAGTTTCAAATTTTGGTTCAAATATTGACAGGATACTATTGTGTAATAGTTGGCATGAAAAAATTGATATTATAGGAAATCTTATTGATGACTACAAAAAATATATCGCAGATCATGTCCTTTTACCTGAGATAAACATTTGGAGTGATGATCTTGACGAAGAGTTATTATGGGCAGAACGTCTGAAAGCTTGGGAAAATCCTAACTGGAAAGACTGTATTAACCTGTGGTCAAAGAAAGCAAGTGAAAATGGATATCCATCTTCTGACTTTTGGGTTTGGAGTTTGTGGGGGCTTGATTAGCAAGTTACTATAGTGTAGTAAGTGCCCTGAAATATTCGCATGCTATTTGCCAAAGGGAACATTTCTGATGAGTAAAGAAGCAAAATCTATACTTGATAAATGACAACTTTTGTCGCATATGTTAACGGCTATGATGAACATTAAGATGAACATATAAAAAGGAGATTTACTATAATATGGAGAATAATACTGTGAGATGAAGTTATTATTGATACCTGCTATTTTGGTATTGGTAACGGTGCAACCTGTGGAGTGTGTTTTGATGCGGTAGTAAACAATCCAGCGATTAGGGGGATGTATGAGAGTGAAACGTAGTATTGATATTATGACAAATAGAATAGTAACTATTTTGGCAAATAATAACCCTACAATTCTTTTGTATGGATCTGTTACGCTTGATGATTTCAGACTTGGCTGGAGCGATATTGATATTTTGTGCTTAACTGAAAAGCCAATTGATGAGGCACAGGCAAACAAGTTAGTAAGTTTAAGACAGGTCTTAATGGACGAATACCAAGGCAATCCTTATTTTCGGTTGTTTGAAGGCGGCTTTATATCTGAAAAAGCATTTTTCAACAAGGAAAACGATATTGTGGTTTACTGGGGAACAGGCGGACAAAAGATCATAGAACAATACAGAATTGACCCTTTTTCTGCAATTGAAATAGTTGAACATGGTATGGTCCTGTACGGTAAAGACTTGCGTAGCAAGATTCCCTATCCGACTGAAAAAGAAATTCATGATGCAGTTGAAAATCATTACAATACAATCAGAAAATACGCTCAGACAGCAAACAAGCGAGTAACATCAGCCGGATGGTTTTTAGACATAGCAAGGTGCCTGTACACCCTGAAGACTGGCAAAGTTATCGCAAAAACCGCTGCCGCAGAATGGGCATTATCAGAAAGGCTTGTCCCAAATATTCACGTGATGCAAAGGGTAATAAAAATAAGGAAAAATCCTGAACTATATATATCAGATATGGAAACGTTGGAGTGGATTGGCACACTTGGACCATTTGTTCAGGAGTTTGCAGGTGTTTTAGAAAGAGAACTATTAAAAAAGAAGGATAAACCAACATATTTATATCACGGCAGTCAACACAAGACTGACATTTTAACACCCCATACTGCAAGCGGATTGCCGGAGGAAAACGGAACGGAGTGTGGTGTATACGCCTATGAAAATATTGATGATGTCTTGCCGTTTACACTTGCAATACGACCATATAGCAACGGTAGAAAATCTTTTCATGTTGATGACTATACTGGAATAATAACAATTTCAGCCGGAGTATTTGATGAAACTGCTCCAGGGTATATCTATAAAATGGCGTCGGACAATTTTGAGAAATTAGATGCTAAGCAATGGCTTTCACGTAGTCCTGTCGTTCCGATAGAAATTATTACTGTAGATTCAAAGGATGTAATGAATAGAGTTATTTTAACAGGAAGTGCTAAAGAGGTTAAGGATATAGCTAACAGTATTGCTTATTGCGGTCTTGTATGCAGGCTTTGCCATCTTGCTTATAAATGTGATGGCTGTAGAAGTGAAAATAACTGTTGTGGTTCACGCAAAACGGATGAAGGTTGCTACCAGTATAACTGTTGCACTAAAAAAGGGTTAAATGGTTGCTGGGAGTGTGATATAGCTCCTTGTGACAAAGGAATGTTCTCGGCAGGTCACGATATTCGGTTAAGGGCTTTTGTTAATCACATAAAAGAGAAGGGTAAAGATGAACTTGCCGAAAGACTGTATTTTAATATGCAAAACGGTATTTACTACGGGCATGGCAAGGATTATGACGGACTTGGCAGTATTTATGAAGTAATAAAGAAACTGGAGGGATAGCTTGAAAAATTGGTATAAAAACACAGTTTTATAATCACAGTTTTATAATCACAGTTCTGCCCTTTAAGCCTGACATTAAGTCTGACAATAAGCCTGAAAATCACTACCTTAACGGTCATGAAGTCGGAGATACGTACACCTGTGAATATAGCTGTCCTGGTGGATTCTGCACGAAGAGGCATGACGAAGCCATTTCCGCTTATGGAGACAGTGCGTTCTGGAGGTGATTTGTTTGATACTTTCGGGTCTTGAGATTAAAAAGCATATTGGTGTTGAAATCTGCCAGATATATTACCATACAATTGAAGGTGATTATGAAAAATACTGCAGCGGAAAGTATCAAAACAATACCGGTATACAGCCAAGTCTGCTATACAAGAATTTTAAGAAGTGAGTGGTGAGTTATGATAATTCGAGAAGTTAGGAAATCAGATCTTGATGGATTGCAGGAATTGTACTTGTACTTGCACGAAAGCGAAAAGCTGCCGGAAACACCAAAACTAAATTCACTCTGGAATGAAATAATTGCTGATGAAGATTATCATATATTGATTGGAGAAATTGAAGGTAAAATCGTATCGAGCGTAACTGTAATTGTAATAAAAAATCTGACACGGGGTATGAGGCCTTACGCTTTGATTGAAAATGTTGTAACGCATAAGGACTATAGATGCCGGGGATATGCCCAGGCTCTTATGCAAAGAGCAGTTGAGATTGCTGAAAGCAAGTCATGCTACAAAATTATGTTGCTTACCGGTGCTAAAGATGAAAGTATATTGAAATTTTACGAAAAATGCGGTTTCAATAGTAAGGATAAAACTGCATTTATAAAATGGATCGAGGGTTAAGATTATGATACTAAGTGCTTCACGAAGGACAGATATTCCGGCTTATTATTCTGAGTGGTTGATCAATCGGTTACATGCCGGATTTATTTTAACACGAAACCCGATGAATCATGCTCAAGTCAGCAAAATAGCATTATCACCTGATGTTATTGATTGCATTGTGTTTTGGACAAAGGATCCGCTAAATATGCTTGATAAGCTTGATGTCCTCGATGAACTGGGCTATAAGTATTATTTCCAATTCACAGTAACACCCTATGACAAATCTGTGGAAAAGGGACTCCGTGATAAAGAAGAGATAATAAAAACTTTCTGCGAGCTGAGTGACAGAATAGGAAAAGATAAGGTTCTGTGGAGATATGACCCTATTATATTAAATGACATGTTTGACTTCACATTTCATAAGGAGCAGTTTTCGAGGATTTGCAGCAAACTTGGCAGACATACAAGACAGTGTATTATAAGTTTTGTAGATATATATTCCAAACTGAGAACAGATATTTTAAGGGAAATCAGCATGGATGAGATGATTGAACTTGGCAAAATGATCTCATCCACTGCAAAAGACTTCGGCATTACAGTAAAGGCCTGTTGTGAAAAGTCATTCCTATACGAATATGGTATAGAGCAAGCTAATTGTATCGATCGAATACTAGTAGAGAGTATTTGCGGGTATAGCCTTGATATGAAACGAGACAAGAATCAGCGTGATTCCTGCGGATGTTTTGAAAGTATTGATATTGGTGCATATAATACCTGTAGAAATGGCTGTATATATTGCTATGCCAACTATAGTGATGTGTCTGTGGTTAATAACAGCAAAAGGCACGATCCTCAAGGGGAGCTTTTGATCGGCCAAGTTGGAGATAATGATAAAATAACAATGAGAAATATGAAAACAAACAAAGATAGGCAGATAAAGTTGTTTTAGAGCAAATTGGGAATAGGATTTATTTTACATATTAGACACAGGAGAGGAACTTAAAAATGAGCAGAATTGCATGTGATTCAAATGAATTGAAAGAAGAAATTATTGATATACTTGAGAGAGAAAAGCACATAGTATTGGCATCATGCTCAGACGGACGTGTGACAGCAAGGACAATGAGCCATGTCAACGTAGGAATGGATATTTACCTACAGACCGACAAGAAGTTTCTAAAAGTTGAGCAAATAGCCAAAAATCCAAGAGTTGCACTTTGTGTAGGGAATCTACAAATTGAAGGGGTAGCTAAATTTGAACATCATCCATCTGACCTTGAAAATACAGAGTTTTACAACCTTTATAAGCAGAAGCATCCTCATTCCTTTGAAATGTATTCATCTATGAAGGATGAAATTGTAATAAAAGTAAAGCCCACTCTTGCTATCCTATGGAAATATATTAATGGAAAACCCTGTAGGGATTATTTGCATTTAAATGGAAATATTGCTTACAGAGAGTATTATGAACTGGAGGTCAAATAAAGGTAAATAAAAGCACCTTACCTAACCACTAACACCAAAGTAAGGTGCTCTTTGTACTCATTAGCCTATCTGTCTAATAACCTCTCAGCTTTACCTCTTCCTCCTGGATGACCTTTTTATCAATCCGTTCAAATAGGATTTCCACTTGCCCAAGCTCCAGACCGGCTGGAACTTCTATGCACTGCCAGACTGCATTTTCAATCTTTAATATGTTTCGTATTTTTGCAGAGGAAAACGGCAGAAACGGTTCAAGCAGATGAGAAAGGTTAGCGATAATCTGCACACAGGTATTCAGAGTTTCCTTGCACTTTTTAATATCACTCTTTATTGTAATCCACGGTTGCTCCTCATCAAAGTATTTATTTGCAGCCCGCACAAATACAAAGATTGTATCCAGTGCCTCCTTGAAGTTCCCCTGTTCTATCAGTTCCCCGATGTGAGGGTAGAGCTTTGTCAATGATTGATAAATATTCTGATTACATTGCACTTTTGGTATCTTGTTTTCGAAATACTTCTGAATAAACACCAGGCTGCGGTTTACAAAATTTCCGTAAGCACCTAAAAGCTCTCCGTTATGGCTATTAATGAATTCCCTCCATGTAAAGTCGGTATCCCTTTTTTCGGGTCCGTTGGCAATCAGAAAATAACGGATGGAATCAGGGTTGTACCGCTCAAGGATATCCTTTACCCATATTGCCCAATTTCCGCTGGTGGAAATTTTCCTGCCTTCAAGGGTCAGGTATTCACTGGATATAATATCATCGGCCATCTTCAAATTGATATCGGTGCGGCCTAAGAGCAGTGAGGGCAGAATAATTGTATGAAAAGGTATGTTATCTTTTCCATGTACATAATATTGCCTTGAGCTGTTCCAGAATTCATAGAAATCAATTCCCTGTCGGCGGCATAGAGTATAACAGTCCGAAAGGTATCCAAGGACATTTTCTGCCCAGATATATATTTTCTTATCGCCAAACCCATCCTTCGGGACATCAATGCCCCAATCGAGATCCCTAGTCAAGCTTCTGTCGCGCAGCCCTTCATGAATATACCTCTTTGACATCTCATAAGCATTTTTTCTCCAGTCACTGTGGCTCTCAATATATTTTCCCAGTTCTTCCTTCATACGGGTGACAGCCAGGTAAAGATGATTGGTAGACCGGAATTCAGGTGACTCACCGCATATGCTGCATTCTGCCTGAAGCAGATTTTCCGGTTCCAGTACACTTCCGCACGCTTCGCACTGGTCGCCCCTTGCGAACTCACCACAATGAGGACACAATCCTTTTACAAAGCGATCAGGTAAAAATTGCTTGCATTTCTCACAATATGCCTGTGGAGTACTTTTCTCATAAACATACCCACCATCATAGAGTTTCTTATGAAAGTCTGTAACAAAGCTTCTATGCTCGTTGCTGGATGTTTTTCCATATAGGTCATAAGAGAAGCCGAGGCGATTAAAACAGTCGGCAAATTCGTTGTGGTAGTAGTCACTTATTTCTTCAGGTGTTTTGTTTTCCTGCCTGGCTCTGATTGCCACCGGTGTACCATGACAATCACTGCCTGAAACAAAGAACACTTTATCTCCTTTTGCTCTGAAATACCTTGCCAGAATATCCCCTGGCAATAATGCAGCTATATGGCCGATATGCAAAGAACCATTTGCATAAGGCCATGCATTTCCTATTAAAACATTCATAAACGCACCTCATTTCTTATTGATTTGGATTGACATATTTATATAAGCAAAAATTGCACATTAAAAAAGCTCTCACCTCCAGGATACAATCCTGGGGACGAGAGCATGATACTTCGTGTTACCACCCCGGTTCATTGATGCTTCACAGCATCAACCTCAGCAAGTACGGCAGGATAAACTAATCCTGATTATACTCTGGCACTATAACGGGAGCACCCGTCGCAGCCTAAACCCTAAAAAAGGATTCGGTGCGAAAGCTCTGAGACCATCTTCGGTTACCTATTCTTTACTCCTTCTCAGCTTACCGGAGTTCTCTGTAAAAGACATCAATAACTTACTCTTCTCTTCATCGCAGCTCTAGTTTTTATAGTAATCAAGCCATAAATCTACCTTATAATAGGATATGGCATTAAATCTGGTTTTGTAATGGCTTTAACGTAATGTAACTTTCTGCTAGTAATATATATTTCTGCAAGTTAGATATATTTTAATATGCAGAAGAATCTCAGTCAATAGTTATTTAAGATATAAGACATAAGATTTGCAAGAATTCCTTCAAAACCTGTTGACAAAATGGAAAATATATGCAAGAATACTGTGAAAGGTGAGCATGCATAAGCATCAAGCAGGATAGAGGGAAAAATCTCTCNNAAGTGATTCTGTGGGGTTTTGCATTTTATAGGGCTTGCATGCATGTGTACAGCAGCAAATTGGTATAACCATAATAAGGATGGAGATGAAGATTATGAAGATCCTTGAAACAGAGCACTTGATTTTAAGACCGTTTGAGGAAACCGATTTTGAGGCAGTCCACGCTTATACAAGTGTTGCTGAGAATGTTCAGTATATGATTTGGGGACCAAATGACAAGTCCCAAACCAAAGCTTTTATTTTACAAGCTATTGCGCAATCAAAGAAAAATCCATGTAGAAATTATCAGTATGCTGCCGTATTAAAATCAAGCCAAAAGCTTATAGGTGGATGCAACATAGCCATTTTGGGCAACGATGAAGCTGAAGTTGGCTGGATTTTGCACAGAGACTACTGGAAACAGGGCTTTGGTACCGAAATGGGTAAACGTATTTTGGAGTTTGGTTTTAATGAATTAGGATTACACAGGATTGTTGCTCACTGTGATACTGAAAATTATGGATCATTGCGTGTTATGGAACGAATAGGTATGCGCAGAGAAGGATGTTTTCTTGAGGCAAGGCCGGCAAATAAGTTTTCAGACAGAAAGTACGGTGATGAATATATATATGCCATTCTTAGGGATGAATGGGAAATCCAACAGGAAATCGCATATTATAATTCCCTGCCGGTTATTTTTGATGATTTTATTGATATACCTGATTTAACTGATGGAGAAATAGAGCTTTACTGCATTGCGAAAAGGCCTGCCATTCCTGAAAAGAAATGGGTTCCGGCTTATGATTTTGAAATCCGCCGCAACGGCAGCCGTGTCGGTGAGATCAATTTGCATATCGGCTATACGAATGGCCTATATTATGGTGGTCAAATCGGATATAGCGTCGATGAGCAGCACCGTGGAAATGGTTATGCCACGAAAGCCTGCCGGCTTCTTACACCGGTCATTCGTGCACATGGGATGAAAAAGGTATTGATAACCAACAACCATATCAACATCGCTTCAAAACGTACTTGTGAAAAGCTGGGAGCAAAATTGATTCGTGTAGCGCCCCTGCCTGAATGGCATGATCTTTGCAAGGATGGTCAGCGGTTTGTGAATATATTTGAGTGGAACGTAGATTGAAACTACGAAATGAGCATGGAAAAACAATTGTATGATTCAGAAAGGAATGAAACATGATGAAAGCCAAAATATTATATGATCGTTTGGAAAATGATTTTATTTTCAGTGAGTTGTCCGACAATTGGGCAAAATATATGGCGCCAGTATATGATTTTTTAACAGAAAACTTCAAAGCAAGGAGCATGGGTTTGGTTTGTGATTTTGCAGAAGAAATCACAAAAGTTTATTCTGCTGTATTTCCAACAGATAAAATATTACAGCAAATTATTGACAGCGGTACCACCGATGCCATGCTGTTTTTGCATCACCCATCTATCTGGGATATTCGGACTACTCCTGCATTTACGCAAATGAACCCGGCATTGGTCAAAAAGCTTCAAGAGCGCAGAATATCAATATATAACCTGCATGTGCCATTAGATAATTATAGCGACTACTCTACAAGCAAAACTTTAGCTGATGCATTGGATATAGAGGTTATTAAACCGTTTGTCCGGTATCGTGGTGGATTGGCAGGTGTTATAGGAAAAACAAAATGTAAAACGGTTGAGGAATTAAACACTGTTTTTTCAAAAGCAGTGGGACTTAGCACAAAGATTTATTTATATGGAGACAGTATCATTGATGGTAATATTGGTATAGTAGCTGGTGGCGGGAATGATATGGAAACAGTCACTGAACTTATTGATAACAATGTGAAGGTGTTAGTAACCGGAATAACAGTTAACAATTATATATCCTCGGAAGTGCACAGATGTGAAAAGGTAAACAGAATAAACGTTTTGGGAGGAACTCATTACTCTACGGAAAAGTTTGCTTGTATAAAAATGTGCAGTTACTTTGAAAGTTTAGGCCTTGAGTCTGAGTTTGTGCATGGAGAGCCGGTTTTGGAAGATATGTGATCCTAATATCTATGTCTATATAGCGATAATTTGACTATATAATAAAGTCTTTCGGTTATACATTAAAAGGAGCCTGTGAATGAGAGAAACCTGTTTTTACTAAAAGATTCTGCTTTACTAAAAGGCAAAACGAAAAGCAAGGTTCCAATATATTGCAGTAAATATATATTGGAGAGTGGAGGAATAAAATCATGATAGATGATAAAGAGTTAAAAGTTTTTAATATTATACCAATGTCCGAAAAACATCTATGTGATGTAAACAAACCAAACCAGCCTTTTTTAGTTTTAGGTAGGCTGATACCTGCTTTTTCAAACCCAAAATGGACCTGGACAGAAGAACTCTTTGAGACACCTTATGAAAAACGATACCCCGATGATGAACTGGACTATAGTGAATATATAGGTAATCCGGATAAAATTATCTTTATGGCATATGTGGACAATAAGTGTGTTGGACAGATAAGGTTAAGACGTAATTGGAACAAGTACTGCTATATTGGGGATATTGCAGTTGCAAGAGAATATCGGGGAATGGGATTGGGAAGAGAGTTGATCAATGCAGCTATCCAATGGGCAAAGAAAGGCGGAATGCTGGGACTGATGCTGGAAACTCAGGATATAAACCTTGCAGCCTGCAGGTTTTATCACAGGTGTGGATTTGTGCTGGGAGCAGTTGATACCATGCTGTATGGGAATTGTCGCAACAAGGATGAAAAGGCTTTGTTCTGGTATATGCAGTTTAATTTATGAGTGTTATTAAGTTTGTGTTAGAGTATTTAACGTCTCAAACAAACGAAGACAGAATTCATATAGTAAAAAAGTCAGTTAGGGAACGTTTCTGATGAGTAAAGGGGCAAATCTACACTTGATAAATGACAACTTTTGTCGCATATGTTAACGGCTATGATGGTCATTAAGTTGAACATATGGAAAAGGAACTTACTATATATGGAGAATAGTAATATCTTGTATTGGTAAAATGCGGTCGGTACTCTAGGGAGACCAAAGATAAATTGGAGGATGTTATTTGTGAGAAAGGTGATATTCTGGGATTTTGACGGTACACTGGCTTATAGGCCGAAAATGTTCAGCTCCAGCCTTAGGATGGTGCTGGATGAGCATGAAAAGGATCATAAGATTACTGACGAATGCTTTGGACAGTGGCTGCAAAGCGGATTCCCATGGCATGAGCCCGATAAGGATCACCTGCATCTTCGTGACCCTGAAGCATGGTGGGATAACATGTGCACAGTATTTGAAAGGGCATATATTATGAGTGGAGTTTTACCGGAAAAAGCATGTGTTTATGCAAAAGAAGCGAGGAAACACCTTGTAGCTCCGGAGCATTACAGCCTTTACGAGGATACCATGGAAACCCTGAAGTACATAAGAGAAAGCGGGTATAAGAATATAATTTTATCAAACCATATACCTGAATTACCAGAAATTGTAGAGAGCTTAGGGCTCATGGAGTATATTGATATCTGCATTTCATCGGCGAATGTAGGATTTGAGAAGCCTAATTCAAGGATTTTTCGGCAAGCTATTGAATTAGCTGATAACCCTCAGGAAGCCTGGATGGTTGGCGACAACTTGATGGCTGACGTCCGTGGGGCTGAGGCTGTCGGTATGAGAGCGATTCTTGTGAGGAAACCGGCTCATGAACCAGTAAAGTACTTTTCACAAGATTTGAAAGGTATAATTAAGCTGTTAAATTAAATTAGGAAGACTATTTATAACTTAAAAAATATTGATTGTAATTATATTTAATGTTATCATATTTTTAATACTTTTTGGGAGTTTATGTAATGAAAACAAATATAATGCTTAATCAACTTGATCACCACCACAAACAGCGCTTGTAGCTATGAAACAAACCATAGGTGCAAGCGCTATATGCGTTTGTGCCTGTGGTGGAGTATAGATTAACAAAAAAACACCATTCAGGCATGAATAAAAAATGCTTGGGTGGTGTTTTTATTTTGAATAAAACAGGAGGGAATATTCATGGCGATTGAATTAAGAAATCTGAAAGGGACCGGCGATTTTATGCCCCAGGAACAAAGGGTAAGGCAGGAGATTATTCGAAAACTTCAGGATATCTTTGAAAAATACGGCTACCAGCCAATTGAAACACCGGTTATCTGTTATTTTGATGTATTGGCTTCAAAGTATGCAGGAGGCGCAGAAATTCTCAAGGAGGTATATAAACTAAATGATCAGGGCGGGAGGGAGTTAGGTTTAAGGTATGATCTGACAGTACCTTTTGCCAGATTGGTAGGGATGAATCCGGAAATCAGAATGCCTTTCAAAAGATATGAAATTGGTAAGGTATATAGGGATGGGCCTGTAAAAACCGGAAGGAACCGTGAATTCATACAATGTGATGTTGACATGGTGGGTGTCAAATCGATAATGGCTGAAGCAGAACTTATGATGATGGCTGTAGAAGTTTACAATGAGCTGGGACTGGATGTCTATATATCTTATAATAACAGAAAGCTTCTGTCAGGAATCATTGAGCTGGTGGGAATTGATCCGGCACTTGCTTCCAGGGTAATTTTAAGTATCGATAAGATTAAGAAAATAGGTAGGGAAGGAGTTGAATCAGAGCTTTTGCAGCTTGGGATAGATGCTGCAAAAGTCAATGTTCTTCTTGATTACATGAAAATGCAGCCCGAGGAGCTGAGAGCTGCTCTTGTCTCAAAGCAGAGAAATGAGCTGATTAATCAAGGGATGAAAGAGCTAAATGAACTGGATTCATACATTGATGGTTTAGGAATCGGAAATTCCCTTCGATTTACTCCAAGCCTTGCACGGGGACTTGAGATATATACCGGAACCGTATGGGAAGTATTTTTGGCAGATGAAAGTATAACATCCAGTGTAGGAGCGGGAGGAAGATACGATAATATCATCGGAGCATTTATTGGTAACGGCCTTGATTATCCAGCCGTAGGAATGACCTTCGGACTTGATGTAATCTATGAGGCATTAATGTTGAAAGATGCTGTCTCCATTAAGCCGCCGGTTGATTTATATATTATTCCACTTGGTATGGAGAAGCCCTGCCTGAAGCTTGCAACTGAATTAAGGAGTAAAGGGCTGAAAGCTGACGTAGACATGACATACAGAAGACTGAAGAAATCATTGGACTATGCCAATAAGCAGGGAATTCCTTATGTAGTTGTAATTGGTGAAAATGAATTGGAATCAGGGGAATTTCTGTTAAAAGAAATGAAAACCGGCAAGGAATATAAAGTCTGTATAGATAAACTGGGGGATTTTTTTACAAAGTTGTTTTCTGATAGGAGTAGAGCATTCTCATAAGCCGCCATCAGTTTAAAGGTAACTTTAACCAAAAAGCCATTGTCTTATCAATCCCTGGATTTGCTTTATCGGCAGCATAATTATTTCACCGGACAAATTTTCTGTATACAAAGGTTTGAAAATTACTGTTGTTTTTGTTGTCTTTTTGAAAGATAATGAAAGAGTAGAATAAGTAAAGGGAGCATTCCTGTAAAGAAAATAAA
>LSQX01337464.1_pt1 | contig 13057 bp, 7 predicted proteins | sample 654561 | NCBI WGS metagenome assembly LSQX01 (sample SAMN04489861, study PRJNA283612) | anaerobic digester metagenome | isolation source: 4 biogas reactors fed with cattle manure at either 37C or 55C with and... | place: Denmark: Kongens Lyngby | collected 2014 | reverse complement strand
CCAGTAGTCGTATGCGGACGCGTCCATACCCCAGCTCTTCCGGTCGTTCGGACAACAGCAGCACGGATTGCGTGGGCAGGTCGCTATGGCGCGTGGCGGCGCGTTCGTCATCCTTATCACTGGTCGGGAATCCCAGATTCGTGTCCCGGGCGCTGCATGCCAGCTTGCGTAAACGCTCGCTCTTTTCCGACAACTCTTTTTTGAACGTGCCCATGACACTCGCAGGCGTCTCCTCCCGCTCGGCATACGTGGCTTCGATGACCGACCGGATATCGTTCGGAAGCGTAATCCTTGAGCGTGTGCGCCACACCTCGAGTGTCCGCATCAGCACATACGGAGCATAGACATAGGCGTTTTCTTTGCCAAGTGCCTCGCGCGTCTGCTCAGTCGTTTCACATGAAGACAAGTCTTGCGTGATGATAATGAGTTCGGGAACAGAGCACGGACGGTCGCTGCGGGGGTGACGCCACAAACGCCCCATGCGCTGCAAGAGCATATCGGAAGGCGTAAGTTCCGTGATCATCCGGTCGGCATCGATATCCACGCTCTGCTCGACAACCTGCGTGGCGATCAACACACAGCCCTTGGGCCGGTCGCCTTCCTTGCCCAATTTTTTCAGCCATTCGTTTTCGATCTCTTCGCGCCGGAACATGGGGAAGCGGGCATGCAGGATGCCGACAGGGAAGGCTCCCTCGGGCATCGTGGCCTTGACCGCGCGATACCAGGCCTGGGCGCGCGCGACCGTGTTGGCGATACAGATCACACACTCGCCGCGCTGTGCTGCGGCGACCGCTTCTTCGGCCAGGCGCAGATGATCCCAATGCTCCCTGCGAATGTGTATGGTTCGAGGCTCAGGCGCGGAAAGCGGCGCGTAAAACGGCTCTCCATCCGTCGGGCATCCGCTGATGAGCGGGTATGCCTCTGTACCGGCAAATCCGCTGAGCGCAGGCGCCAACTGGCTGCGGCGACGGCCTGTGAGAGTTGCCGACAGCACGATCACCGTGCAGCCGATCTGCAACAGGCGTTCACAAAGTTCATCCAGCAGGGTTCCGGTATACATGTCATAGCTGTGTACCTCGTCAAGAACCACCACTTTACCCGCGAGACCGAAGAGGCGCACAAAGCTGTGCTTCACATTGAGCACGCCGAGCAAGGCCTGATCGATGGTGCCGACCGCATAAGGATAGAGCAGCGCGCGCTTCGAAGGGTTGAACCAGGGGTGTACCGCGCGTTGGGGTTGCGCCTCTTCGTTGTCATCATCTTCCGGACGCCAACGGCACTCATACAGCCAGGCCATGCCGTGCGCGAGTTTCGGCATCACAGGATCATCGCTGATTTTTGCGAGAAAATTATCGCGGACGCGCTCATGGATGCGGTCACTGGTGGTGCGTGTCGGGAGCGCAAAGTACAGGCCGCGGTGATGCCCGGCCTCAACCAGCTTATATGCCGCGTAGAGCGCCGCTTCGGTCTTGCCGAGTCCCATCGGCGCTTCCATAATATAGAGACCGGGCTGGGTGACACGTTCGATAAACTCCTGCTGAGCCGCATGCGGCGGAAATCCGAACACATCTTCAAAGGACAGCCCTTTGATGATATTCATCGGCGCGAAACCGCACTCCGTGACCGCGTGACACGCCGTCAGGACGGCATCTCCGTCCACAATCGGCGGACGGTCGGCGGGAAAGAACGTCTCATCGGAGCCGATCCAGTCCGCGACACAGGTCAGGCCGGCCAGCAACCATTCATTGGCTTCGGCAGCATCTTGCAGGGTGCCATCAAACTCCTCAGAGAGACGCGCGATCAGCTTTTGCCGCTCTTCTGACCATGCGGATCCGCCCAATATTTCACACATGTCAGGAGGAAAGGGAGGTGTTTCCATCTTGCCGTGATGTGCCGCTGCTGCCAGCGCAACGGGTGAGTGACGCGTGACGGGCGTGTTCAGCCAGCGTTCGATCGCGGCGGCACTGATCGTAGCGTGAAGCTTGCAGAAAGAGCTTTGGTTACATAGTTCCGGTGCGTGTTCACGGACGACAGTATTGGCGAAATATTTCAATGCATAGCCGGGTGAGACTTTGCCGACATCATGCACACCGGTAGGCAACCCAGGACGAGGGGGCAAGAGGCGTTTGACGCACTCAGGTTTCAGCGCAGCGAGCGCCTCGGCGACACGCCCGACATGGATGCCGTGATCCAATACCGTCGTGCCGGGCTTGCCGTCCGTCGTCGTTTTGGCCGCACACTTTTCAAACGGGATGGCGGGGATATGCGGTTTGTTCTCATTTTTTCTCAGACGTGGCGGCATGGTCTTGACTCCTGCAATTTATCGTTTACAGTTCACCTTCAGCCGTTTTAGCCGGGCGGCAATCGTGCGGGCTTCGGTGTCGCCACGGCGCAGGGCAATATGGAGCAGGTCACCAAGGCGGCCGTTTGGCGAGAGGATGCGGCGGCTGTCGCCGGGTTCGGCAAAATCATGTAACGCATAGTGCCGCTTGATGGCGGCGCGGAGTTTGTCCTGCCGCGCAGCCGTGATCAGCCCGAGTTCAAGCAAACGGTAGTTAAAGGCCTCAGCCGACACACCGAAACGGTGCTTGAGACGCAAGAGCATCTCCATGTCCCACTCGTCCGGCAACACGCCGGTTTGCGCCACGCTGACCCGCACCGCCTGTTCGGGCATCAGGAAACAAGCGGCGAAGTGGCGTGCAGCTTTGTCGGACTCGGCCTCATCGAGCTGCGGTTCCGTACCGGGAAACGCCGACCGTGTATGGAGCAGGGTGCGGCCAAGTTCGTACGCCAGTCCGAAGATCTGTCTTTCCGGATTGATGTCGGCGCAGATGAAGATGAACACGTTGGCATTCGCCGCATCGTAGAAGGAAAAACGCTGCACCGTTTCCAGCGGCATGAAGATCACCCGCAGGCCATGGTTTTCAAACAGCTCCAGCGGATCGAAAACCACCGCGTCGTTGACCCCGAAGAGCGCGCGGAACTGCGTGGCCAGCCGAGAGAGACCCGCGAACGAGATTTCGAAGGGCACCTGCAGCGGCACGCGCGCCTGACGTGGTACGCAACAGATATCCTCCAAGGCCAGATAGTCGCGGGCGATGGCGTTGATGGCCGCAATACCCGCGTCGGGCAACGATACGCCATCCCGGATGGGCGGCACTTCGTACGGCGCGTATTCCGCTAACGCTTCTTTGACCTGAAGGGGAGCCTCGGCATCAGGACGCAGGATTGCATCTGCCGTGACGCCAAGAACCTCAGCCAGACGCAACAGTACCGGCGTGGACGGGAGGTTCTTGCCCAGTTCAATGTTACACACCGGTCCTTGCCGCATGCCTAGGCGGCGCGCCAACTCGCCCTGCGACAGGTGCGCCCGCCGACGCAGATCGCGTATTCTAGCGCCAACCACACATGGATCAAGCGCCGTTTCTCGATCATGGTCCGTTTTTTGCCCTTTTTTCAGGATGACATGAAACTAAAAGGCGGACATGATGTCAATTGTTTTATGAAGAAATGAAATTTTGACGTATTCCCCACTTTATTTACGTGAGGACGGAGAGGAAAAAAACGCACATCTGCTGCAATCCAATCCATTTTTTCAGGCTTGTCGCAACACATTCCAACCGATGCCGCTCGTCACTTCATTTGCATTTGCCGACTGCTCGGAAGCGCGCGACTCGCACCTTGTCCGGTTGCCCTCGGATCTCCGTCCAATATTCCACGCGCACGTCTTCGTCAACCTCAACATCCGTCGTGTACAAGGCATCCCGACCGTCTTTGTGGCAACCGGAAATCCAGTACTCTTCCCCGGTCTCGACATCGACGTAGTTCGTCTTGAATCCGCGCCCGGCCAAAGTGTGAAAGGTTTTGCCGTCGTAGTGGAGCGACTTTCGACTCTTGGAGAATGTGACGCGACCGATTCGGGCCGGACCGGCCAACCCATCCTTTCTTTCGATCCACATGATTCGGGTTTCCTTCACTCCTTCACCTCAACTACGGGGGCATCGTCGGACATCGTCCCCGAAATGTTGGCGGCTATCATCTTTCCGATATCGCCTTTAAGGGGATGTTCACGCTGCAGAAGCTCCAGTTTTTCCCTGTATTCGGCAAGCAACGCAGGATGCACCTTTTTCATCTGGCGTAACGTTTGGACAAGCACCATCCGGACAAGTTCGTTGTCGGGCTGGCTCACGCAGAGATGGATAATACCGTCTAGGATCTCATGCTCGCCAATCAATCCGCCGCCCTCAAGAAAATCTAGATTCATGCAGGTGACCGCAAGTTGCTGTTCGAGCCGCAAGAGGTAGTTGAAGAAGTCCGGCCCCGTGGGAGTACGATACCATTTGGGCGGACGGATCGTACGGACACCGACATGCTTCACAAGCATAAGTTGGGTTATTTCGGCAACTCGCTCGCCGGCTAAGCTAAGGTCTTGTGGATCCGATGCGACCTGCATCTCGACAATGCGGATGCCATCCGCCGCTCGTACCAAACGAATCGAAAAGTTCCACGTGGGTTGCGTGGCATCCACGGTGAGTCCAACTAAGAAATCAGGGGGACGGTCGTTTTGTTTCGCGAGGTCGCATATGTCTCCGTCGTCATAGGGGCGGCCGAATACGGCAAAACCGAAATTCTGTGCCCAGGGGATGAGAGCAATACCTGTCGCATCGGTCTGGAGATGAATTCTCTCCGCAAGTAGAAGAGGGATAGCACGGCTTATGCGCCCAGAATTGTCGCTCATCTGCGTTCTTGGTTCCCCAGAAGGATCGGCTTGTAACACGGTACTCCCGAGGATGGCAATCGATCGCGCCGTATCCTTCTTGGATGGGAGAAGTGCAGCAAAGGGCGAGCCGCACCGCAACCACAGAGGTCCCTCCACCGACATCATCGCAACGGACGGGAGCTCCTGTTTTTGGGGAGCGCGCTGGGCGACCTCTGCCTTTGCCAATTCGGTATCCCAATACCTGAGCGTCTCTTGCCAATCGGGACGTTTCTCCGCGTAAAGTTGATGCAGGAGATGCCGTGCGCGGTCAATGCGGCCAAGGTCATAATTGGTCTTGATGAGGTTATTGCCAACCAGCACTCCATGTATGGCGGGGTCGAAACACGGCTCAACGAGTTGGATTGCTTCCTGTAAATATCCGTTGTTGCCCAAGTCGCCGCTCATCTGCATCAGCATGTCCGCAGGCACCGGTGTCTTAACTTTTGCCAGTGCTTCGTCGTACAGGGCCATCGCAGCGGAGATCTCTTTACGCTGCAACGCATCCCGCGCCAACCAAAGCTGGGCACGCCAACTTTGAGGCAGTTTGGCCACGCGTCGATAAGCGTCAAGCGCTTCGGCCTCGCCACCGCGATCCCGACAGATTGCTGCATACCAATCAAGTCCGTTGTCTTGATTGGGGTCAAGCTCCAACCCGCGCCAAAGCGTGGATTCAGCGCGACTGTCGTCTCCCCGCCGACTGTAGATCTTTGCCAAATTGGTAAGGACCACGCCATTATCGCCATGCTTGGACAAGAAGTCCGTGAGCGTCTTCTCTGCTTCATCTAGTCGATTGTTTTCCATATAAACAATCGCGAGGAGGGTCGTTCCCCTGTAAGGGACGGGGTCTGTACGATGCAAGTGTTCCGCAAAGGCGACTATGTCTGCTGCAAATCCATCCTGTAACGCTCCGACAAGCATCCCGTAGAGTTGATCCGGATCATCGCGATGCTTCTTGAGATTATCGAGGAGTATGCCGTCCCGCCACTGCTGTTTGGTAATGAACATCTCGCGGCCATAGCCATCATAGACTTTGATCATGTTTGGGGCATCAGCAAGATCAGCGGCAGACGGCTGATCTTCTCCGGTGGCCGAGGTCGCTTGCGAGGCGTGATTGGAACCTCTTTGTCTTTTACGTCGACGAGCCGCGACGGCGTCAAATCCAAATAAAAGTGCCACGACAAGACCAAACAATGCCCACACAAGGATCTCGCTGCTGACAATGTCCATACGCTCCTCCACCATCACGTGTCAAGTTGATCTGTAGCACGCGGTTATGCACGTTAAGGTGCGTCGCCGGGCTGACGTTTTTTCGTCCGTGTGATGCGCCACACGAACACGGAAAGGAAAAGAACACAACCATCACAAGCCAATCTCTGCATCAATTGACGCGTCACGAATATCTCTTTGTGCAATGTCTGCGGGGGTGGCAGTCCTACGAAAAAATCTTCAACCGTCTGATGGAGCCGACTTGGGTCATCCGCTAGCACCATCAATCGAAACCCCAAACGGCGCTCAACCGTTGTGGCAAAATGTATGCCCGCAATCGCATCTAAAACATAGAAGCTTGCGGCAAGAATGGCAACCCAAGCAGCAAGCGTATGGATGATTTTTATTGCTTTCATCTTTGCACCAGCTCAACAGGGCCTTTGACAAGAACCTCCAGCCGCACGCCCCCATCCTGCCGCGTGACGTTGAGGACCGACGCCTTGTCGAACGTGACGTGTTCGGCAAGACCGGCGGGCAGTATGACGGTCCGCCGCTGCTCGCGCGAGGGATCGCCCGGCAGTAGCGCCAGCCGTGCAAGACGGCCGTCCTTGACCTCTGCCTCCACGGTCAGATTGCCGTGGCAAGCGAGTTTGAAGGCGTAATCCCGCCACGCCGCAGGTACGCCGCGCGCAAGCAGGATGCGCCCTTCGCGGTTTTGTACCAGCATCTGGTTGAGCGCGTAGACGACGTTACCGGAGGCCGTGGAAAACCAGGGACAACGACGCACCTTTTCCTCGTTGATTTCAAACATCTCACCGAAGCATCCCGCGCCATTCGCCGCTTCCCGCAACATGCGCGCCGGCTCGACCGTATCGCCCAGTTCAGCCAGCGCCGCCGCCATCCAACCCAGATACCACGCGCACACGGAGGAGCCCACCTGATACATGTTGCCGAACGCTCGGCCGTGCTGCACAAAATGGTAGGCCGCGTTTCGTTGCAACTCGTTCGTCTCGTCGAAGAGCGGATACGGGAAGAGTCCGCCCATCGAGGCCACGCTCTCTTCCGCACACCCTTTGTAGGGTACATAACGTCCGTTCTCGTGCGGCAGGCTTTCACGCAACTTTAACGCGGCATGACGCCAAGACGCGGCCTCATCAGAATCGAGCTTGAGCAGTTCGGCCCCGGCCGCCGCCGACTCCAGCGTATAGATCGCGCCACAGGAGGTAAGGAAGGGATTGAGGCGCGATGTACCCAGCCTCTCCAAGTCGGTGCACTTGCCAATAATCATCGAGCCGTCGGGCCATTCGTAGATCATGTTCGCCAAGAAGAAGCGCGCGCACTCTTTGATGACCGGATAGCCGACTTTCGACAGGTAGTCGGCGTCTCCCGTGTAAAGATAGTGATGCCAAGCCGATAGGGCGATGTTGGACATGTGAAAGATGTGATCGGCCCAAAACCCATAAGGCGGCGCGCCCTCGGCACCGTCTTCCAGTGCTTCCCACGGATAATGTGCGCCGAACAGACCGGGACGCCCGTAGTGCGCTTTGCGGTACAGCGCTTTTTTCAACCCCTTGAAACGAAACTCAGGACAGCGGCGTGCCAGATCAGGCCGGTTGCTGCTTTCCAGCGCTTGATAGCAGAACATTTCATCCCAACCGAAATAACGTCCGGCCCAGTGCGTGTTGAAGAGACCGACCGGAAACGACCACCGGGTGGCATTGGCACGCAGGTGGTATTGCGCGGTGGTATACATACGCATCAGCGCGGCTTCGGGCAGTCGCACAAATGAGCGCTCCCAATACGCGGCCCACGCCGCCCGTTGTTCAGCCAAGAGCGCGTCGTATCCCAGTGCAAGTATTTCGGCCCGCATCTTTTGCTCGCGCGCTTCAACATCCTTGCCGTCGAGCGAGTCGGTAAAAATCAGGTAGATGGTCTGCACGAGCGATTGTCCTTCACTCACGCTGCCCTCGAAAGCCAGTTCAACCCGCGCACCATCGGCTTTGATTGTGACTGGCGTATCGGCGGCGAGCGTCACGATCCCGGAACTGGCCGGATAACCGTCGGCCTGATACGTGATGCGCGCACAACGCGCGGACTCATCCCCAACACTTGTGCCGGTCACGCGCCGCGGAAAGCCCTCGCTCTTGCGCGGCTCGGAAAACGCGTATGCAAACGCCGCGCGCACACGGTGCGGTTGTCCATCGGCAGAACGGTAGCGGCGCTGCAGCACAATCAGATCGCGTCCCAGCGGCGTGAAAACGGTCGTCTCCACCTCCACGCCCTGCCCGAAATGACTGCGGCAACCCACGACCCCGGCGCGCGTATCCAGCGTCTGCGACCACGCCGCCGGCACCGGACACGGCTGGCCATCGGCTTCGAGCCACCAGTCAAAATGGCCGAACGGGACCAGGCGCGAAGCTGGCGGATCGTAACGACGTCCTGCCCAGAAGATCGTGGGCACCATATTGACGTAGGCCTGCTGCAATTGGCCGCCGGTCTGATCGACCTGCAAGCAGAGGCTGCCGTTACTGACCAGCGGCGGCACATAACCGGGCGGAACCGCGTTCGAAACCCCGTTCACCGTGTTGACCCCATCAACCGAGTATGCGCACGCGGCCGCACTCACATAGAGCAAGCAGATCGCTGACAACCGCACCAAACGAATTCCCCATGTGTTCATTGCCACACCTCTACTTTTGTTGTGCGACCGGCGTGCGCGATGTCGCCGGTTTAGATCAGGGCCTGCTTGCAGTACTGCACGCACTTGGCCACTTCCTGCACGGCGTCCGAACCTTGCGGTATCGGGTACTCCAGTTCAATGTCGGCGTAGATGCGCCACTTGTTTTTCTTGAGCAATTGCAGCGCCTCGATGATCGGCGTGTCGCCTTGACCGAACGGCATGTTGGTGCCCTTGTTCGCCTTGCGCTTGCGGTCCTTGAGATGCAGGCTGAAGATACGGTCGTGGTATTTCTTAATGACCGCCAGCACGCAATCGTCGTTCGCCGCCACATAGTGGCCGATATCGAGATTGATCGCGAGGTTCTTGCCATACGACAGGATCGGTCCGTCATAGGTTGTCGCGTTGATCTGCGTATGGTTGTGGAACGCCACCTTCACGCCGTGCTGGTCCGCCATCGGACCGACACGCTTAGCCGCCTCTTCCGAGATTTCGCGCGTGATGGCTTTGGCCCCCAGTGCCTTGGCTACGTTGAAGTAATAAGCGATTCGTTCGTCCGTGCAATTCTTGTCACCGATATTGCCGAACTTGACGATATGAATGCCGACCCCGGCATCCGCATACATCTTACGCAGATCCGCGACCTTTTCCAGCGACGAGCCGGCGTACTTCTCAACCACGTCCCCCATCAACTCGATCGAATTGATGCCACTGTCCACAACCTGCTTCAACACCGCCTCGGCACTCTTGTCGGGCATCGAACGATAGCTGTAGGTAATCACGCCGACCTGCACCCCGCCAAACTTCGAGCACGGCCCCTTGCCCGCACACATCGAACGGCACCCCGGCAAGAGCGGCACCGCGCCTGCGGCTGCCAAGCCTCCCATGAAAGAACGACGTGAAAAAACTGTTCCCTGCATACTCATGTTGTCTCTCCCAGTTTCATGATTTTGACACTCCCCGCCGTCCGTCCATTGTGACGGAACGCGAACGGGTCGATTTAAGGATAGGACAACTCCGGCCGTTTTTCAATACCCGTCACACCAAAACAAGTAATCGGTTAGTGACAGAGGGTACGCGAAGATCATTTGTTTCCCGCACGAAACCGAACCTCTCCTGCCAGATCTCCCGCGTGGGTAGAAATCATCCAGGTAAGCGCTTTTTCAGGCAGACAGGCTTCGCATATTAGGCCGCGGTTCCCTGCCTGCCGGACTTCCCATTCCACCCGATCTGCATAGACACGGAAAACCCGGTACATGCAGGGCCACTCAGCGAAAGCGGCGTTTTGAATGCATTGGATGTCTCCATGCGACGCCAGTTCATTCCAGTGCGTATGGCCGTTCAGTGTCGCAACGACATTAGGTGCCTTGCTCAAAAGTTCCATGACTTTGGGGCCTACAGAGGCCGGGGGAGTTTTCGCGAGATTAAATCCAGCAGAGGAGACGTCATTGTTAACCTTAAACGCATAATGCGAGACAATCACCGTCGGGGTGGTTACATCGCTGGCCAGAGCCCATTGCAGCCACTCAATCTGCTCGGGTTTCATCCCGATGCCAACGGATTGTTTCTTGTCATAAAAGTCATGGAATTTTCCGTCTTTGTGCTTCCAGAAGGAACCGTCCAACACGATAAAACGGAGAGGCCGCTTGTAAAGGATATAGTCGGTTGCCACTCCCGGAAACATTCCCGGTAAAAGTTCGAGCTGATCTGGCCGGGACGTTTTATGGTAGGCATCGTGATTGCCAACGCAGCCATAGCACGGCATCTTGGATTCATCTAAAACATCTGCGAGCTGTTGGAACTGATCGCGGGTCGCGCTGTTGGTCATGTCACCGGCAAACATGGCAAAATCGACACCCTCCTCCCGAAGAGCTTTAAACGTGGCGGCCAACTCTTTCGCAATGCTGGGCTCAGTCATGATCACGTTTGTCCACTTATACCGCTTCCCCAGGCTCAAGTGGGAATCAGCCACAAGGGCGAACTGATACTGCGGATTCTCCACGTTGTTGTTGAGTGCGGTGATCTCCAAGCGCTTGAAAGTCCCGCCGGGACGGAAATGTGGTCCGGCGACAGTGATGTAATGTCGGCCCTTGGAGAGGAACCATTTCACCAACGGCACGGCATCAGGGGGGTTCGTCCCTCTGCAGTCGGGCGCGGGGCCGGTCCCAGCATTGCCGACGCCCACCCAGGCAGGCGCAGCAACCATGGGCGCGGCAACGACTGTGTCATCGGACAGCACGTAGAAGCGCAGCCCCGGGCGCAAGTCACCGTCGGGCACGACAGATGCGGTGCCGGTCACGTACAACGGTTCAGCGACATCCAGCGCAAACGTAAGAAAGCCCTCGGACGGAATAACTGCGGTCTTGTCGCCGACAGACTGAACCGACACGCTCCTGATGTCGGGAGCCAGCACACCGTTGGCGGCATCAAGAGTTATTTGTGAACCCGGCGTTAACTTGACGACCTTCTTGTCCGCCTCGGCACAAAGCTTAGGTTTAAGCTTGGGCCAGATATCAATGGGCAGGTTGGAAGATTTGGTCTCTCCACCGGTTCCCGCCCTAAGATTCAACCCCGCCGTCAACAGGCCCGTTAATTGGGCTGTCCCCACCATAAAACTGCGTCGGCTTGTCATTTTCATTACGCACTCCTGTTCTCTTTTTTGAGCCAAAAAGCCGCACGTGCGGCCAACTTTCTTTTTGATCGCATATCACCCTCCTTTACTGTTAATCGTGCAATACGCATACTTGACGAACGGCGGCAACTCCCAGACGCCGGGCGAAACCTCGCGTGGTGGATCGGTTGCGGCGGGATCGTCAAGCGGAGCGAAGAATACGGGCTTCTTACCCGCCGGAAGACGCAGCCGCACACCTTTTACCGGATGCAGAAACTCGTAGTTAACGAAGTGCACCGAAGCGACGTCGGTCCCGGCGACCTTGAATTGAGCGAACACCGTCTCCGGCGCGGCGACAACCTCCACGGACGGCTTCCAGCCGGTTTTGGCGAGGTCGGCGAGAAACGGCGCGGACCCCTCCACGGGGCGGTATATCGCGTACTTGATGTGCGTCAGGTATTTCATCTTGGCGGAATCGGCTTTATCGCGCCATGCGACATTCGGCAACTTCGCAACTGCGGCTTTGAGCGGGTTCGTGTGGCGCTGGCGGTTCCACTCGTCATAACGCCCCGACTCGCCGGTGCAGACGAGGCGTCCCCCTTTCTTCGCATAGGAAACAAGCGCAGCGACCTGCGCATCCGAGAGGCATGTCTGATTCGCCACAACGATCACCGCGGCATCCTCCGCATGCGGCAACGGATTCGCCTCGGTAGAGATCGAATAGCCGAACGGTACATGCCCTCTCAACGCCGCGCCCTCAGCAGCCAGAAGCGACTCATGCGAAAGCTGAGAATGGAGCATCGACGGTCCCGACACGAGCAAACGCACAGGCATCCAGTCCTTCGCGGCGAACAACGCACGATTCGCCTTCACAAACTTCTGGAACGCGACAAGCTGGGGCCGACGCCGCGCGAGACGCTGTCGATTGATGAACCCCCCGTCCGGATCGGCATAGGGGGCCATGATCGTGCGGTCAGCCGGCACGCCGCCGAAAACAACGTCCTCAACCATCGGCAGCAGATACGTCTCTTCAATTTCGTTCTGGCTGTCGCCTGCGGCACCGTCGCACGAGGCGAAGTAGGTGGCCGGAAACTCCCGCGCATATTTCAGATCGCGCACGCGGTTGACGATCACATCGCCTTCGAGGTGCGGATACATGTTGGCCTGCCCCATCACGAGGTCAAAGCACTTCGGAAGCTCCGTCATGTCCACAGACTTGTTGCCTACGGTATTGGGGGCACGGTAAGGACAGATGTTTGCAGCGACCACGCAGTCACGTTTCACCGAATGAGCATAGTCGTAGAAGCGCTTGAAGAGCGCCGTCATACGCTTCGTGCGCCACACGTTGAACTCCTGCAGGAGCGGCTCGCGCACTTCGCCCCAAGGCAGCGCCGCGTACTCCGGCATCCCGAAACAGTCTAACGAATCGAAGCCAAAGCGGTCCGCCGGATTTTTGATCGTCATCAGGTGTTCGTGGAACAGCTTCTGGCAACGGCTACAGAAGCACGGCTTCATATAGGCGTTGTCAAAGAAGATGCCGTCGAAGCCGCCCTCGGTAAGCGCGATGCGGATCACCTTCTTGAGATACTCCTCGAAGGCGGGCTCATTGAAGCAAGGCTCCCAGCGGAAATATCTGGAGTAGTAATAGATTTGTCCATCGCTGCGTCGCGCGGCCCACTCCTCCAGGTTGGGGATTTCACGCTTCATCGTCTCGGGGTAGATTGTCGAGAACTGCACGTAGGCGACCGCCTTCACCCCGTGCTTATGACAATTCTCCACGAAGCGCTGTCTCTTATACACATCT
>LSQX01197123.1_pt1 | contig 13057 bp, 12 predicted proteins | sample 654561 | NCBI WGS metagenome assembly LSQX01 (sample SAMN04489861, study PRJNA283612) | anaerobic digester metagenome | isolation source: 4 biogas reactors fed with cattle manure at either 37C or 55C with and... | place: Denmark: Kongens Lyngby | collected 2014 | reverse complement strand
ATATTTACAAAAGTAGTTTTCCCTTTTCCGGAATCTGCGTAAATTAAATATTTTTGATTTTGTTCAAAAACTAAATCCCTATTCCAAATCTCGGAATCACTAATAATATCTTCAGGAATTGGAATAGGGACAATTGTGGAAAATTTTATTTCCATATAAATAAAAACAATTGTTTATTCAATATCTTCTAAACTTTTTAAGAACTCTTGCCATTCTTCTTCGGTAAAATAATCACTATAATCGTCCCAATTATCAGCATCTTCATAATTATAATCATCCCAATCATAATCATTATTACCACTATAAAAAGGGTTAAATAAATTGTTCAGAGAACCCATATATCCATCAATAAATTCTTCTATGGCATCTGCGTTTTCCTCAATTTTCTTTAAATCAACATTTTGTAATGATTTATTATATTTTAAGCTTGAGTTAAAATTAATTTCTCCTTTTTTAAACTCTAAGTGCATATGACCATAGTTATTAGTTAAATCAATACCTGTGAGTGTTTCAAATTTATCAACATCTTTTTTTAACTTTTCAAAGTTTTTCACGAAATCTGAACTAATCCATAAATTAATATCTTTGCAGTTTTTATGAAATTTTTTATAATCCTTGTTAGCTAGTATAGATTCTTTTTCTTTTAAATTCAAATATTTTTCTAATAAATCAAAGTCAACTTCTCCACCTTCAATAGCTAAAAACATTAAAACATCACTATTCCAGCCAATAATTTTGTCAGTTTCAAAACTTGAATACTTGATGTCATTTTTAGTTTCTAAAAAAACAGAAATAGGAAAACCTAACTCTTCACCTATCATTTCTAAATTCTTCTCAAGTTGCTTTTTATTTATTGGGATTATGATACCCAGAAACAAGTTTTCTTCCTCAAAACTTGCAAAAGCGTAAGAACGTTTTGTTAATAAAAGCCCTAGTTCATCAGGATTTTTTTGAAGACTTTCAATAAGTTCAACTATTTTAGAATATTCTTCTTTAAATTCTTTTATTAATTCTTGGTCTTCATTATCTTTCAAAAAATCATTGTTTGAAATTTTACTAAGACCTTTACCATCAACTACAGCCACAGCAAAAGCATCTTTAGGAATGTGCGAAGAATTGTTTTTTGAACAAGATGCAAATAAAAATGCAACTAAAACAAACACTAAAAACCTGTTTAATAATCTTAATTTTTTCATAATTTTGTATTTTGTGATTTAATAGTGTAAAATTACAAATTTATTTTTTACTAGCAAAATATATTTGATTTATTAAAAAAAAAGCCTAGTAAATATTGTTTTACCAAGCTTTTCTTATTTTAAATACTTTTAATTATAATTGCGGTACCCATTCCGCCTCCTATACATAGAGAGGCTAAACCATATTTATTGTTATTTCTTTTCATTTCGTGAATTAAGCTAACAATAATTCTGTTTCCGGAAGCTCCAATAGGATGTCCTAAGGCAATAGCACCACCGTTTTTATTACATCTTTCGTCAAAGAAAGATTTGTCAACTCCGTGGTCAGTGCAAAGTTGTTTGATAACTCCTAATGATTGAGCTGCAAAAGCTTCGTTAAGTTCAAGAACTTCTATATCTTGAAGTTTCATCTTTGCTTTTTTCAATACATTGTTAATTGCAGGAACAGGACCCATTCCCATAATTGATGGGTCAACTCCACCTTGTCCAACTGCAACAATTTCTGCCATTGGTTTTAGTTTGAATTTTTCAACAGCTTCTTCGCTTGCTACTAACACATATGAAGCTCCGTCATTGATTCCAGAAGCATTACCTGCTGTTACTGTTCCGTCTTTTTTGAAAGCAGGACGTAGTTTTGCAAGTTTTTCCAAGTCTGTAGTTCTATTAATAAATTCGTCTTGGTCAAAAACTATGGTTTCTTTTCTAGTTACAATGTTAATAGGAATAATTTCTTTTTTGAAGTTTCCAGCATCTTGGGCTTTTGCTGCTTTAGTTTGAGATGCAAATGCAAATTGATCTTGTTCTTCGCGTGAAATATTATATTTTTCTGCAATATTTTCAGCAGTATTTCCCATATGATAATCATTAAATGCTTCCCAAAGTCCGTCTAATATCATGTGGTCAATAACTTTAAAGTCGCCCATTTTTGTACCGGAACGAACGCTTGCAGGCAATAGCATTGGTGCCCCTGACATAGTTTCTGTTCCACCGGCTAAAATTAAATTTGCTTCACCAGCTCTTATTGCAGAAAAAGCATTAGAAACAGCTTTCATACCAGAACCACAAACCATGTTCAAAGAATATGCAGGCACTTCGCTTGGAATACCGGCTTTTATTGCAGCTTGACGCGAAACGCCTTGTTTTTGCCCAGCCGACAAAATATTCCCTGTGATTACCTCGTCTAAGTCAGCAGGATTAATTTTGCTTTGAGAAATAATCTCTTTAATGACTTCTGCTGCCATATCAGAAGCCGAAACAGAAGCTAAACCGCCTCCAAATTTACCAACAGCTGTGCGTTTTGCAGCAACTATAAATACTTTTTTCATCTTAAATATTTTAATTAAAATTGATTAATCTAATTGCATTTCTTTTAGATTTTCAGATACTAATAATTCAGCTTCTGTGGCTTTTTTAATATCTTCAATACTAAATTCAGGGTGTAATTCAGTAAGTAAAATTCCTTTTTCGGTAATTTCCATAACACCCATTTCGGTAATAATTGTATTAACTTGACCTTTTGCAGTTAAAGGGAGCGTACATTTTTTTAAAATTTTTGGATTTCCTTTTGCTGTATGCTCCATTGCTAAAATTACTCTGCGAGCACCAACAAGTAAATCCATTGCGCCACCCATACCCGGAGTAAGTTTTCCTGGGATTGACCAGTTTGCCAAATCACCACTTGGGTCAACTTGCATAGCACCCAAAACTGTTACGTCAACATGTCCTCCACGAATTACGCCAAATGATTTTGAAGAATCAAAAGCTGCTGCACCAGGAAAGGCAGTAATAAAACCACCACCGGCATTTAATAAATCTTCGTTTTCTTCACCAGGAGCAGGAGTGGGACCCATGCCTAACAAACCATTTTCAGATTGTAAAGTTAATTTTATTCCTTTAGGCAAATAGTTTGGAACAAGTGTAGGTATTCCAATTCCTAAGTTTACAACATCGCCATCATTAATTTCTTTGGCTACTCTTTTTGCAATTACTTCTCGTATTTGATTTTTATCCATGCTATTAAAATTTATTTTATTTGTTAATTCGTCTATCCATTTCTTGAGCTATATAACTTGCTACATCGTCAGCATAAGAGTTCATGCTAAAACCAGCATCATAACCTAATTCTTTTGCTAATTCGTGTGAAATTCGTGGTCCACCGCAAATTAATAAAATTTTATCTCTTAATCCTTCGGCTTCAAGCATCTCAACTAACTCTGTAAGGTTTTTAATATGAACATCTTTTTGTGTAACAGTTTGTGAAACCAATAAAGCATCGGCTTTTAATTCTATTGCTTTTGCAATAAACTCCTCGTTTAAAACTTGAGCCCCCATATTTAGAGCCTCAATCATTTCATATCTTTCCAAACCAAAATGTCCTGCATAACCTTTCATATTCATAATTGCGTCAATGCCAACTGTATGAGCATCTGTTCCTGTGCTTGCACCAATTACAACTAGTTTTCTTCCAATATTTTGCTTTATAAATTCATCTGTTTCAGCCATATCCATCACATTTGATTCTACTTTTGGAACATAAATATTTGTGAAATCAACTGTGTGAGTACAAGAGCCATAACAATTGAAAAATGTAAAACCTTTTGTAAGTTCTTTATAATAAACTACTTGGGGGTTTTCAAAACCCATTTTTCTAAGCAATTGTTTTGCAGCCTCAATAGCTTCGTCATTGCAAGGAATAGGCAAAGTAAAACTAAGTTGTGTTTTGCCATCGTTCATAGTGTCGCCATAGGGTTTCACCTTTTTTAAATCTAAGACTTTATCAAAGTCATTTTTATCCATTGAATAGCTTCCTTCACTCATTATTTGTTTTCTCCTTTCATTAATTCAATAAATGGGTTAAAATAATTTTCAGATTTTTGTACAACGCCTGCTAAGCCTTTTCCTCCGGTTTTTGCTCTTTTAGTGTCAGCAAACAAGCCTTTTTCTAAAGCATCAAATAATCCTACTTCTTCAATATCACTTAATAATTTATGTGCATTGTTTAAAACTTCTTGAGCTCTTTTTTGTATTATTCCATTTTCTTTAAACTCAAGTTCATCTCCAATGTTTTTCATATTATTAAAAACATATTTTGCATTTTCAATAGCCAAATATCTATCAGAAATAAATGGAGTATGAACTGCCTCTGTAAGCATTCCTAAAAGTTGAATTCCTTGTCCTGTCCAAATCGAAGCAACATTAAATAAGGCATTTTGGATATGACCTTTAAAAATATTTCCTGTCATAAATTTTGTGGGAGGCATATATTTTAATGGAGCTTTTGGAAAAATTTCTCTTGTCATTTGTGCTTGGGCAAGCTCGTATAAAAATCCATTTTCCATTTCAGGTTCCATTTCAAAAGCATGTCCTAATCCCATTTGTTCTTCAGGCATTCCGGCTAATAGGGCTAGTTGCTCATTAATTAGGTCGGATGCTAAAACTGTATGGGCTTGCTCGAAAGCATCGGCAGTAGTTAAATAATTATCTTCGCCGGTATTTATAATTACACCTGCAAAACCATTTATTATTCTAGAAAAATATTGGTCAATAAAAGTACGTTGCTGGTTTATATCTCTAAACAAAATTCCATAAAGTGCATCGTTTAACATTACGTCAAGTCGCTCTAATGCTCCCATAGTAGCAATCTCAGGCATACATAAACCTGAACAGTAATTGCACAAACGAATATAACGACCAACCTCTTCGCCAACTTCGTCTAATGCCTTTCGCATTATTTTGAAATTTTCTTGTGTTGCATAAGTTCCTCCAAAGCCTTCTGTTGTAGCTCCATAAGGAACATAGTCTAATAGGCTTTGCCCTGTAGTTCTAATTACTGCAATAATATCAGCTCCTTGGCGTGCGGCAGCCTGTGCCTGAATAACATCCTCGTATATATTCCCTGTTGCAACAATTACATAAATATAAGGTTTGTCGCCTTCGCCTAAACGAGAAAGATATTCATCGCGTTTTGCAAGATTTTCTTTAATTTTTTTTAATGCTGAATCTACATAAGGCATAACAGCTTTTTCAATACTTGCTTTGTCTTTAATTGGAAGTTTGCAGATATTAAAATCTTCATTTGCAATTTTTTCAGCAATTTTTTGAGGTGTTAATCCTGTTTCTATAATCGCATTTCCAAGAAAAAACAAAATACCTTCGTTTAATAATTTGTTTTCTTGAATTTGGTCAACAACAATGTTGGGGAAAGGAATATCATTTGTATTTACACCGTCAATTCCTAAAAGGCGGCAAAGTGAACGCTCTACAGAAACAGTAGTGTATTGATTTACAAACTCCTGAACTTCTCCGGCGATATTTTTCGCAATTTGTTTTGCAGACTGAATTTTTTTATAATCTAATCCTAATTTACTTGTATTCATTAATTTTCATTTAAAAAATTCAAAATTAAACTTAAAAGCTTAAAGCTTTTTTAAGATTGCAAATCTAAATAAAAATATGGAAAAATACAATATTAAAATTTATGTTTTAGGAGAGGACTTAAGATTATCCTTAAAATAAGAAAAGAGCCTAAGCCCTTTTCTTATCTATTTGTATTATTATGAAATTATAAGCCTTTATCCATAGTCCACAAGAACTCTTCATTAGTTGGAGATTGCATTAGTCTTGAACGCATAAACTCCATAGCTTCTATTGAGTTCATATCTGCTAAAAATTCTCTTAAAATCCATAATCTATTAATTAATTCATTTTCAATTAATAAATCTTCGCGTCTAGTACTTGAAGCTGTAATATCAACTGCGGGATAAATTCTTCGGTTAGATAATTTTCTATCTAATTGCAATTCCATATTTCCTGTACCTTTAAACTCTTCAAAAATTACCTCGTCCATTTTAGAGCCAGTTTCTGTTAAAGCAGTTGCGAGAATTGTTAAAGAACCTCCATTTTCAATATTTCTGGCTGCACCAAAAAATCTTTTTGGTTTATGTAAAGCATTTGAATCAACCCCACCGGATAAAACTCTTCCCGAAGCTGGTGCAACAGTATTGTATGCTCGTGCTAATCTTGTAATTGAATCTAATAAAATAACAACATCATGCCCACATTCTACCATTCTTTTTGCTTTTTCTAAAACAATGCTAGAAACTCTAACATGTCTTTCGGCAGGTTCGTCAAAAGTTGAAGCAATAACTTCGGCTTTTACATTACGAGCCATGTCTGTAACCTCTTCTGGGCGTTCGTCTATAAGCAAAATCATTAAATAAACTTCTGGATTATTTGCTGCAATAGCATTAGCAATTTCTTGAAGTAAAACAGTTTTACCTGTTTTAGGTTGAGCAACAATTAAACCTCTTTGTCCTTTGCCAATAGGAGCAAATAAATCTACAATTCTTGTTGATAAAGTTGCTTTGCCATTACCTGTGATATTAAACTTTTCATCCGGAAATAAAGGAGTTAAATGGTCAAAAGGAACTCTATCCCTCATTAAAGCCGGATCAATACCATTTATTTTTATAACTTTTATTAAAGGAAAGTATTTTTCGCCTTCTTTTGGTGGGCGAATTGAACCCTCAACTGTATCTCCAGTTCTTAGTCCAAACAGTTTTATTTGAGATTGCGAAACATATACATCGTCTGGCGAACTTAAATAATGATAATCTGAAGAGCGTAAAAATCCATAACCTTCCGGAATAACTTCTAAAACTCCTGTAATGGTAATAATTCCTGAAAAATCGTATAAATCTTCCTTTTTAGGCTTAGCTCTATTCTCTTGTTCTTTATTGTGATGAGTCCCATTACTTTGTCTAAGTTCAGACTTTTTTGTATCTACTTCCGCTTTTGTAGTTTTGTCTGCGTCATCTTCTGGTAAATTAGAAGGTTCATCATTTTGTTTTGTTGGAGGTTTTCTTAAAATAATTTTTTTATCCTGATTTTTTTGTGAAGGAGTTTCAGTATTTGCAGATTTATCATCTGATTTTTCTTCACTTGGCTTTTCACTTGCTTCAGTGGTTTTAGCTTGCTTTTTATCAGTTGTACTTGATTTTTTTTGCTCACTTTCTCTTAAACTATTGATACGTTCTTTCTGTTTGCTGTTTTTTTCAACTACAGGCTCTTTTTTTATTTCAGGAATATTCGCAACTTCTGTTTTACCTTTCTCGTTTTCATCAAATAAAGTTTTTTCTGCCGGAGGTGTAGGAGAGCTAAAAGTAATTTTTTGAGCTTTCATCTTTGTTCTTGGTCTTTTCGCGTTTTCGATAGCCTTACTTGCAGTTTCGCTAGTTTGAGCTTTTGCTTGTTTCTTTTTATCAGACTCCTGCTCGGCAGCCTTAATGGCTTGAACATCAAGTATTTTATATATTAAGTCGGATTTGCGAAAAGCATCTACTTTATGAATGCCTAGATCTCTTGCTATTTCCTTTAACTCGGGTAGTAATTTTGAGTTTAGTTCTAAAATGTCATACATGAATTGATGTAATTTGTGTGATACAATAATAATTAAATGATATTTGTTTTCTGTCAAAAATGATATGTCGACAGCTTTTAATCAAAGCACAAAGATAATATGTTTTTTCTAAAATAAAAATAATTTTAATAAAAACTTATACTTTTTTGATAAAAACTTCTGATTTTAAGCAACCTTTCGAGTATAAATACGTTATATATTATATAATTTGAGGAAATGCGACAATTAAAAATAACACGGCAGGTAACTAATAGGGATAGCCTTGCATTTGAAATGTATTTGCAAGAGATAGCTCGCGAAAAAATGATTTCGCCTCAAGAAGAAATTGAATTGGCAAAAAGAATTAAAAATGGAGACCAAGAAGCTGTTGACGAGTTGGTAAGAGCAAATTTAAGATTTGTTATTTCTGTTGCAAAACAATATCAAAATCAAGGACTTAGTTTACAAGATTTAGTAAATGAAGGTAATTATGGCTTAATAGTGGCTGCTAAAAGATTTGACGAAACAAGAGGTTTTAAATTTATTTCTTACGCTGTTTGGTGGATACGCCAATCTGTTTTGCACGCAATTGCTGTAAAAGGCAGAATAGTTAGACTTCCATTAAATAAAATAGGAATGTTGAATAAAATTTACTCGTCTTCTTTAAGTTTAGAACAAAAACTAGAAAGAGAGCCTAGTTTATTTGAACTTGCCGAAGAAACAGAACTTAATTATGATAAAGTTTATGACACACTAAAACACCAAGGAAAAACTTTGTCAATGGACGCTCCTTTGAGTAATGAAGATAACGATGATTTTACTCTGGGTGATTTAATTGGAGTAGAACAAACTCCTGTGGCTGATAAAAATTTAATTGACTATTCTCTAAAAATTGAAATTAATCAAGTTCTAAATATATTAGGTCTGCGTGAAAGAACAATTATAAAAATGTATTATGGTTTAGATGGAGAAAGTCCAAAAACTTTTGAGGAAATTTCAGAAAGTTTAAACCTTACTAAAGAAAGAGTTAGACAATTAAAAGAAGCTGCGATTAGAAAACTAAAACAATCTTCTAAACGTAATGTTTTAAAATCCTACCTTAAATAGGTTTTCATAATCATGTCAAAATTAGGAGGTTTAGTCCTCCTTTTTTTTGAAAAAAAGTTTATATTTGTAACAAATTTTAAAATAAATATGAAAGATATAATAATTTCACCCTCAATGCTTTCAGCAAATTTTGCTAATTTAGAACAAGATATTCAAATGATAAATGCATCTAAAGCCGATTGGTTTCATCTTGATATTATGGATGGTGTTTTTGTTCCAAATATTTCTTTCGGTTTTCCTATAGTAAAATTTATTAAAAAATTTGCTCAAAAACCACTAGATGTACATTTAATGATTATTCAGCCAGAAAGATATATTAATGAATGGAAAAACTCTGGTGCAGATATATTAACTGTTCACTACGAAGCTTGTACACATTTGCACCGCACAATTCAAGAAATAAAAAATCTTGGAATGCAAGCAGGCGTTTCTTTAAATCCACATAGTCCAGTGTGTTTATTAAAAGATATTTTGCCAGAATTAGACATGGTGTTGATTATGTCGGTAAATCCCGGATTTGGAGGTCAAAGTTTTATAAGCCAAAGTCTTGAAAAAATAAAAGAACTTAGGGAAATGGCGAATTTGTATAATCCAAATTTAATAATACAAGTTGATGGTGGTGTGGATAAACACAATTATAAAGAAATTGTAAAAGCTGGTGCAAATTGTTTGGTTGCTGGGTCTGCTGTGTTTGGCTCAGAAAACCCAATGGAAATTATTAATGTTTTTAAAACAGAATATTAAAAAATATTTTGTATATTTGCAAAAGTTTTACAATCAGGGGCTGACCTGGTTTTGACAGCAAGGTAAATGATTGTGTAAGCATGTCGGGCAATGTGGGTAATCCCGTTAAACTTTTTCACAAACAATTAACTGGCGCAGATAATTTTGCTTTCGCTGCTTAATCGAATAAAGTAGATTAAACTTAATTCTGGTACAAGGTGCTAGAACGAAACATCTCTCGATTGGACGGTCTGGTTCCGCTTCGGCAAAGAGATGGCAACAATACCGGACTAGTTTTTTCTGCTCCCCGATGAAAAAGCGAAAATTTAGGGGATAAGGTCTTAGTTTGGGTGTTTGTCCTCGTTCTAAAACTCGAAAAATAAAGGCAAAATAAACATGTAGAAAGCACCTTTGTTTCTTGTTTGGACGCGGGTTCGATTCCCGCCAGCTCCACAAAAAACTGATTTATTTTAAAAATAAATCTAAATTATTGGCTTTAAAATTATTTATTCTCAAAAACTCCTCTTGTAATTTATAAATTGATTTTTTTCCTAAATTGCCAATATCTTTTGAATATTCATTAACATATAAATTTACATGCTGCATCATAATTTTTTCTTCCATTTCAACTGCATGTTTTTTCATAAAATCTAAGCTTTCTTCAGGGTTTTGAAAGGCAAAATTTATACTTTCGTAAAGCATTTTATTAAGTTCTTGCTTTATTTTTTCAGGTAAATCTCTTTTTATAACTATCCCACCCAAAGGAATTGGCAAAGCAAATTTTTCTTCCCACAAATTTCCAAGATCTGCAAGTAATTTTAAACCTCGCTTTTGATAGGTAAAACGTGTTTCGTGAATAACTAAGCCTATATCACACTCCTCAGACAAAACAAGATCTTCAATGTCGGAAAAAAGATAAGTAGTTTTATTTATTGCTTCAGGAAAAAATATTTGCATTAATAAATTTGCAGTGGTCAAAACGCCAGGAATTGCAATTTTACAGTCTTGTAATTCATCTAAATAAATTTTTCTTTTACTTATTATTAAAGGACCGCAGTTTTTTCCCATTGCAGAGCCTGAATTTAATAACTGATAATTTTCTGTATGTTTTAAAAAATTATGAAAACTAATTTTACTAATTTCAAGTTCTTGCTTTTCGGTATAAGAGTTTAATTTTTCAATATCAGCTATAATAAGCTCAAAATCAATGTTTTTGGTGTCAATTTTTTTATTTATTAATGCCTCAAACATAAAAGTATCGTTTGGACAAGAGGATATTCCCAATTTCAATTTCATTTGTTTTGTTTTAAAAAATCAATTATTAAATCGCTGTATTTATTAATAGGACTGTCAAAATCCCAATTTTCACGCTTTGTTTTTAAAATGATATTCGAAATTCCTCTTATTTGAATAAAATTCTTCTTGAAATGTTTGCATACTAACATAAAAGCAGCTCCTTCCATAGTTTCTATTTCATAATTTGAAACAGGATTTTGTTCAGGAATGTTTACGCTTATACCCGAAACTTTATTTAATTTATGAAAAAAATGAGGATAATCGCTTGTATTATAAATTCTAGTATTATTTATCAAATTCCTAAAATGTTGGTTGTGTATAGAGTCAAAAACATTTATCCATTCTTCATTTTTTCTAATTTTAATATCTTCAAAACTATCGGAATTTACATTTACAAGCTCAGCAATTTTTAGGTTTTCTGAAAAACTACCTGCTATTCCTATATTTATTATAAAATCATATTCCTTAATATTTATATTAGCAAACATTGAAAATAAAGTGGCTGTAAGTCCTATTCCTGTAATCAATATGTCGCAGTTATAATCAAGGTTTGAGTATAATATTTCCGACTTTTTGATAAAGTGTAATTCTTCAATTATTTGTTTGGTTTCTATGCTTGTGGCACTAATTATTAAAATCTTCATAATTTATGTTTTAACAAAAATAGCTTAATTTCAGATAAATTTCTTTATTTTTGTCAAAAATTTTAGACATGGTAGAAAGTTTAAATAATTCAGAGAATGGCGGATATGCAAAAATTGAAAAATTTGACGATGAAAGAACTAAATTATTAGCCCATCATTATTCTGAGATTCTTAAATTGTTAGGTGAAGATATTGAAAGGGAAGGTTTATTAAAAACCCCAAAAAGAGTTGCCAAAGCAATGCAATTTTTAACTCAAGGTTATAATATGAACCCCGAAGATATTTTACGCTCGGCAATGTTTCGTGAGGATTATAAACAAATGGTAATTGTTAAAGATATTGAATTATACAGTATGTGCGAACATCATTTGTTGCCATTTTTGGGCAAAGCTCATGTTGCATATATTCCTAATCATTATATAACTGGTTTAAGTAAGATTGCAAGAGTTGTTGAAGTTTTTGCTAGGCGTTTGCAAGTTCAAGAAAGATTAACTACACAAATAAAAGATTGTATTCAAAATACTCTACAACCATTAGGAGTTGCGGTAGTAATTGAAGCTCAACATATGTGTATGCAGATGCGAGGAGTTCAAAAACAAAATTCAATTACTACAACTTCGGATTTTACAGGAGCATTTTTAAAAGATGCTACTCGTCAGGAATTTTTATCATTAATTAAATAATCAACAAACAAAAATATAAAATATGAAAGCTTATGTTTTTCCGGGACAAGGTGCCCAATATGTTGGAATGGGACAAGAATTGTATAATTCAAATCCAAAAGCCAAAGAAATGTATGAAAGAGCAAACGAAATTTTAGGTTTTAGAATAACTGATATTATCTTTAATGGTAGTGAAGAAGATTTAAAACAAACAAAAGTTACTCAGCCTTCAATTTTCTTACATTCAGTAATTACTTATCTTTGTTTAGAAGAAAAACCTAATCCTGCAATGCTTGCCGGACATTCGCTTGGTGAGTTTTCTGCATTAGTTGCTTCAGAAGCTTTGAGTTTTGAAGATGGTTTGCAATTAGTTTATAAACGTGCTTTAGCAATGCAAAAAGCTTGTGAGTTAAATCCCTCTTCAATGGCTGCAATTTTAAATTTAGATTCTGAAATTGTTGATAAAATTTGTAATGAAATAGATGAAGTTGTTGTTGCTGCTAATTACAACTCTCCTGGGCAAATTGTGATTTCCGGCTCAAATGCAGGAATAGAAATTGCTATGGAAAAAATGAAAGAAGCTGGTGCAAAACGTGCTATAAAACTTGCTGTTGGTGGTGCTTTTCACTCTCCTTTGATGTTGCCGGCACAAGAAGAGTTGAGCATAGCTATTAACCAAACAAATTTTAAAAATCCTATTTGCCCAATTTTTCAAAATGTTGATGCAAAACCATATACAAATCCGGAGCAAATTCGCGAAAATTTAATAAAACAACTTACTAGCCCAGTTAGATGGACTGCAACAATACAAAATATGATAGCTCATGGAAGTAAACATTTTGTAGAACTTGGTCCAGGTAATGTTTTGCAAGCTTTAATTGCTAAAATTGATAGAAACGTCAGTACAGAAGGAATAAAGTAAGAACTGACATATTTATTTTAGGATTTACAATTTCGTAAGTACTAAATATATATAAACTGTGTTTTTTTAGCAAATTTACTTATTTATCACTATTAACCGACTAAATTAAA
>LSQX01015027.1_pt2 | contig 13058 bp, 11 predicted proteins | sample 654561 | NCBI WGS metagenome assembly LSQX01 (sample SAMN04489861, study PRJNA283612) | anaerobic digester metagenome | isolation source: 4 biogas reactors fed with cattle manure at either 37C or 55C with and... | place: Denmark: Kongens Lyngby | collected 2014 | reverse complement strand
TCGAGTCCCTTCCGGGTCGCCATTTGCTGCTATAGCTCAGGCGGTAGAGCGCGTCCTTGGTAAGGACGAGGTCTCCAGTTCGAATCTGGATAGCAGCTCCACAAATTATCCCGGTATCCAACGATACCGGGATAATTCTATTTGTAATTACCGGGGAAATTGATATAATATAGTTTGTTGCCAGAGTATTTGCGAAGGTTGTGATATTGACATGATCCGTGTAGCCATAGTGGATGATGAGCGCCATCATAGGCAGGTAATTAGACATAATATTGATTACTTGGAAAATGTAATTGATGAGAATATCATTATTCGCGAATTTGAAAGCGGGGAGGCTCTGCTGCAGTCGCTCAACGAGGGTTTCCACATTATCTTTCTTGATCAGATGATGCCCTCCGGGCTAAGCGGCTATGAAACTGCAAAGCAGATTCGCAAAACTGATAAATCAGTAGTCATCATATTCGTCACCGCCATCAGGGAACTCTGGGAAGATGGATATAGTGTACAGGCGTTTTACTATCTGACGAAACCAATAGAAGAAGAGAAGCTACGAAAAGTATTTGGGCGTGCAGTCAATAAAGTAAGGGAGGAACGCAATCCCGTTACTATTCAGACAATGAGTGGATTGCATGTGTTTGACATCCGCGATATCCTGTATCTAAAAAAGAATCAGCGCTACACCGATCTGTACTATTTTGACAGGGAGACAGGTGAAGTAATGACTGAGAAACTTCGTACTCCCATAAAAACTGCAGAAAACAGGTTCGCAGAATATGATTTTGTCAGACCCCATATCTCCTACTTGGTAAATTCCATACATATAAAAAGAATAATTGAAGAGAATCGGGACAAATGTTTGGAGTTGGTCACCGGTGAAAAAATATACATCTCCAGGGACAGGGTAAAGTCGGTTTACGAAGTAGTTATGAAGAGCCTAGATAAGAGAACATACTTGGTCTTTCCGTAGGCTGCTCGGATAACTTTAGTCTGTGAGGAGGAAACATGTATAAAGAGGAACTGATTGTTGGCATCACCAAAGTCTTAACTGTTGCAGTGGATTTGTACATACTGTTCGACTACTTTGATGCCTTCTATAGACGCAAGGTGGGATTAGCTAGAGTCGCTATCGGAGCATTGGTATATATGGTCCTCATGCTGATATCGAGCTATCTGCCTGAGTACAACATTAATTCCATCGTTGCCGCAGTTTTGATAATTACTCTGAGTCAGTTGATTTACAGAGGAGGAAGGCATGCTATTTTTTTGAGTGCGGTTATATATATCCTATTTGTTATAGCCAGTGAACTCATTGTCTTCTTTTCGGTAAATCTGTTGACAGATGTCTCCGTCGACGAGCTGACTGAGACCGCTGCATACAATATACCATATATTATATACGCCAAAGTAGTTCAATTTGCAGTATTCAAGGGTATTCAGCAAACACAGAAAAGAAGTCAGAACCGGCTTATGACAAAGGACTTTTTGGCGCTTATCTTAATTTCGCTAGTCTCCCTCTTCACGATGATCTCACTTATAATGAGGGGCCGGCTAGACGACAGTCAAATTGCAGTATCTAACTTTTTCATAAGTATTGGTCTGTTATTTACGAACATTATTATCTATACACTGTTTCTCAAATCAGCAAAGTTTGCAAGAATCGAGAAGGAGCAGTCGCTGATTGTACAAAACATAGAGTATTCGAAGAACAAGTATAACGAGATTGTTTCCATGAAGAATCAGATACGAAATATGTGGCACGACATAAACAACCATATTACTGTAGTAAAAGGTATGATTAGTGAGAACAATGAGGATGCTGCCAAATATATAGGGGAGCTTGAAGAAAAAATCGATGAATACTACGCAAGCACTATTTTTGGTAACACGATCCTTGATACGGTCATATATTCTAAAACTGTAAAGGCGAAGGAGTGCGGGATCGATATCAAGACAACTCTCGATATGGATAAGAATATTCCCGTTAGTCCCGTCGACATCTGCACCATATTTTCGAATGCTCTGGATAACGCAATCGAGGCCTGTGAAGGGGTCGAGGAGGGCAAGCGGTTTATCTATACGAGGGCAGTGCAGAATGAAGGAATTCTTTATATTAAGATCGTTAACAGCTCACCCGAAAGAAAGAAGAGGGGTGACGGCTTTCCCACCACTAAGGTCCATAAGGACAGACACGGCATCGGCATGAAGAGTATCCTGAACGCAGTTGAGAATTATGCTGGCAGTGTAAAAGCAGAATATGAAGACGGAGTTTTCACGTTTAGTGCGATATTGAACCTAACATAATACTTCCAAATAATTAATTACATATAAAAGTATTATTTACCACGCAAAGTACTAAGTACTGCAGAAAAACGACGAGTTTTGCGCTTTCTCTGTACAAATGAGTTCAGTTGTGGTAAAAAAATATTTGCGATTACTGGAATCTGTGCGCTGCTAATTGGAAAGGAAGGTAAAAATGAAAAAAGGAACTAGGATTTTAACCGCACTTTCAACAGTAATGTTTGCTGCAGTAACAGTTATGGCTGGGTGGCCATGTCTCTTCATTTGGAACCAACCAAAAGCACCGGAAGGCCTTAAGAAGTTCAGGAAGTTCTAATGCTGCTCAAACGCTTGTCGACAAAGTTGACATTGGAGATGATTTCCTCCGGCTTAGTCAAGGAGGAGGACCGCGAAGTTTATGAATATGGCATAGAAGTTGTTGCAGCTCTGCTTATTAACTTCCTGTCATCGGTTGTAATCTTCTCTGTGTTTGGAATGCTACTTGAAGGTTTACTGTTCTTCGCAGTGTTCTTTCCCATCCGGACATACAGCGGTGGACACCACATGGAGTCACATCTCGGGTGTTACATCCTGTCGATGGCAATAATGCTTATTTTTGTCCTCTGTATTAGAGTGATCCCCGAAAGCGGCTATTTAATAATCTCGCTGGCATTTGTTGCGTTCTCATCGCTAGTGGTTATCTTGCTTTCTCCGGTTGAAGATAAGAACAGACCCATAGATGAGGTTGAAAGAAAAGTCTATCGCAAGAAGAGTCTAAGAGTATTGGCAGTCGAGCTATTAGCTTTTGCAGGATTGCTGGTATTAGGGCAAGAGCGTGCCGCTCTAATAATTTCAATGGCCCAAGCAGTAACAGCAGTGTCTATGTTGTTCGCTCTGCTAAGCCGCATTGTAAACATCAGAAGAAAAAGTTGAAACCATACGAGAGCTAGAAAATCATATGTAATTGCAGCTGCAGATTCATCAGGAAAAACAAACATAAATAAATAATCAGAAATACATATATATTTATAAAGGAAAGAGAAAACATATAAAAGGGAAGAGCATTCATACATATAAAAGGTAAAATCATAAAAAGTGTGTTTACTTGAAGGAATATATATCAAAGGGAAGAGAATATATATTAAAAGTATACTTATCAAAGGGAAGAGAATATATTAAAAAGCATGCGTATATATATTTCTATTAGGGAGCAGTATATATACGTTAAGGTACAGGGGATGTGTGCCTATGCAAAATACTAATTTAGTATTTATCACTATGCCAGGCCTTGCCGGGACATACAACGGTGGGGCATTTTTTTGTTTAAAAAAGAATGTTTACTTTCGCTTTATATGATATAATGGGGGAGAACGGCTCAAACGGAACACAATTCGGAGGGATTAAATGGACAAGAAGTTACTTATCGTTGAAGACGAGAAGTCGATATTAGATATATTGAGCTTTAATCTGAAACGGGAAGGATACGATACCATAGAGGCAATGGACGGTGAGACCGGCCTTGCGATGGCAAAGACCGTAAACCCCGATTTAATTCTTTTGGATGTAATGCTTCCAAAGCTAGATGGGTTCGAGGTATGCAGAAAGCTACGTGAAGAAGGCCGCTCAACGCCTGTAATCATGCTCACTGCAAGAGAAGAGGAGTCGGATAAGGTGATGGGTCTGGAAATCGGTGCCGACGACTACATAACAAAACCCTTCTCAATGCGTGAGCTTCTGGCGCGGATCAAAGCGAATATCCGCCGCAGCAAAATGGATGAGAGCGCAAGTGCGCCTGTCGCCAACGGCGAAAGGATCGTAGCAGGAAATCTTATCATCGACCTAAATAGGCTTGAGGTCCTAAAAAACAATGAGCCCGTAGACTTGACACAGAGAGAGTTCGAGCTTCTGAGGTTTCTCGCCTCTTCACCAAACAAGGTGTTCAGCAGGGAGGAACTGATGGAAAAAGTCTGGAACTATGAGTACTACGGAGATATACGTACAGTGGATGTGACCATACGTAGGCTCCGTGAAAAGGTGGAGGATGACCCGGCAAATCCGGTATACATAGTAACAAGACGCGGCGCCGGATATTTCTTTACGGAGGCATAATACATGTTCCGAAGTCTATATCTGAAGCTTGTACTTATCATGACGCTGCTCATGATATCGATTATGGCAGTTGTGGGGACATTCCTTATAAGTAATGTCGCGGTGTACCATCTGGATGAGTTTTCAGATCAGATGGTTTCAATGTTTCAGAACGAGGAGTTTGTCTCCCGGCTTAGGATAGCTGTAGCTGACGGTGCTGACGGCTTAAGTAAGGTTCTTGATGCATATAGTGGTAATCTTGGAATAGACCCGAATAACAGGAACTACTACATACTTGACGCGAAATCGGGAATGCGTCTAGCGGGTTCGGACGAAGATAACGAGGTCCTCGATCTTACCCCGAATATTCTTGCTGCCATAAACGGAGAAATAGGTGACAGCAGATCAATAACAGCTTCATATATCGACATAGCTATTCCAATAACGTCAAACATAAACAGCGAACCCGAATTTATAATATATATCCGTGACCTGAAGCAGCGTCAGGAGGAGCTGACGACACAGCTATTTACCATTATACTTGAGGCGCTGGTTTTCGGGCTGGTCATATCCATTCTATTGAGCTTCTTGCTGTCAAAGACCATGACCACGCCAATTGAAAGTCTTACACACCTCGCAAGCGACATAGCAAGGGGTGAGTTCTCCAAGAGAATTGAGGTCCACTCAGGCGATGAAATTGGTGTTCTCACAGAGACCTTCAACGACATGGCTGAAAAACTTCAGACCACATTGGAGACTGTCGAAAACGAGCGAAATAAGCTAAACACCCTCTTTTTGCGGATGACAGACGGAGTATGTGCTTTTGACCGCACCGGTGAGATGATTCAGATGAATACCGCCGCCGCACAGCTTATCGGGCTATTCGAAGCGAATGATGCTGATGTATCCGAAACAAAACCCTCCTACGAGGAGCTTTTCGGAGAGCTTCTGCCCTTAGAAGAGGCACTCGCCATAAAGCCTCCCGACTACTTCGAGACAAGCCACACAACCGCCGATAGGTCACTTGACAGGTCCCTCAAGGTGATAATTGCCCCCTTCGGTGAGAATGAACGCGAGGGCGGAGTTATGGCTGTTGTACACGACATTACCGAACAGACGAGGTTAGAAAACGTTAGAAGAGAATTTATTGCGAACGTTTCGCATGAATTGCGCACGCCGCTAACAAACGTGAAGAGCTATACCGAGACGCTTTTAGAGAATGACGACATCGACCGGGAGACGCAGGAGAGGTTTCTCGATGTCATAATAAGAGAGAGCGACCGAATGACCCGGATCGTGCAGGATCTTCTGACCCTGTCACGGTTTGATTATGGAAGTGACGACCTCAGGATACACAGAGCACAGACTGCCAAACTCATTGAGCGGGTATACAGGGCAATGTATATGGATGCGGTAAAACATAACCACACAATGACTATGGAGTTTCTGGGACACCTGCCTGATATATACTGCGACAGTGACCGTATAGAACAGGTCCTTACAAACATCCTTTCAAACGCCATAAAGTACACACCTGAGGGAGGAGAGATTGCTATAAAGGCCTGGACTGAAGAAGATAATATCAATATTCAAATTAAGGATACCGGTATAGGAATCCCTGAGAAGGACCTTGGCAGACTGTTTGAGCGATTCTACAGGGTGGACAAAGCCCGTTCGCGTGAAGCTGGCGGCAGCGGTCTTGGACTTGCCATCGCAAAGGAAATCGTCGAACGTCACGGCGGCAGCATAGCGCTCGAGAGCAAGTACGGAGAGGGCACAACGGTTACTATAGTCCTGCCCGTCAGGGGAGAAGATGCAAATGTCGCGAGTTAAGGAAGCTTTCAAGAGCGTTCTTATTGTTTTATTGATTATTAGCGGGATGGTCCTTACCGTAAAAACATGGGTATATGACCCCTCAATGCTACCAGGGGATTTCTATGAGAAAACGGGCAGACTTTTGTCGTATATCGGAATAGATATTTCGATTCCAGGTGCAGTTACTGTAGAGACCAGGCGTATCCATAACACACAAGAGGCAGCTAGACCGATACGCTGTGCTATAAAACTCCCTGATGGACGTTACGGCGCAGAATACGATAGCACGCTTGTCTCACAGGTCTATGACAAGACGAAGCGCCTTGTAGGTGAGGCGATCGGCTCAGGGTCTGAACCGGTTGAGGTCTCTCAAAAAGAGTGGCGGCAGGCGCTTGGCCATATTGGTATCTACTATGACTATCTGGCAGACATTCCGATGTCCGCTATTGCTATTTGGCAGAACTATGAGCCGTCTTCACATATTAAGTCAAGTGCACAACACATAATACTTGCTGTGGACGGTGAAACTGTGGGACTTTATTACACCTCCGGTGCGAAGGACAGATACATGTTTTCAAAGACTGCCTTGAATCCCGATGATCTGGCCGATGTGCTTACTGATTACAGCGCAAATGGATGTGTTTTTACATTTGAAGATGGAACTGTAGATCCCGATGCCATGGATGAGCTCTTTCTTTTTGAGGGGCAGCCTGTCAGATTGGCCTCCTCTAGCAGGCAGCAGTATGACGAAAGTGGTTTTACCAGCCTGCTGAAGGCATTCGGAATGGGTCTCAGTTCTGCCCGCTACACTCAGAGCGACAACACTATAGTCGCCGTTGACAGAGCGAGGACTCTTACACTGTCGGGCCGTGGAGATTTAGTCTATTCGGATAGCGGAGAGGACAAGTCGGGAGAGATGGTAATATACGTCTCAAAACCTAAGGTAGAAGAGATTGTCGAGACAGTCAGGATAATCACCGAGCAGACTGCAGGCCCTCTTTCGGGCGATGCCGAGATAAGTCTTGTACGTTTTGAGTATGATGCGTCAAAGGATGAGTATGTTGTAGCTTTCGACTACAATCTTAACGGGATTCCCGTGATACTTTCCAGCCTGTCAAACGCTGCAACCTTTCGTATTAGGGGCGGTGTTCTGGTATACTCCCACATACAGCTGAGAACATTTATGTTTGAAGATGACACATACCGTCCTATGCCCATAAAAACCGCCATTGTTTTGGGCAAAAAGGGAGCCAATTGTAGTCTTTGTTATTCAGAGAGAGACACCGGGGGAGAAACGAACTTGGATATAGGTTGGTACAGCAGATAGTTTATCGTGTGCGAGGAGAGGGATTGCGGTGGATTCATCGAAAGTAAAGAATATATTGATAGTTTTCCTGCTGGTAATCAATCTGCTGATTGGGATGGTCTACGCTTCCAGAAGGATGGAAGACAATCGATTTGAGCGTGAGATGAGGAATAATGCCATCTCCGGCCTTGAGAAGATGGGGGTTCAGGTAAGCCCGGATATCTTTGAGGTAGTGCCATCACCGATATATATGCTAGAGGTCGAGAGGGATCCCGATGTTGAAGCCGGAGCGTTTTCGACACTTCTTGGCTCACCCTTGAGAGAGGAACTGGGTGGCGGAAATCTGATGTTGACATCCGGGGAGAGCTACGCGCGCCTTTCGGGTGACGGGCTGTTTGACGTCAGCCTTGGAAATGGTGACAGAGTACCTGTAAAGGGAACTGGAATCGATGCGGCTCTAGAGGTCTTTGAGATAATGGGATTTGATGTTTCTGGGGACTATTTGTCTGTGTCAGAACTACCGGACGGATTTGCTGTTGACGGAATTCAGCAGATCGATGGCCTGAAAATCTTTAACCGCACATATGAGTTAGTATTTGACTCACAAGGTCTTGCGGCCATTCGAGGCGGACGGATATTCGGCGCTCAGCTTGTATGCGACGCCACCCCCTCGGTATCTGCGGCGTCTGCGCTGTTCGCATTTGCGAGCAACATGATCAAGAATGGCACACCCTGCCGTGAGATAACCGGGGCAACCCTCGGCTATTACGCTGAAAGCACAGCTCCGGGATTTACCGGGATTAACCCGGCCTGGGAGATAGTGTCTGACCTTGGTGTTTACTATATAGACGCCATTTCACTTACCCTAATAAATAGGCATGATCTACCGAGAACTGACAGCGAGACAGGATAGCCAATTGGTGAGGTGTATCTGGTGAGATGGACTGCGTAAGATATTATATGACAAATTGTGCAAATGTCGGAAAATCTACGAAAAAATGCGTTTGACCGCCATATAAACGGAAATACTATAAAATAGCGATTGATTTTGATTTGCTATATGCTATAATTTTAACAGCCGGATTATGTTAATCCGTTTTTATCAGTCCACTGTTTAGTTCTCATCTATATGGGGAATTATATACACGAAACATGTAATAAGCCTTTCAAAACTGGGATTAGATGTTTTTTGGGTGAGCAAGTCTAGTGTAAGATATGTATAGAATAATTGAATCTGGAAGGTGCAAACGTGATAAAGTACGTCATTAAAGGCGGAAGACCGTTAGATGGAGAGGTAACCGTAAGCGGGGCAAAGAATGCTGCCCTGGCGGTTATTGCGGCTTCCGCACTTGTCGGGGATGTAACCCGAATCGAGAATATCCCGAAGATTATCGATGTTACCCTTATGCTCGAGATCATGCGCGAACTCGGGGCCAGGGTAAGATTGGTAAATGACAGCACTGTTGAAATCGATTCTACAAATGTTGTTAATACAAGTGCGTCTTACGATGCAATGAGAAAAATTCGCGGCTCTTACTATTTCATTGGAGCGCTGCTTGGGCGTTTCGGCCATGCGGTCGTAGCTATGCCCGGTGGATGCAACCTTGGAGTAAGGCCGATCGATCAGCATATAAAGGGATTTGAAGCACTAGGAGCTACTGTTGAGGTGAAGAGTGGATTTATCCACGTAACCGCTAATAACGGCCGCTTACAGGGAGCGCATATCTACTTTGATGTGATCACAGTTGGTGCCACTATAAACGTAATGATAGCGGCGTCCCTCGCAGAAGGATTAACAGTTATTGAAAACGCAGCGAAGGAGCCACATGTTGTAGATGCCGCGAACTTCCTTAACTCTATGGGCGCCAACATAACCGGAGCGGGTACCGATGTAATAAAAATTCGCGGGGTCGATAGACTCCACGGCGGAACATATAGTATCATTCCCGACCAGATTGAGGCGGGAACTTATATTGCAGCAACGGCAGCCGCAGGAGGCACTGTCCTCATAAAGAATGTCATTCCTAAGCACCTTGAGTGCATCACAGCGAAGTTCAACGAGATTGGGTTGGAGTTTACTGAGTATGATGACGCACTTCTAGTGTCTCGCACCAAGCCACTGCAAAAGACGAACGTAAAAACTCTCCCCTATCCGGGGTTCCCCACAGATATGCAACCGCAGACTACCGCAGCACTATGTCTTGCGGAGGGCACATCTGTAGTAACAGAGGGGATTTACGATAACAGGTTCAAATATGTCGAAGAGCTGAAGCGGATGGGCGCAAAGGTTCAAGTCGACGGGAAGGTTGCTGTAATAGAAGGCGTTGAGAGTTTTTCAGGAGCACGCATCCGCGCATGCGATTTGCGCGCCGGAGCAGCTCTTGTTGTTGCTGCACTTTCCGCCAACGGCACTTCGGAGATTATTGGAGTGCACCATATCGAACGCGGCTATGAGAATATGGTTGAGAAGGTGCGCTGTCTCGGCGGAGACATTAAATGCGTGGAGGAGCCCGATTCTGATGAGCTCAGTGATGTCGGATAAGCAGAACAGAGCACCTATCAAATTGGGGGAATGAAGTGTCTTTATTTTGTACTATAGCAAGCGGATCGAAGGGTAATGCAGCTATCCTTTCCCATTGTTCGACAAATATCCTTATTGACGCAGGTATATCCTGCAGAAGACTTACGGCCGAACTGAAGCGCTTTAACATTAAGCCCTCCGACTTGACCGCAGTAATAATAACTCACGAACACAGCGATCATATAAAGGGTTTGGAGACACTTTACAAGCGGCACAGAATACCTGTCTACATGTCGGTAGGGACAGCGTCGGGGATAGAAAAATCGATACCCCTAATACATAGTGAAACAGGTATTTTCTACGCTGGTGATGGTTTCGAGATAGGTGAAGTAGGGGTTGAGACATTTTCCACACCCCACGATGCTAAAGACAGCGTCGGTTTTCTGTTTACAGCAGGGCGGACGACTCTTGGATACGCAACCGATCTCGGCTATGTTACACCCCAGATCCAGCGCAGGCTTGTAGAGGCTGAATGCCTTTTTATAGAGTCGAACCACGATCTGTTTTCCCTTTTGGAGGGACCGTATCCCGACTTTCTAAAGCGGCGCATCCTAAGCAGGCGAGGACACCTATCTAACGACGCCTGTGCCGATTTTGTCACTGAGGCGGTAAGATGCGGCGCACGGAGAGTCTCTCTCTGCCACCTAAGTGAGCAAAACAACACTCCTGAGCTTGCTCTTGAGGCTACAATGAGTGCGCTCAAGACCGCTCTCGATATTGCACCATCGGACGGTCTTACGGTGGACGCAGCGCCGCCTAATTCCGCCGGAGTACCATACATATTCTAGTCTAACAGTTTGGCGCGTGTGATACTGCTATTAGGCAGATATACCGCGCCATTGCCATAGAAGTATAATTACGCATTTGAGTTAAGGATATTTTGAGAGAGGTGGACAGATGGTTGCTGTTATAACACGTGTAAAGAGCGCTTCGGTAAAAGTGGACGGTTATTACAGTGCGCAGATAGAGACGGGACTCCTGGTTCTCCTAGGTGTTGCCGAAGACGATACCGATACCGATGCCGAATATCTTGCAAATAAAATTACAGGCCTTCGTATTTTTGAGGATGAGAGCGGCAAAATGAATCTATCTGTAGATGATGTGGCCGGCAGTATTGTGGTTGTACCCAACTTCACACTCAATGCAGAGTGCAGGAAAGGTCGGAGGCCTGATTTCAACCGGGCCGCAAAGCCTGAAAGGGCGGAAGTGCTCTATGAGAAATTTGTAGAATACTGTAAATCCACTGACAGGGACGTTCAGACCGGTGTGTTCGGCGGATATATGGCTGTTGAATCGCATAATGATGGACCGGTTACTATAATCATGGACACAGAAACGATGATGAGAGGGCGAGACCGGAGATAGATAAACCCATAAGATCTTGGAGGCTGGACATGAAAGTTGAAACAATTAAAGTAGGACATCTGCAGACAAATTGCTATGTTGTATACGATGAGACGGGTCAGGCCGCAGTCATTGACCCAGGCGCAGATGCCGATAGGATATTGGCGTTTATAGAGGAGAACTCACTGAACGTTAAATATATTTTTCTGACGCACGGGCACTTCGACCATATACTAGCGGTGCCCGAGATCAAAGAAGCCACCGGGGCAGAGATAGTGATAACCGAAGGGGATGCACACTCTTTAAGCAAGGCCGACAAGTCGCTAGCAAGCCTTGTAAATGCCCGGCAGGAGTATGTAGAGCCAGATATACTTGCGCAAGACGGAAGCTCCTACGAGGTAGGTAACATGAAGTTTACCTATATGCATACGCCTGGACACACTGTTGGATCTTCAGTAATAATTAGCGGTAACGCGATATTCTCAGGAGATACCCTCTTTGCAGATGATTGCGGCAGATGTGATCTCCCGGGAGGCGATTATTCCGAGATGCTCCGCTCCCTGAGGAAGATAGCATCGCTTGACGGTGATTACGATGTATATCCAGGTCACGATGAGAGTACTACTCTTTCGAGGGAGAGATCCTTCAACGTTAACATGCTTGAAGCAATCGGAGGCAGCCGTTAATGAAACTGCAGCTGATTGGACACGAGCATCGCTACTCGGTTGAGCAGGCAGTTGTTGCTTTTTTGAACAGAAAGGCATCCCTCTGTGAGGAAATACCGCCAGAGTACACCGGTGACAGACTGATCTCGAAGCTGTCCTATGGAGAGAAATATATCACTGCAAGCGCCGAGCTTATCATAGACGGCGAGCGGTATCTTCAAACATCACGCTCTCGTATTTCGGATGTAGATTCGGCGAGCAAACGCATTGGTCTTGAACAACACGTCCTAAAGCAAGCTGTGTTTAAGGCTGTGAAGCAGGCAACCGGTACGGAATTTCCTTGGGGATCCCTTACGGGAATGAGGCCCACTAAGCTTGTCTTGAGAATGCTCGAGGACGGTAAGACGCAGGCGACAGCGCGCAGAGAGCTGATTGAAAAATACAAGATATTCCCCGAACGGGCCAAAATGGCTGTAGAAGCGGCGTCACAGGGACTTGCCTGGAAGCAGAGAATAAGTGAGAAAGACATCTCTCTCTATGTTGGTATACCCTTTTGTCCGACCCGATGCTCATACTGCTCATTTGTAAGCAGCGAGATAGAAAAATCCAGACACCTAATCGAGCCATACCTTGAGAAGTTGTGTGATGAGATACGACAGAGAGGAGAGCTCGTAAAAGAATTAGGCCTGAGAATTACCTCTGTATATATTGGAGGGGGAACACCTACTTCTATCAGCGCGTCGCAGCTTGACAAGCTTTTGAGTGAGATCTCTGGAGCCTTTGAGCTTGACGGGGTGCAGGAGTATACTGTGGAGGCGGGCAGACCGGATACCATAACTCTTGAAAAGCTACGAGTAATAAAATCATATGGAGTGGAGCGGTTGAGTATAAATCCGCAGTCGATGGCGGAAGATGTACTTGTGTGCAACCGTCGAAGCCATACTCCCGATGATGTTCTTCGTGCATTTGAGCAGGCTAGAAG
>LSQX01315507.1_pt1 | contig 13059 bp, 13 predicted proteins | sample 654561 | NCBI WGS metagenome assembly LSQX01 (sample SAMN04489861, study PRJNA283612) | anaerobic digester metagenome | isolation source: 4 biogas reactors fed with cattle manure at either 37C or 55C with and... | place: Denmark: Kongens Lyngby | collected 2014 | reverse complement strand
TGGACATAGTAAAAGGTATGGGCGACTGGGTATATGCCCGTTTGAGCAAATTACCGGAAGAAACGCTGATCAGTATGTGGAACAGATACATAGCAGGCGAGTTCGGAGGAATGAACGAGGCCATGGCCAGACTGTATCGCATTACAGGCGAAAAATCTTATCTGGAAACGGCCCGACTGTTTGACAATGTCAGATTGTTTTATGGTGATGCCGAACACAGCAACGGGCTGGCCAAAAACGTTGACCGCTTACGCAGCTTACACGCCAATCAACACATTCCCCAGATCATGGGAGCTCTGGAAATCTATCGCGATTCGCAGGCCCCCGAATATTTCCGGATTGCCGATAATTTCTGGAATATGGTCACCGGTGATTATATGTATAGCATCGGAGGTGTAGCAGGAGCTCGCAATCCCAACAACGCAGAATGTTTCACTGCACAACCCTCTACACTATACGAAAACGGCTTTGCTGCCGGCGGACAAAACGAAACCTGCGCCACCTACAATATGCTCAAACTGACCGCAGAATTGTTTATGTTCAATCAGCGGGCAGAGCTAATGGATTACTACGAGCGCGGCCTTTACAACCACATTTTGGCTTCAGTGGCCGAACATTCCCCGGCCAATACCTATCACGTACCGTTGAGGCCCGGCTCTGTCAAGCAATTTGGCAATCCGCACATGAACGGCTTTACCTGCTGTAACGGAACTGCACTGGAGAGTAGTACCAAGCTGCAGAATAGCATCTATTTTAAAAGCATCGATAACAAGACCTTATATGTGAATCTTTTTGTGCCTTCCAGCGTACACTGGAAAGAGCGCAAGATTACGATTACACAAAATACCGCCTATCCCAGGGAAGACAAAACCAGCCTGACTATTGAGGGCAAGGGCAAGTTTGACCTGCAGGTGAGGGTGCCGCATTGGGCAAACAAAGGCTTTTTTGTAAAAATAAACGGCAAAGAAATCAAGGTCGACGCCAAACCGGGTACCTACCTGAGCCTTAAACGTAAATGGGAAAAAGGAGATGTCCTTGAATTGCATATGCCCTTCAGCTTTTATCTGGAGCCGGTGATGGATCAGCAAAACATCGCCAGCTTGTTTTACGGTCCGGTATTGCTGGCTGCCCAGGAAGAAGAAGCCCGTACCGACTGGCGCAAAATAAACCTCGACGCCCGGGATATCAGTAAATCGATTACCGGCGACCCTGCCAAACTGGAATTTATGGTGGACGGTGTGCTGTTCAAACCATTTTACAACACTTACGGTCGCCATTCGGTGTATCTGGATATTAACTTAAAATAATCTTCTTCGGCTTCAAGCCCATAAATAGTGCACAAAAGCAAGTTCAAGTTCTCTTTGAACTTGCTTTTGGTTCTTTTACTGACGGATTCATGAAAATCATCCAGAAAAAACAGCAAAATCGCTGTTTTTTTTTTGCATTATATAGGGCTATTCGCATTTTTTTGTATTATTGCAGCTCGTTTGTTATTTGTGTTGTAATTTTCAAAATGATTGTTTAAGGGGCCGGCTAATTTTAATACCATACGAACATGAAATCGACTTTTCTATGCTTATTGCTGTTTGTCTGCCTGGGCTTGCAGGCACAGGCTCAAAGTTTCGAGGAGTACATGCGCCAGGAACAGGAAAAGATGAAACAATTTGAACAGGAACAAATTGAAGGTATGGAACGCCTGCGCAAAGAATACGCTGCCTATGTAGCCAAGCGCGATCAGGAATGGGCCGATTACCTGAAAAAAGAATGGGAAAACTACTCCGCCTTTGCCGCCAAAGAGCTCCCGGTCAAACCCAAACCCCAAACCAGCCCTGTGTTTGACAAAAGCAGCCAGATTGAAACTAAAACCATTTCGGCCGCCAGAACCGAAAATCTAAAGCCCGAATCCCTGCCTTCGGTGGTGGAACCGGTACGCAAACCGGCCGAAACAGCTTCCAATTTCAGAACCGCCAATTTGAATTTTTACAACCGCAGCCTGGCCATACCCTACGATCCGGCCATGAGAGGCTTTGTTTTGCAAGGCCTTAGTCAGGAAAGTATAGGCGCATTTTGGGACAAAATTTCCGAAAGCAATTACACTCCTGCTGTCGAGAGCCTGCTCGAAGCAAAAAAAGAACTCAACATCAACGACTACGCCTATATGCTGCTTTGTCAGTATTTTTCCAAAAGCCTGTATCCCGCCAACGCCAACGCTGCCAGATTGATGACCTGGTTTGTGATGCTGCGTTCGGGCTACTCCCTGCGCGTGGGATTCAACAATGAGGCCATTGCCCTGCTTGTTCCCACTCAGGACCAGCTCTATCAAAAAGCCTATTTAAACCTGGAGGGTATCAATTATTATATTTTCCCCGACCTGGAAAATAATTCGCTTTATACCTACGACAAAGATTACCACAGCGGCAAACCGGTAAGCTTCGGTATCAATTCGCCCATGAATCTGGGAGGGAAAACGGCCACACGGGCAGTTAGTTTTGAATTCGAAGGCAAAACCTACGACATCAGGCTGAGCTACGATCCCGACCTGATCGACTTTTTTCAATATTATCCCCTGCTGGCCTTCGAAACCTATTTCAATGCTCCCATGTCGGTACAATCCAGAGAAGCTTTGTATACAGCCCTGCAGCCGGTTATCAGCGAAATGGACGAAGTGCAGGCCGTCAACTTTATTCTTCGCTTTGTGCAAACTGCTTTTGCCTATAAAACCGACCCCGAGCAATTCGGCCGCGAAAAATATTTCTTTGCCGAAGAAGTCTTGCATTATCCCTATTGCGACTGCGAAGACCGTTCGGTCTTGTTTTCCTATCTGGTACGGGAATTTCTGGGGCTCAACGTTGTCGGCCTGGAATATCCCGGTCATATGGCCACGGCCGTTGCCTTTAAATCGCCCTTTACCGGGAACCAACTGGTTTACAACAACCAGCGTTATGTGATAGCCGATCCTACTTTTATCAATGCACCCCTGGGTGTAGCGATGCCCGAATACAGCAATGTGGCTCCTGTTATTCACGAAATAGCCAACCTTCGGGGCAGAGCCATGTCTCTGGCCGGATTTTGGGAAGAACTATCAGAAAAAGGCTGCTACAAAGGCAGCTTCCGAAAAAATGCCAAATTACTGAGCGAGGGCTCTGCTGTTTTGACCGGCTATTTTGCGGAAGCAGTGCAACTGGGAGGAACTACTTTATCGGGCAACAGCAAAGCGCACAATTGCTTTGTGGCCAAAGTTAATCCCGAAGGTAAGGTATTGTGGGCCAATAAGCTGAGCTCTTCGGACAATGCCGTTGGAATGTCTGTCGATACCCAGAGCTCGGGCAACATCGTGGTAGCGGGTGTCTTTACGGGTGTATTACAGGACGGCGGTTACAAATTGCAGGCAGCCGAAGGTAAATCGGATCTTTTTATGGCGGGCTATTCCCCCGAAGGCCGCCTGCTCTGGCTGAGCAAAGCCGGCCTGGACGAACTGCCTCAAACCATCCATACAGCCTTTACGGCAGTATTCTCGCCCGCGGGTGATAAAATCTCCACCCAACATGCCGGAGAACAACTTGAAGAATCTCAGCAAGGCCTGTTTATTGGTCCCGGGGAACAAGTCTTATATTCAGGCATGATCAACAATGCCCTGGCGGTGGCCGGCAACAAGGAACCGGTAGCTTTTGCCTCGGAAGCCAGCCTGGATATTCCCGGCTTGTTCAAGGCCGAATCGGCAAAATTTATAGGACAAAAAACCGATCCGGCCATGGCAGGTTTGTTTGCCGCCTGCAAACTGGTCAAGGACATGGGCATCAGCCTCACCGGCAAAGCTGTGCAAGAAACTCTGGACAAAAACAACCCGGGCTTCAAAACATCCTGTCCCAATATTTATAAGAATTTCGGAGCCATAAATTTCGTCCGCAATGCACAGGGTATTATTTCCATACTGACCGTAGACAAAAAGAATATTTCCTTTGATAAAGTAAGGATCTCGAACAACAGCACGATATCGATTACCGAGATTCCTGGAAGCAACTACCGCATCGACGTCCTTTCGGGGATCAAAGTTGGAATGGCCGTAGTCTGGTTTGAGCTGAATTTTATTAAAATGCTGGCAAGCAACGGTGATATGATCTTTGATTACTCCGGCGATCATTCACAGGTTTCAATCAATCTACAAAAAGATATTTTAGAATAATTGCTTTAACTTTTTTATCAACCATTAAATTCAATGTATTATGAAAACCTCTATCTTGAAAGTATTAGGCCTCGGTGTTATTGCCGGAATGATGTTTTATTCCTGTGGTTCATCCAAAAAAATCACACCCAAAAACGATGGCGAAGTCGAAATAGTTTCCTATTGCTCCGGTCCTGAATACCAAAGCACCAACAAAGCCTTCCGTTATACGGGTATTGGTGAAAGCATGAACCAGATGACCGCTAAAAACATGGCCATGAGCCAGGCTCGTGCCGGACTGGCCGCCACTATCAACACAACCATCAAAACAGTTACCGACAATTATGTGAAATCTGGAAATTTCAACAACAAGGAAGAATTACTGAACAACTACGAAGGGATCACCCGCGAAGTGGTAAATCAAACTCTGAGCGGTGCCATTGTGATTTGCGAAAAGATGACCAGAACCCAACAGGGCAATTACAAATCTTATATTTGCCTGGAATACGGTTCCAGCGAAGTTTTGCAAAATATCAACAATCGCGCCAGCAGTCAGGAAATTCTCAAAGTGGATTACAATTACGAGAAATTCAAAAGCACCTTCGAAGAAGAGATGAGCAAGTTCTGATACTTTCTTTCTGTGGCCCGCACACGAAATAAACTCAGTTGACGGGCATTAAACAGCCCGCCAACTGAGTTCTATATCAGATTGATCAGACTAATTGTTCAGGAACCCCCTATCCATGAGAACCAGACCCATATTTATACAAATGCTGCTGCTCACAGCATGCCTGTTCCCGGCCAAAGGCCAGGAATCAGCTCAGGGAGATCTACTTCCCGAAGAGCGTTATACCCGCAATTCGGCCAGTATTATCCGTATAGACTACGGAGATTCTTACGATGCCGATGTGGCTGCGCAAATTAATAATGCCCGCCTGGGTGGTCGCTTTGATATCAATGAAATCGATTTACAAGCCCTGAATATAAGGGAATCGCGGAGATTTTATCCCGAAGGAAGCAGCCTGCCCAAAGCCCCTGACCGCACAGAAATTATCAGCACTATGCTGAACGGGCAAAAAGCGGGCCAACAGATTGTTGCCTATATTTTCAAGCGCCAGGCAGACGGCAGCATGAACCTGGACCGGGTTTTTGAAAGGGGGGAATACACTGCCCACGACGTGGACATGCGCCTGAGCGGCACCCTCAAAGTGGAAACTGTTCGCGATGCCGGCAGCCAGCTGATAGGCCGGAGTTATCTGATGGTCTACGATGTGACCAACCTGCGGCAGGAATATTCCGGCGAGGGCGACAGCCGTGAACTTTACTGGAAAGCCACTGCTGCCTTGTACTTGTACAAGCTCAACTGGGACGAACAAGATCTGGATACTTTCTACGACAATTACTGGCTGGACGAAAACACGCCCGCCGAAGAGAAACAGTCTAAAAAAGCCGCTTTCGAAGCCTGGAACATCCCGGTGGAACTGGTCAGCCGGGTCAGCCTCGGCGATAAAAGTGTTTCTACCGGCATCGAAGCCAACAAAAGGCTGGGAATCCTGGGGGATAAGAAAAAAACAGACGAACAACGCCTGTCAGAAGCATTCGCCGAATTGCATCAGCAAATTTGCAGTGATCTGAATTACAAAATCGAGAAACAACACGAAGACTTTGTGGTAACTACTCCCATCACCAGTATCCGACCCATCAGGGCAAAAATCGGCACCAAAGAAGACGTCAAACACGGCCTGCGGTTTTATGCCTACGGTTTCAAGGGCGACAGCGACGGCAGCATCAAACTGGTGCGCAAAGGCATCTTACGGGCCACCAAAAACGTGGCAGACAACCGCATAGTGGCTACCGGCGAAAGCCCCGAATCGGAATTCACCAAAATTGCCGGCTACGGAAGGGTGGTCGAAGGGCTTACCCTGGTAGAGAAAAAAGACTTGAACCTCTCAGTGGGACTGGGATTCAACAGTATCCCGCAAGGAATGGCGGTCAATGGCGGTTTTCACGCAGATATTTCTTACGAAAACCACACCCGCAAGGGTTTCTGTGCTTACACCAGTCTGGCACTAAACCTTGACGGGAGTGCTATGAATGGCATTCTGAGCTATGGCTACGGCCTGCGTATCCCCAATTTTGAAATCTATCCTTTTGCAGGTATCGGGGTGGATGCCTACAGTTTTGAGGGCGACGACGCTTTCGAAAGTTCCGATTTAAATGCCTACCTGCTGCAAGGCGGCTTGAGGGCGCAGCTCAACATTTTTTATCCGGTGTATGTATTTTGGAATGTGAGTTACAACACGGTTTTGCTCAAAGGGTCTGTTTATGAATCCCTGGAAGGTGTTTCAGATAACCTGGGTGATTTCCGCGATATGAACGGGACTCAGACTGCGCTGGGTGTCCGTTTTTGTTTTTAACGCATAAAGACTTTCGATTAAATCCATCATTAGACCAACAAGATTATGAAAACGAAGTACTTATTTTGTTTGATGTTTACAGGGATGCTCTGCCTGAGTTTATTCCAACTTGAGGCTCAAAGCGCGAGAAAAGTAAACAAGGGGCTGTATAAAAGTGCTGCCAGTTACGAAGTTCAGGTGTTGGGGGTTGGCCAGGATGGCACCAAGGTGTTCAGGATCTGGTCTTACGACAAAACCGTAGAAGCAGCCATCAACAAAGCCAAAAGAGATGCCGTGGCTGCCTGCCTCTTTTCGGGGCTGCCCGGCAGCGGACAGACCAACCAGACTCCGGCTATTTGTAAAAGCGGAGACGAAGAAACTCACGAAGCCTTTTTCCAGGAATTCTTTGCCTATCCCGACAAAAAAGGCAATGGAGGAGCTTACCTGCGTTTTGTGAATCGCACCACCGATGAGCCCCCCTCGGGGAAATATCGCGTTCAGATGAAAGGCGGCTACAAAATCGCCATCGATGTGCAGGTTCTGTACAACAACCTGCGCAGCTACATGGAAGAAAAAGGCATAGTCAAGAAATTAGGCCACGGTTTTTAACTTAATAATCCATCCCATATGCGTAAGTTATTACTATGTTTTGCACTGGCCGCCACGATACTGAGTGTTTCGGGGCAAGCCAAAAAACCCATACTGATGGTTGTCCCCAGCGACAGCTATTGCGACCGCAATGCCTTCAGCCAGGAATACACCGACGAGGCAGGCAATACCCGCAGTATTTCCGATTACAATAAAGCCTTCAAAAGTGCCGAAAGCGAAGAACTCAGGCTGGTTATATCGGAACTATCCAAAATTATGGCAGATCGCGGCTTCCCGCTGAAAGATCTTGAACAGACCTTAAAATCGATCTCTCAGTCCAATGTGGAATTGTCTATGCTGCAAAGCAGCAGCTCAGGCAGTATGGTTCGGGAATCGCCTATAGATGTGCTGAAACGCACAGCCCAGCCCGATATCATAATGGACATCGATTTTTCGGTCAAGATCAGAGGGCCTCAGCGTTTCATTACCTACAATCTGCGCGCCGTTGACGCTTACACCAACAAGGTAATTACTGCTGTTGCCGGCGATGGTAAACCTTCTGCTTCTGCCTCCATCGGGCTCTTACTCGAAGAAGCTGTGCTCAATTATATGGACGATTATACTACAGCCCTGCAAAATCACTTTGACGACATTTTTACCAATGGCCGCGAAGTAGTGGTAGTGCTTCGGGTGTGGGATAACGCCGACGTGGACTTTGAGACCGATTTTGAATATATGGGGGAAACCGGCATGCTGGGCGACATCATGGACGTCTGGATGGACGACAACACGGTGAACAGTCGCTTTTCAAGGGTATCTGGCACCGAAAACACCATACGTTACGAACAAGTTCGTATCCCTTTGTTCAAAATGTCTTTCGGCAAAGAGCGTGCCATCGACGCACGCGGTTTTATCAACGGCCTGGGCTCCATGCTCAAAGCCGAACCTTTCAACATCCAAAGCAAGGTGTATGAAAGGGGTTTAGGAGAAGTTTGGTTGATATTGGGAGAAAAATAAAATGAAAAAAATCAGTTGTTTTGTATTGGGCCTGCTGTTGAGTTTTGCATCGACCTACGCCCAGGAAATTAAAGAGGCGAGCCGCATCGCCATCAAAGTAGAAATGCCACAGAACATCGATCTGAAAACCGATGCCTCTAACATTCTGTTCAACAGGCTCAATCAGGCAGTAGCCCTGAACGGCCTGGGAGCATCCTCGGGCAAGTTCTTACTGGTACCCAGAGTGACATTGCTTTCCAAAGATGTCACCACCACCATTCCTCAGCAATTTGTAGTCGAAATGGAAGTATTCCTGTTTATAGTGGACGTTACCCAAAAGACTATTCTGCAGCAAGAATCCATCGTACTTAAAGGCATTGCCGAAAACGAAAATAAGGCAGTATTAAGAGCAATAAGTTCTTTGCAGGCCAGAAACCCCAGATTGAAAAATCTTATTGTCAGAGGCAAAGATAAAATTGTAGCTTATTACAGCACCGAATGTGACATACTGCTAAAAAAAGCCGAATCGCTCATTGCCCGCAAAATGTATTACGAAGCCGTAGTTGAATTGGAGTCTGTGCCTCTGCTCAACAACAATGTGTCCTGTTTTGAAAAATCACTCAAAATGCTGGAGGAAATAGATCAAAGCATCCGGCTCGAAGCCAAAACAAAAATGGAACAAAGTGAGCACAACCTGGAATGGCTGGCTGATTAAAACAAATGATTTATGAAAAATATCCTCTTTAGCATCCTGCTGCTATGCCCTCTGTTGTGCATGGCTCAGAAGGTGGAAGAAAAAAGCCACAAATCCAGACCCGGCTGGGTAAACGGAGCCGAAATGGGCTACCTGGTGGTTTCGTCCGAAGCCTCCGATATTGAAAGCGCCAAAACCATGATCTTGAGTCAGCTCAAAGCTCAGGTGGCCGGCTCGGTAGCCTCCAGGGTCTTGTCGGAGTCAAGCATTCGTACCAGGGAAACCAGTGTAAACGACTCACACAGGGAACGCAGCGAAGAGTACGAATCCTATATCAACACCAAAGCCGCCAACATTCCCTTTATCAACGAGATATCCCTGTCCAGGGCCAGCGATTATTACTGGGAAAAGATCTACGACAAAAAAAGCAAAAGCAGTACTTACCACTACCATGTAAAATATCCCTTCTCCGATTTGGAACTCAAACGCATGGTGGAAGCTTTTCTGGCGCACGAAGCCGAACTGGATGCCCGCATCAAACAATATGCCGACGATCTGAACACCATCCCCAGCGTTGAATTCATCGACAAAACTCTGAATGAACTCAGGGCTTTTCTGCAGGAATTCACCAAAGACGACCCCCGCTACGCCCAGGTGGAACAATTGAGCAACAATTATCGCAGAGCCTACAAAAATATCATTGTCGAAGAAGTGAGCAACAAACCAGGAGAAGTCAGTGTGCGCCTGGTTCTCAATCAGCGCAGCATTACGACTTCGCAGCAGGCGAGGATTTCGTCCAATTGTGCCGATCAGTTCAACCCCGTCTATCAGGGCGAGCTATTGGTGGTTAAGTTCAACGATTTCAATTGCTACGAAGACGACAGCAATTACATCGATATCCGCTTTAAATTCGGGAACGATTTTGTTTCCAGGAAAATCTATTATAAAAAGAAATAACCCTATGAAAAAAATACTATTCAGCCTGGCCGCAGTATTTATTGCCTGCATATCCTGGGCTCAAAACGATGACCCGTTCAGAACCGGCGAAAATTCCGGCAGCCTCAAGGTGCAGGAAGAAAGCAATCAGCCTTTCGAAACCACTGTGCAACGCAAAAAAACACAAAAGCCCGAAGAAACTCCCAAAGAGGAAGAAAAACCCGGGGTTACCGTTAACAATCCCTCGAAAGACCTCAAAGTGGAATTTGTTTCCTGTATAGGCAACCGGGCGGCTCAAACTTTTGAATTAACCATCAAGGTGACCAATTTCCAGGTGAATCAGCAGATTTATCTCAACAGCCTTTTGGCTTACGACAATCAGGGAGACGAAAATTATGCCTATGGCAAAAGTTGGGAAGGACTCACCGATGTCACCGTTAAACAGGTTTTTGCCTTTAGAAACAAAGTGCTGCCCGCTAAAGTCGATAAATTGTCGGTTATCAAACTTCCTTTTGCTAAATTTGGCTCTGTGGAGTTTCGTAACGTAAGCATAGACTGGAAATAAGCCTTCAATTTCTTTCATACCACTAATAACCAATTAACAAAACAAACAATGGCAAAAAAAGACGAAGAACCCAAAAAGGGACAAACCATGGGATCGGGCTACACGCCCTTTAGTAAAGAGGACATTAAACAGGGAGACAACCAAAACGAAAAAGCGGAACAGCTGTTCCTGGAATTGCTCGACATACCCAAGCGGGCCGCCAAAAAAAAGAAAAAAGGCAAAGAAGTCGAAGACGATGACTTTTATCCAACCAGTATGGACGAGACCCTCAGGATGGAGAACATGCTCAATCAGGTGGAAGAAGCTATCGAAGATCGTTCAGATGAAGAATTTCTCGGTTATGTCAACTGGATGCGTAATGTGTTGAATTGGTCCAAAACCCGGCATTGGGAATTTGCCTGGTGGATAGTGATTTGTGTGTTTGTCGTCTCTATTTTCTTCTTTGTACAAGCCAACAAAGAAAAAGACGATCTGCTCAAGGTCAAAAACTGGACCGAAGATCAAATCAAATCCAGCCAAAGTGCCAGTATTGCCTCCTACGAAAAAAGTGTCAACTACTATCAGGAGAAGTTAGCCATTGATACCCTGAGCAAAGACGTCAGAAAAGGCTACGAAGAAAGCCTCAAAAAAGTCAACAAAAATCTGGAATCGGTACAGAAGATGAGCGTCAAAGAATTCCACAAAGATAAGATCAGAGATGCTGCAAAAGACGTTCGCAGTAAACGTGCCTCGGCCATCTGGTGCCTTATCTGGATAGGTCTGTATATTTTAGCCCTGCGTCCCTACGGGTATATGATTTCCAAGCGCAGAGTAGAAGCCAAAATATACAGCGGTATGAGATACGCGCTCTTTACCATCGCCGGAGCCTTGCTGGGTGCAGCAGCTTCCATGCAGGTCACTACCTATATCACCAAATGGAGCGACGGCAGTACTACCAGAGACAGCGATGCCCTGGGCGTGTTGGCTATACAGATAATCTTTATTTTACTGGCAATCGCTCTGGTGCTGGTCATTGCCCGTATTGTGATTGTTGTGGCTGCTATTTCGGGCTTTATCCGCAATTACGATTTGATTGCCATTGCCAAAAAGCTCTTTGCCAGAACAGAACAAGCCGTCAAACAAGTAAAATAAAACAGATAGTCTAAAAAATGAACATCAGCACTATTTACTTCGTATTCACACACAAAAAAGAGCATAAGCCTGAAGAATTATCAATCTTCAGGCTTATGCCATTTTCCGGCTTATTACTGAAAGCATCTTTGTCAATCAATTGTATTAACTCAGCTGGTAACAAATTAATCAAGCCTTTGCCCACGATATTGTTCTTTGTTTGTTTTCATCTGTCGCTGTTGTTTATTGCATTGCCCTCAAAGGCCCAGCCCATTCCCGACTGGTGGAAACAAACGCATCAATACGACGAGAATCTCGACTGGGCCGATTACATGACCTATACCCCGGCCTATTTCGGGCCCAACGCATTGCCCGTACCGGAGCTTTACGACGGTGTTATTGGCAAGAATCATCAACTGGAGTTTTCCGGCAATCTGTTTTGGGGGCCGGGGGAACAAACCCAAAGCCTTTCCACCCGCCTGAGTTATGTATTTATTCCCGGTCGCTTGTCGCTGAGTGCCTGGGGAGTACTGGGCGAACATTACCGCACCAGCCCCGAAATCCGCGACCAACGGGCTTCGCTCATCAAAGAAGCCGAAGAACTGGTTTTTATCGGAGATTTTTACCTGGCTACGCAATTTCGCGTTCTGGAGGAAAAGCGCTACACACCCGAAATTTTAGGCGAAATTGTGCTGAAAACAGCTTCGAGCAGCAGAAGCAGAGGCGCCCGCTTTTTTGATACTCCCGGTTACTACTTCGATCTGAGTTTCGCCAAAGATCTTTATTCCTCGCAGGCAACTTTGCTCAAGAACATCCGCCTGGTAGCGATGGGGGGATTTCTGTGCTACCAGATGAACAACAATTATCAAAACGATGCTCCTTTGTACGCGGCTAAATTAAAATTGGATTTTGGTGCTTTGAGCTGGGAAAACGGAATAGGCGGTTATTGCGGCTGGACCGGAAAGGGCGATTGCCCCCTGGTGCTCAGAAGCCGACTGGACTTTATGAGGGGCAGGAATCAGGTTTTTGTACAATATCAGGCAGGTTTGAACGACTACATCGCCCACTGTCTGCAGGCCGGCTGGATCTTTACTTTCGGCCAATAAGGGCGACAGCCATGGCGGCCATGCCTTCTTCGCGTCCCACAAAACCCATTTTTTCGGAGGTGGTCGCCTTGATGGAAATAATCTCTTGATCTACTTGAGCCAGTTCGGCCAAACAAGCTTGCATCTGAGGAATATAGGGATTGATTTTGGGCCTCTCGGCCAGGAGAGTAGCATCGATATTGACTACTTCCCATTGCTTTTCGGCCAGCAAATCTATCGTTCTTTTAAAAAGAATCTTGCTGTCGATGTTTTTGTATTCGCCGGCATTATCCTGAAAATGGAAACCGATATCCCTCAGGCCGGCAGCTCCCAACAAGGCATCACAAATGGCGTGAATTAACACGTCGGCATCGGAATGTCCCAACAGGCCTTTTTCGAAAGGAATAAGAATACCGCCCAGCCATAATTCGCGGCCGGGTACCAGACGATGCACGTCGTAGCCTTGTCCAACCCGTAATTGCATTTTATCGGCCTATCAGATTTCGTATACCATCCATGTCAAAACC
>LSQX01076925.1_pt1 | contig 13060 bp, 10 predicted proteins | sample 654561 | NCBI WGS metagenome assembly LSQX01 (sample SAMN04489861, study PRJNA283612) | anaerobic digester metagenome | isolation source: 4 biogas reactors fed with cattle manure at either 37C or 55C with and... | place: Denmark: Kongens Lyngby | collected 2014 | reverse complement strand
CCTGGACAGCAACAACTAAAATTCTCTTCCCCCCCACCGCCGTTTCGCCCTTTTTGCGCAACGGCGTTTTTTTTGAATTCTCCTATTTTCATTTTTCTTTTTATTTTTGTGAGGCGTCAGATGCAATCAGGTCCCAAGGTAGTAGTGATTGGCTCCGGCAGTTATTTTTTCGGCAAGCCGGTGATTTACAACATGGTTCAGAGTCCGGTTTTACGTCAGGGAACCTTGGCTTTGGTTGACATCGACGCTGAGACCTGCGAGACCATGCGGGCGCTGGCCGAGCGCGCCAAAGCGCATGCCGGAGCCGACCAGCTTAAAATCGAGGCCGGCGTCGAGCGCCGCGCGCTACTTAAGGACGCCGATTTCGTGGTCAACTCATTTTCCTTTCGCAACGCCTATTACCGCGGTCTGGACACGCGCATTGCGCAGCGCTACGGGGTCACCATGTGTTCGAGCGACACCATAGGCCCGGGCGGCATTTTCCGCGCGCTGCGCGAGCTGCCCGAGGTTTTGGCCATCGCCAAAGATGTCGAGGAACTCGCCCCCCAGGCCTGGGTTATCAACTTTGTCAACCCGACCACAGTTCTGGGCATGGGCCTTATGCGGCATGCGCCGCAAGTGCGCAGCTTCGCGCTTTGCGATGGCAACCACATGCCCTACGTGCGCGAGCATTACCTGAAAATGTGCGGCATAGTCCCAGAAGACACCCCCAGACTGGATCCGCGCTACAAAGAGCTGGACGAGAAGCTCGAGCTTGAAATCGCCGGCGTCAACCACTGCACTTGGGCCTTGAAGTGCGCCTTCAAGGGCAAGGACATGATGCCGGCCATCAAGGCCTACGTGGACCGCAAAGCCTGCCAGGAGTATGACAATGCCCCCAGCGAGAAGGCCAAGCCGCGACTGAATATGAACTACTGCCAGCAGCTTATGGATATCTACGGCTGCTACCCTACCGCAGTCAGCCACACCAAGGAATATGTCCCCTTCTTCCAGGGCTACGGCATCTCACCCAACCTGCCTGAGCCAGTCATAGCCTTTGACGCATATAACCGGGCCGATGAAATGGCCGCCGCCTGGAAAATCACTCAGGCTTACGCCAAAGGCGAAAAACCCATGCAGGAGTTCTTCGAACAGGGCCACGGCGACCATGCCACCGATATTATCGAGGCCATGTGGAGCAACTCGGGTAAAAAATTCTATATCAACAGTGCCAACCGCGGAGCAGTGGCCAACCTGCCCGACGACGCCTTTCTCGAACTGCTCTGCAAAGTCGACATGAACGGTCCGCTGCCCCTCAAACTCGAGTCGAAAATGCCCCGAGGCCTGCTGGGACTCACACAGCAAGTACTCGATACGCACGAGCTTACCGTCGAAGCCTCCATGAGCAAAGACCGCAAAACCCTGCTCAAAGCCATGCTCACCGACCCCATTATCAATAATATAGGCGACGCCAGGCGCATCATGGAAGAGCTGCTCGAAGCCGAGGCCGACCATCTCGAGGGCTGGAATTAAAGCGCAGAGACAAACTTGGTATCCTAAAAAACCAGCTTCAAGGCAGCTTAGCATGTCATTAAACAACCTGGAAAAATTCACTGCCAAGATCCGCTCCGGGCGTTTCTGCCTGGGCACGGTGATCACGCTTTCCGACCCGGTGGTCAGCGAGCTGGCCGGCGACTGCGGCATGGATTTCACCTGGATAGACGCCGAACACGCCCCTTTTTCGCTGGAGACCATACAGGCGCATATCATGGCACTGCGCGGCACTGACTGCGCCCCCCTGGTGCGCGTGGCCTGGAATGACCTGGCCATTATCAAGCCAGTGCTGGACTTGGCCCCGGCCGGAGTCATCATACCCATGATCAACAGCGCCGAACAAGCCGAGGCCGCCGTGGCATACTGCAAGTACCCGCCGCGCGGAAAAAGGGGCTGCGGCATCCGCAGAGGAAACCGATACGGCCAGGTGCCGCTGCAAAAATATATCGCAGAGGCAGACAAACAGCCCTGGGTAATCGTGCAAATAGAGCATGTAGACGCAGTCAAAAACCTGGACGCCATACTCAAGGTGCCAGGCATAGACAGCATCTGTATTGGACCTACAGACCTGTCGGGCTCCATGGGAATACTGGGAGAAAGCCAAAACCCGGAGCTGAATGCCGTTATTGAGGAAATATGCCGCAAAACCCTGGCAGCAGGACTGATACTGGGCACCGCTTCGGCGCCATATCAGACCTGGAAGGCCAGAGGACTGCATTGGATGGCGCTGACCTCCGACTGCGGCGGCATGATCAGCAACTATAAGCAAATCCTGGAATTGGCTGCAAATGAAAGTGGCTCTAATCACAGCGGATGAACCCGGCAGAGTGCCGCAGCAGTATCTCGAGGAGATACGCCAGGCCGGCATCTCGCTGAAATGTAAAAACTGCCTAACTGCCGCCGAACTAATTGCGCTGGCCGCCGATGCCGATGTGCTCTGGCTCTTTGGACGCAGCCCGGCACTAAACGACGCAGTGCTAGAACAGCTGCCCAACTGCAAAGCTATTTTTCGCAGCGGCAGCGGCGTGGACGCCCTGCCCTGGAAACGAGCCAGCGAACTGGGCATAGCTATCTGCAATAATCCGGACTGTATCGCTGAGGCGGTCGCCGAGCATGGCGTCGCCATGCTCTTGGCACTGGCCAAACAGCTGCAAAGGCAACAGGCTGCCATCAGCGCCGGACTCTGGCCCGGCGAAAGAGAATTCCTCGCGCTGCACATCAGCGGGCGCTGTCTGGGACTCATCGGCTATGGCAGAATTGCCCGCCTGGTCGAAAAAATGCTGAGCGGATTCAACCTGCAAGTGCTGCACCATGACCCCATGTCGAAAAACTCCTGCAGCCTGGAAAAAATTTATGCCCAGGCCGACTTTATTAGCATACACTGCCCTCTTACCGAGCACACCAGGGGCCTGATAGGGCCGCAGCAATTCGCCCAGATGAAAAAGAGCGCGCTGCTGCTGAATACCGCCAGAGGCGCCATTGTGGAACAGCAGGCTCTCATCGAGGCCTTGCAAAAGCAGCGCATCGCTGGCGCCGCACTTGACGTGTTTGAACCTAGCCCGCTGCCCAAGGATAGCGAGCTGCGCAAAATGCCCAATGTTATACTTAGCCCGCACGTGGCCGCATTCACCGACCGCTTCGATGAAAACTTTTGGAGCTCCTCTGTGCGCAAACTCGTAGAGCTGCAAAAAGGCGACTACGCCGCCCAAAGCCTAAACCTAAATATCTGAACAATAAAACCTAAAAAACAAAATGGGCTAGCGGCAACCTACAGGTTGCCGGCTAGCCCATTGTGTAACTTCGTGTCTCTTCGTGTCCGAAAAACCCTTAGCCGCCGTTATTTTCACATATCTGGCTAAGCTCATTGAACTTGAAGTCCAGGTCCATGACCGCGACCATCTTATCGTTCTCGTCATAGATAGGCTTGGCGTAAGTCATAATCAGCCGGCCGGTGAAACGCGAGAAGAACAGGTCCGAACAGTAAGGCTCGCCGGTGTTGATAACATTGCTGAACCACTCCTTCTCCTTGAAATTCACCTTCAACAGCGGCCTGAACAAGCCCTTGTCGCCGCGCTGAGTATGCACATTGCAGACCTGTTGCCCGTCCAGGTTGGTCAAGGCGAGAAACTGCAGGGAAGGCTCCTTCTGGATGATCTCCTTCAGGAAAGGCTCCAGTATCTTCGGATCCAGACTGCGCAGCTCGGGCGCAGCGCAAATATTCTGCGCAAGCTGACGACCCATTTCCAAAGCCATCTTCTTCACACGGTGGAACTTGGACTCGAACATGCTGGGTATGTGCCGTTTGGCCTGGGCGATCATCTCCTCGCTGGAGATGCTCGAAGTGCGCCCCTGGGCATACTGCTCCATAACCCAGTCATAGATGCGGCGCACGCCGGGATGGCGCTTGCTCAGAGGCTCATGCTCGGCCTCAGGCGTATCCTTGACATAGTCATTGAGCCACTGCGCGATGCCGGCCATGCCCGACTTGTCGGTGACCGTCACCTTGATATCCAGGTCCAGCAGCGCCTTGGTATCAAAGATGCTGTAGATTTCAGGGTTCTTCAGCAAGCCGTCGGCATGTATTCCCGCTCTAGTGGTATTACACTCCAGTCCGACGAAGGGGTAGTTGTCCGGTATCTGCGCTTTCACCTCATTGCGGTAGAACTCGGCGATCTCGGTGATCACCCTGGTGTCTATGCCCCCGCTCTGCCCTTTCAGCCCCAGATACTCGATGACCGCGCCCTCCAAAGGCGGATTGCCGGTGCGCTCGCCGAAGCCGAGCAAAGAGGCGTTCAGGCTGGAGATGCCGTACATCCAGGCAGTCACCGCGTTGACGTGCACCTTGTGAAAGTCGTTGTGCCCGTGCCATTCCAGCTGCTCGGGAGGAAAGCCCAGCTCTTGGTTAAAGGCATGTGCCAGACGAGGTACGCTGCGCGGTAGGCTGACGCCAGGATAGCTCAGACCATAACCCATGGTGTCGCAAAGCCGGATCTTGATCGGTATCTTGCTTTCCTGCGAGAGCTTCAAAAGCTGCTCGGCAAAGGGCAGGCAGAAACCGTAAATGTCCGCGCGCGTGATATCCTCAAAATGGCAGCGAGGCACCACGCCGGCAGCCAGAGCCTCTTTCACAATGCCCAGATACTCGTCCATGATCTTGGCACGGTTCTTTTTCAGCTTCAAGAAGATATGGTAGTCGGAGACCGAGGTCAAGATGCCGGTTTCACGCAGCCCCAGCTCCTTCACGATGGCAAAGTCCTGCGCATTGGCCCGTATCCAGCCAGTGATCTCCGGATAACGATGCCCCAGCGCCTGACAGCCCTCGATGGCCTCGCGGTCACGCTTGCTGTAGACGAAGAACTCGCTTTGCCGGATCAAGCCGCCAGGGCCGCCCAGCCGGTGCATATAGTCGAAAAGCTTGACTATATGCTCGGGCTTGTAAGGCGGACGCGCCTGCTGCCCATCCCGGAAGCTGGTGTCAGTGATCCAGATGTCCTTGGGAAAATTTGCAGGCACCTGCACGCCGTCAAACTGTATGCGCGGCACTGCACTGTAGGGAAATTGCTTGCGCAGCAAGTTGGGCTTGCGCACCTGCTGCAGGGAAAACTGCCGAGCAGGACTCTTTAATGGCTTGAAATATTTACTCATGATGTTAACCTTAGAAATGTGAACATGTAGCCGCCGGAAAATGAGACGATGGCAGGAGCCGGCTGCTACCCTAACCTGGATTTTTTAATCCATAGCTCACTGATAGCAGCATACAGTAGCCTGACTCTAAGAATTGTCAAGCTGGAATACATGAAATTCACCAAAACCCCATCTTTTTGTTGATTTCATGTATCCAACATTCCATTTTGACTGCAAATCTGTTTAGGAGTTCCCGGAAATGCGTAAAAAAAACGTTCGTTCCCACCCCTGGTTTTTGCTTAAATGCCTAGCTCTAAGCATACTGTTATTATTTCTCCTGGTTTTATTGACGATTTGGATTTTTTTTCGTGTGCAACGTCAGCGCTGGACCGATACGCAGGCCCTGGCCAAAATTGTCCCCATCGAGACCTCCAGGACTATCAACGCCAGGCGGCTTTATGCCGAGACGCGGCGCGCCCTGGAGAGCAGTCAGGCCTCACAGCTCAGCTTTGACAACGCCGAACTGCAAGCGCTCATGCGCGAGGCACCCGAGCTGCAGCATGCCGAAGCACAGATGCATTTCGAGCTGGACGGCGAGCTGCTCAAAAGCCGGATGTCACTGCCGCTAGGCAATGTGCCGGGCATGCAGGGACGCTACCTTAACGGGGACTTCGTCTTCAGCTTGCGCATTGACGAAGGCAAGCCAGAGCTTAAGCTGCTCTCCGGCACAGTAAAAGGAAGACCCTTGCCAGAAAAATATCTGCGGCGCATCAACCAATTTGGCCAGGCGCGCCTCATGCAGGCGCTGGGCGGAAGCGCCGAAATCAAACGCATAGAAAGCCTGCGCATAGAAGAATCAAGGCTAAATATGAAAATAAAACGGAAATAAAGACTCTTCTTTGGACACGAAGACACACGAAGAGGGAGGACACCAAGGGGCATAAAGAGACACGAAGACACACTAAGGGCTTTTGCAGCGCCGCAGGCGCCGCAAAAGCCGCTTGCCCGTTTGGATTTGTTGAGAAAAACGAGTTGGTTAAAGCAGAAAAACTCGATGAAATCNNGTATAGCAAGAAAAAGGCTGTTAACAGCTGGTTTTAGCGGCGCCGGACAGACTGCCTCTGGGCTTGACCTAGCAGCAAAGGCAGCGGAATCTGTTTTTGGCAGTGTGGACAAAGACGCATGTTGGGCGCGGCAGCGCTATTACTGAAGGCTTGCATGGCGGCCTGATGGCGACAAATTGGACAGCGCAGCAGGCTCTCAGCAGGAAGCTGCTGCGCTGTAGCCGGCACCGAGCGGGGCGACTGCTCCCTGCGCCATAAGCGCCGCACTTGTATAATTGTGCCTAGCAGCAGCAAGGCCAACAGAACCGCAATTTGTTGCTTGGCTCGAACAGTCAGCATTATTTGCCCCCAAACCAGGAAAAGTTATCCGGCCCAAACCAGCCCAAGGCCCAGGCGGGAGCCGAACCAGCCCCGTGACTTAAATAATGTTCAACCGTAAATGTCATTTTTTCGGAGCTGACATGGGCATCCAGCCAAAGCGTGCTGCTGCTGCCGCTGTGCCTGAAATGGATCACCGGGTCGGGACGCATAACAAAAGAAGGCATGCTGTCATAAGGCTCGCTGAAACACCAGGAGGGCAGCTCTATTAGACTATATTCGATGATGCGCCCAGAGCTTAAAAAGCCGGTGTCACAAAAGGCCGCTGTGCGTGCTGGACGGCTAAACTCGCCGCGTTTGGAGTAGGAGGTAAAAAAGCCGTAGCCCGAAGCCCAGTTGCGGCTGCCCAGAAAGTAATAATTGTAGCCATAGCCGCCGCAGCCTTTTTCAAGGCTATTGTTCCAGTCCGCCGACTGGAAAGGGTACATTGAAGGGCAGGCTGTGACGCTTTGTTGGGCACCCAGATACGGGCTTAAATATCCTTTTGTCGGATCATATGGGGCATTTTGATTGCTGCGGCTGCCAAACCAGCGTTTGTTGTTGCTACCCATCATGTCTTCACAGCCCAGGGGCATGTCGTCGCTCCAGTCGTCGCCGTACATGCTGAAAGCCAGGCCTATCTGATGCAGATTGGAAACACACTTGGCGGTTTTGCCACGCTCCTTGGCCTTGCTCAGAGCCGGCAATAAAAGCCCGGCCAGAATAGCTGTGATGGCGATCACAACGAGCAATTCAATAAGGGTAAAATAATAGCGGGGAGAACTGGGAAAAACAGATAGCTGGAGCATAAAGCTTCCTTGTGTTTCGCGCACAAATACGCCGTTGACTTGGTTCAAAGCACGGGCTCTGGCTCATGGCTACGCCATTCACAGTTGCGCGACAGCCCCCGAATTACACGGGGTTCACCGTAGAAAAACTCTGAACCGATAAGCCGCTTAAAATAATACTTGCAGGAAGATTTACAAGCCACGGCGGAGCAGGAATAAAACCGCAGAGCCGTCAAAACGGAAACAGCAGAGCGGAGCGGCGCCCTGGAATGCTTTTGGACGCTAAAACACACAATGACACACACTAGGCACAGCAAGTCGAATTCGTCTAAAAAAGACAAGGCATAAGCCCTTAGTGTACCCTCGTGTCTCTTAGTGTCGCTTAGCGTTCTCTCCCCTTCTAGTATCGTTGACAAAATCAAAACCAGCTCTTGAGACGCAGTCTAGACTGAAAAAATAAAACTTGCTTCTCTTGACATAGCGCAGTCTTGTGGTATGTTATTGGTTATTAACAACCAAAGAGGGTTATTTAGTTGTGAACAGCAGTCTTTACGTGAAACTTGCTGAGCAGATTTGCTCGGACTATGCGGCGGTAGGCCGTTTGCCCAGCGAACGATCTCTGGCTCAGCATTACGCCTGCACGCGCAGCACCATTCGCTCTGCCTTGTCTTTATTGCGCGATAGGGGGCATTTGCAGTCTGAGGCTCGTCGCGGCTATCGTTTGAAGTCTTCTTCCGAGCCTGCTTCTTCTGTTTCTTCTCAGACTTGGAACATCGTGATGCTCTTGACTGAGAAGCAGCTTGAGGATCAGAATATTTTGGACTTGGTTGGCGGAGCCATTACTGCGGCCTCTCGGCAGCGGGTCAACCTAGTCGTGCGCCAGCTCGACGAACGCTTGACCTTGGCGCCGGGCACTTTGGAGCAGTTGCACCCTGGCATAGAGGCAGATGGCTATTTCTTGTCCTCCGCAACCGAGCGCATGCGTAATTTTTTGGAGAACCTTTTCAAGCCCTGCGTGGTTTTAGGCTGGAACCAGACCATGGAGAGCATAGAGAACCGGCGCTTCATTCAAGTTTATCTGCCCATGGAGGAGAAGGTGAAGCTGGTTATGGCTGAGCTTTTGCGTCTGGGGCATCGTCGTCTGCTTTACGTCAACTCCCAATTTGACAGTGCCCACCTGCGAGGTCTAGGCTCTTTGCTTGGTCATGCGGACCTTGAGATTGACTGCATAAAGACCAAGTGGCCATCGGCTTCGCACGAGCTTATCTCCGAGAGTGCTACTCAGGTGCTGGCCGCACTGCGCAACCATACGGCTCTGGTGGTTCACTCTGGCGGAGCCACCCATTACAATATTTACCATAATCTGCTAAAGAGCCGGGTTGACATACCTGGGCGGCTCAGCCTGCTGATTGACAGCGGCAGATTTGACTGGCTGATCAGCGTCGGCCAGGTGGCCAGCGTCTTTTCCTCGGCGGCTGAAGAGGGGGCGGCTTGCATCAACGAGCTGGTCGCCCAGCTCAAGACCGGCAGCCTGAAATTCGGCTGCCGCACCGCAGCCTATCAGTTCCGCCCCGGGCTGACCCTAGGGCCGGCCATGAGTCGCGAGGAATGCGAGAAATACGATTTGCAAACCCAATGGAAAAAAGGCATTGGCCTCAGATGAAAAGCTTGAAACTCTGTCTTTTCGCCGACCTGCACCATTATCCCGGTGTTTTTTACACTCAGGCGGCGGAGCGCCTTGCCGCCATACAGCAACGCGCCGAACGCGAGCAGGTCGACGCGATTATCAGCCTGGGGGATTTTTGTCACCTCCCGCTTGAGTCCGACGAGCTTTTGGAACAGTTTCACGGCTTTCACATACCCTCGTACATGGTGCTGGGCAACCACGACACGGATTCCACCTCATTGGCTGAGGTTTTGCAGGCCTACAGGATGCCGGCGCCCTACTACCATTTTGACTTGCAAGGCTTCAGGCTGATCATCCTGGACAGCAACTACCTGCCCGAGTCTCCCGATTTTGCCCATAGCGAGCTGGGCAACCATAGAGATTACCCAAATGCCCAGGCCGCCATACACCCAGAGGAACTGGAATTCCTGCGCCGCAGCCTGGAAGAGTCGCCTTATCCCTGCCTGCTCTTCAGCCATTGCAGCCTGGAGCGCGAAACCGGCGCCTGCCTGGGCAATCGCGATGAGCTGATGGACATTTTACGCGAAGCTCAGAGGCGTCGACCGGGCAACCTGCGCCTAGCGGTCAACGGCCATCACCACCGCAATTTTTTGCGGCTTTTGCACGGCATAGCTTTTCTGGACCTGAACTCGGCCAGCTACGACTGGGTCAGCCAGGCGCATGATTTCTTCCCCGAATCTCTGTGTCGGGAGTTCATCGCCGTCCAGCATACTGTGGTCTATCAGGATGCGCTCAGCGCCATAGTCACGCTGAGCCAGGACGGACGTATAAGCATAGAGGGGGCGCAATCCTCCATGTTCATGGGAGTCACCCGAGAAATGACCGACAATCCCGCCGCCGACGCCTCCGGGCGCCGCTGCCGCCCGGAAATACTCTCACAGACTTTCAGCTTGTTTTAAGCAATTGTTCCTAGTTGTTTCACTTCACAGTCAAAGACAAAACGGAGGATCAGCATGAAAAAACGTAACTACTTCACTTTGATTGAATTGCTTGTCGTCATAGCGATTATCGCCATCCTCGCCAGCATGCTTTTGCCGGCCCTGAGCAAGGCCAGAGCCCGCGCCAAGAATATGCAATGCGTAAATCAGCTTAAACAGCTAGGTTTAGGTTTTCAGCTTTACTTGGACGACAATTTGGATTACACGCCTCGCAATGACAACGACACCAGTGTTTGGAACGGGCGGCCCAATTACATATTAAACACCTTGAAATATGTGGAGGCTCCCATTTTCAAATGTCCTGACTCCAAGCTGGCTCCCTCTCTTGATCCGGCCACCTACAATCCGGCTACATATCCAAGTTACGGCTTTAATGTAGGCGGGATGCGCACAATTATGACCGGTATAATAAAAAAGCCCAGCCTGCAGTGCGTCTTCGCCGATTCACAAGCCGCCGATCCAGATGGCAGTATTGGGCACCAAATTGGAAATTACAGCTGGTATATTCGTTCCTGGAAGAGCACCAACATTGGCTATATAGCTACCAGGCATGAAAGTAAGGCCAATACACTTTTTCTGGACATACATGTGGAGCCAACCAACGTTAAGCAACTCGCGGATGCCAACTTCACCCCCTGGTTTTGGGGTGGAGCCAATACCGTTCAACGCCCTTATTAAGTGAAGCCATGCGTAAAAACATAGTTCTCATCGTGTTTTTTTTCGCCTGTGCCAGTCAGTTTGCACAGGCTGAGAAAAAACGGCGCTATCCTGACGAGATTGACTATCGTTATCACTTTGATGTGCCTATGCCCAAGAACACCAAAGAGGGTGTACTCAATGACGGCGATGACAAGACGGAGGTAAACTGGCATCAGCGAAAAGTGGCGGTTATCTGCGAATTTGACCGCACCTACGAGATTTCAAGTATGGAAATAGTGACCAAAAAACACACCAAGTGGTATATCCTGAAAGAGCTGCATATTAGTCTGGATGACGGTTCCGGCGAGTTCGCCGCGCCTTTCATCGTCAAAACATACGGCAAGCTGCCCGAGAAAGGCGCGCCCCTGATCGATGAGAGCTGTCGAAGCTATGTTTATCAACCTGAAATCAAAGGCCTGGCCTGCCGCGTGAAAATTGACTTTGTCGGCGACGCAGCCATAGGGGTGTCGGAAATCCGGCTTCGCGGTCGCGAGCCGGAACCGCCGCCCAACAATCAGCGCTATTTTTTCAAATAAGCCTTACTCAGGCAAGACTACAGCTCTTGACCGGTTTTTGAAAAGCCAAACTTAAAGTATATTGCGACAGTTTTAACAATAGAAAAGGATGCTTAAGATGAACATCATTCAAGCTCTATGTGTATTCCTCTTGACCTTAGGCGGCTCTCTTTTTGCCTTTCAAAGCAGTTATATAACTGACCCGACAGGAGTTAGGCTACTAGAGCTTGACGCTCCGTTTTTCAAGGCTCAGTTCGACCCTATGGGCGCTCAGCTTAAAAGCCTGTACTACAAGCCAGCCGACATTGAGCTGGTTGACCCCGAGCAAGGCAGCGGCAGCGAAAATGTCTGGAATATACCGGCATCAAGATTCTTTTTGCAGAAAAAGACCTTTAGCCTAAATAGCTTTGCCTCTGAAGGAAATTGGCTGGTTGAAGCACAGGCAAACCATCCAGGCGGCGGCATAAATTTCCTTAAGGTTCACAAAGGTTTTAATTTTTATGCCGATGCAGCCATGCTGAGACTGGATTACAAGATGGAGAACATAGAGGACGCCATGGCTACTTTGGACTATGGCTTTTGGTTTCACCATGCGCTAGGCGTGTATGGGGAGCTGACCAGCACCTGGTATCCCAGCGCTTATGGCATAGTATGCATACCTGCCGATGAGCGCCCCACCGAAACCTGGCAGCATCAGCCTGCCAGAGGATGGATCGCCGCCTCGACTACCAATGGCAAGGGAGTGGCCATCACCATGAGCTACCCGGAACTGAGGCTCTTATACAGCTGGTTTTCAGGATGCAAAGTGCCCACTTTGGAATGGCGCACATCAGTGCAGGCGATCGCGGCAGGAGGAAGCTACAGAACAAAAATGGATATTTTGCCCTTCAGCGGACTGAGCAAGGTATCCGGAGCCGGCGGAGGCCTGGTGGGTGAGATTTTAGACGGCGAAAAAACGGTGGCAGCAAACGAAAAAGTCAGGCTTTCAGCAAAAGTGCATAACGCAAGGAGCGGAAAAGTAAATGCGAAGCTAATGTGTAAAAATAGTGAAGAAGAAAATTGGCGGATGCTGCAGCAGGCGGAACTAGACTTTCCAAGCCCAGCCACAGTAGCGGGTTTTGAATTCGAGCTGGAAAGTGACAAAGAAGGCTTTACAGAGTTGGAGATCATTCTCTCGGACTCGGAAAAAGAACTGGCCCGCCTAAACTCTTATTTGATTTTTGGCAAAAGCGAGCGAACTTGGAGGCTCCAGGCTCTGGAGGAACGCGTTAGTTCCTCCTCGGCCAACATAGATCTGTTGAAGTATAATCAGGTTAGCCCTAGTCCGCACATTCCCTGGGCCAGCCCCTCGGCAACGGGCAAGTTAAAGGCTCTTATGCTGTTGCAACACACAAATATCCCCGAAGTTTCACAACTGGCACAACGTTTAGACATGGATTTTGTGGTTCCTTATTTACTATATCCTGGCAGTCACAAAGGCGCCTCGCCTATTTATAAGCTGGGCGACTACTTCGCAGCAACAAACATTCGGGACATCGAGGACAATCTGGAAAAAGCCCTAAAACAAGATTACGATTTGATCATGATCGGCGGCCTGCCCTGGGACTATTTCAAGACGGAGTTTCAGGACAGTATCTTGGCGAAGGTGCGGCAGGGTTGCGGGCTGGTATATGTGGGACTGAGGCAGGAAAACGAAATGTTTCCAGCCCTGCAGGCATACTCGGGCCTTAAAAACGCAATTCCAAAAAAAGAAAGCGAGCATTTTTTGACTCAGGGCGTCCCCTTCGAGTTTTTGCCTGCTGAGCCTATACACCAATTTAGGGCTCAGTCTGGCACCTGTCTCTTATACACATCT
>LSQX01230222.1_pt1 | contig 13063 bp, 8 predicted proteins | sample 654561 | NCBI WGS metagenome assembly LSQX01 (sample SAMN04489861, study PRJNA283612) | anaerobic digester metagenome | isolation source: 4 biogas reactors fed with cattle manure at either 37C or 55C with and... | place: Denmark: Kongens Lyngby | collected 2014 | reverse complement strand
AAAATCAGCAGCAAATACCCATATATTGTTAGGTTGTATAAACCTAAAGTACCGTTTTAATAGCACCTTGAAAATTTGTATAAAAAGAGACCTAAGCCTCTTTTCAAGATTCATTACAAGAAGCTGCATTGCTATAACAGTTTCAGTTGTTGTTTGTAAACGTGCCATGATTCGGTTAAGGCCGTAAAACCGTTTTCCTTCTCCGAATTTACCTTCAACAGCATTGCGCAAGCTCGAATCCTGGTGTTCCTGGTGATACTGCTGCCTCAACAGTTCCGGATCCTTTACGGGTCTCCCCAAGGGCGGGCCACTGAGCCTGATGTTGTGTTCCTTGCAGTAAGCAATATTATCCCGATTCCGGTAGATCTTGTCGGCTAAAACTGCCTCAGGATAGTGGCCAAATCGTTGCTTGAAGTTTTCTACGGATGCTATTAGGGTAGTACCTTCGTTATAGTTATCAAAGCTCAGATGTTCCATGAAGGCGTAACCGTTTACGATGCTGATGGCAAGCTTGGCACCAAACTCGACAGGGGCGTTTGTTTTCCCGCGAACAATAGGCCTGATAAAAGGCATGTGTAAACTTACTATCCGATCTTCTACCTTGTGCTTTTTGTTCAGGAACATCTCCGACTGTTGACGATAGATCTCACGAGCAACGAGTAGATTTTGATATTGCTTTTTGTTCAAAAGGCCCAGCGGGCTGATTTCAGCCAAACCTTTAATAATGCTGAAATCCCGTTTAATGTACCGGAGTTGCTTCCCGATTGCCTTCCGTATTTTCTTTGCATTCGGCCGTTTGCTCTTTGAGATATTCAGAAAGTCTTTGCGGGCCTTGTTTCGGTAGGTTCTTGGCTTCTTTAGGCTGCCTATATGGGGAGAATGCAAAACGTCTATAATTTCTTCCAAGGCTTCTCTTACATTGTTAAGCAGCCATATATCTGTAGGAAAATGTATGTCGGCAGGAGCACAAGTTGCATCAAGTATCAGTTTCCCCTGGTTGGCTTCAGGTGCATCTGTTTTTATACTATCTGTTTTCCCTGCGGGTGTTCCTTTATCCTGTGGGGGGTCATCGTCAGATTCGTCTTGCTTGGGGTTTGCTATCATCTCGTTTATTTCATTGATGATGTCCTTGCCCAGGCGTTTCCTGAAATGTACCATCATTGACGGATCAAAAGGAGCTTTGTATGTAAAGGCTTCCAGACCGATGAAATACTGCATATACGGGTTTTCAGTTATCTCCTGAACAGTTTCTCTGTCAGACAGGTTTTTCCGATTCTGGATGATTAGCGAGCCAGCCGCTACCCGTACTGAAAGTGCCTCCTGTCCTACATTTATGTCTTTGAAGTTCTTAGCATACCGGCTTTCAAGTGAACCCCAGTCAATTAACTCGGCTAGTTTACACCATTGATTTTCGGGGTTTAGTTTACCGCCGAATGGAAGAAAGAACTCGTGGGGGAGGATAGTTTGTTGAGCTTTGAATTTGTACATAAAATACCTCTTTAAGTGCAAGAATTTTACTACCTGTTTGTTGTTTTCCTTGCACTTATTATACTACAAAATACGTTAAAAGTCAGCATTCATGCGACTTTATGGTTTGTTCAGCAACCCCTAAGTATAACCTTTCATATATATCCTGTCCAGTATACAAAATACAAAAGGATAATTACCTAGTCACATAAATACTGTTTCACTTTAACTGCTACCTTTCTATTCATGCCATCTACATTTGCCAATTCGTCTAGACTGGCTTTTTTTATGCATTCCACAGAACCAAAAGCCTTAATAAGTTCTTTCATTCTTTTAGGTCCTATACCAGGAATATCCTGCAGTATTGAATGCAAATTATTCTTATCCCGCAAACCGCGATGGTAACTAATAGCAAATCGATGCGCCTCATCTCGTATTCGCTGAAGTAAATGCAAGGCGTAGGAGTTTTTAGGTAAACAAATTGTTCTATTACTATACATTGAGTATAATTCATCATACTCCTCCGCTATTCCGAATATCGGAATACTGTCAACCCCGAATTTTTTCATAGAAGCAAATGCCGCTCTCAGTTGACCTTTGCCACCATCTATTATTACCAAGTCAGGAAAGCAAGAAAATTTACCCAATGTATATTCTTTTCCCTCTCTCTCTAATTCTTCTCTCTCTCTTATTCCTCTATCAAAACGTCTTCCCACTACTTCGGCTATACTAGCGAAATCATTAGATCCTTCTACAAATTTAATTTTAAACCTCCTGTATTCCCTTTTAGAAGGTTTTCCGTTTTCAAAAACAACCATTGAACCAACAGATTGGACACCCTGAGTATTTGAAATATCAAAACATTCTATCCGTACAGGTTTTGCCGGCAAATTCAAATACTTCTGCAACTCTGACAAGGCTCCATGAGTTCGGGCAAACTCTCGCTCAGCCCTCCTTTTATAGTTTTGAAATGCCTCATTTGCATTTCTTAGAGCCAACTGTAACAATTTGCGTTTTTCACCTCTCTTCGGTATATGAATGCTTACTTTGCTTCCTTTTTTTCCCGTCAACCATTTTTCGATTATTACTTTGTCATCAATATCTGCTTGTAATAGAATCTCCTTTGGAATATAAGCAGAACCTGAATAGAACTGTTTGACGTAGAATCCAAGAATATCATTTAGTGTTACATCTGTTGTATCCTCCAATATAGTTTGTTCTGATGATATTAGCTTGCCGCTTCGAATGAAAAAAATTTGAATAGCTGCTTGATTTTCTTCCTGATAACAAGCAAATATATCCTGGTCAATCATAGAAGTCGATATGATCTTTTGAGTTTCCAATATCTTTTCTATTGCCTGAATCTTATCTCTCAAAACAGCTGCCTTTTCAAACTCCAGATTCTGCGAAGCCTCAAGCATATCTTGCCGTAAATCTTTTAATACATCTTCCTGCTTTCCTTCAAGAAACCGCAAGACATCCTTTATCATTTTATGATATTTATCTTTTTCGACATTGCCCAGACACGGTCCCCAACATTGTCCAATATAGTAATTGATGCAAGGTCTTCCTGTTTTTTTTCCTTCCTTAAGATTGCGATTGCAAGTACAAATAGGAAAGATTTTTTTTATCACATCTATGGTTTCTCGAACTGCACGAGCACTGGTATAAGGCCCGAAGTATCTATGATTATCTTTTTCTATTTTACGTGTAAGCTGAATACGTGGATATGCCTCTCCTGTTGTAACTCGAATAAAGGGATAATGCTTATCGTCTTTCATAGTAATATTATACTTCGGACGATGTTTCTTAATAAGGTTTGACTCTAAGATCAAGGCCTCTACTTCTGTATCCGTAAGTATATATTCAAAACTAGCAATTTTAGATACCATTGCGCTAACTTTTCTATCCTGATAATTTGCTCGAAAATACTGTTTCACTCTATTTTTTAGCGAAACAGCTTTTCCGATATATATTACATTTCCACTCTCATCTTTCATTATATAAACTCCAGGCTTATCCGGCAAATTATCAAGTTTCACCTTAATCTCATCATTAACGGTCAATAAATCACCTCTATCTATTGTTAATACTTTCGCTTAATTTTATAACAGTTTATGTTTACTATCAATAGCCCATGCCAAATGCCTTTTGTACAATTTTTCCAGCTAATGGTGCTGCATTACTGCCCCCGGTACCTGTGTTCTCCAGCACTACCGTTACAACCAACGTTGGTTTTTCAGCAGGAGCAAACCCTATGAACCATGCGTGCGGCTTTTTATTCTCCCCTACCTCGGCTGTTCCAGTTTTTCCGGCTATTTGTACGTCTGTAATGTCAGCCTTTTTCCCAGTTCCTTTTTTTACTGCATCTATCATTATATTTGTTAATTTATTGGCTGTTTGAGCAGAAATAGGCTGTTTAAATACTGAGCTTTCATGAAAGCGAATTCTACCGGAACGTGTCTCAATACCATGAATTAATTTTGGTTCCATCATTACACCATTATTAGCTACAGCAGATGCTATCATTGCCATATGGAGGGGACTTACCAATACATTTCCTTGTCCCACACCTGACCATGCAAGCTCTTCATCATCAGTCCAGCGTTCAATAGGAAGTTGACTGCTCGTTGTCCTAATATCCGAAAAGAGAAAATCCTTATTAAATCCAAAATTTTCACCTGTTTTTTTTAGCTTCTTCCAACCCATTTCGCAAGACACTTGAGCAAAAAAAGCATTGCAAGAATACACCATGGCTTGTGATAAATCGACCTTTCCATGAGCTTCACCACCATAACAGGTGACTTTGACACCGTTAATTACTGTTTCTCCATTACATTCTACTATGTAATTATCTATATCTTCCATAAACTCCAGAGCAGCAGCGGCTGTAACCAACTTCATGGTAGATCCGGGTGGATACCTGCCATAAGATGCCTTATTAAGCAAGCTTTCATCAGCCGGCTTTTCACCCTCCTTGGCCGGATCAAATGAAGGTTTGCTTACCATAGCAAGAATTTCACCAGTTTCAGGATTCATCACCACTACACTTCCTTTTTTAGTTCCCATTGCCTCACTAATAAATTTTTGCAATTCAACATCGATTGTTAAAATTACATTATTTCCTACCTCTTGATCCATAAATGCTTTTTGGTAAATTCGCTCAATAAGATTATTGTCGTAACCAAGCAGGTAACGTATATAAAACGCTTCCGCACCAATGCCATATCTTTTAGTACCTACTATGTGTGCTGCAAATTTGCTATATGAATGATAATCACGATAATAGGTAGTTATGCCATTCCTTCCGGTGACTGATTTAGTTTCTACCAATATCCTGTGGTTGCGATCCATTATTCTTCCGGGAATGATATCAGGATCAATCATATCTATACGTATTCGAGTATTATTAGGATCAGAAAACCATCTATCACTATATAGGAATAAATTATAATAAAAATAACCCATCTGTAATAATAATATAATTATTAGAACTAAGCATGCACTTTTTATATTCCGTTTTAAGTGGTTCACTTCTCCACCTGCCTTTCAATTAAGGCTTACGCTTCTCATCATTAGGTTCATACTTCTTCATCGACATTATAATTATCTTTATTTTCATCTTCATTATAATATAATTCTGATTCTTCATATTCATCATCGATGCCCATCTTTTTGGCGAATCGTTGATTTTTAATAGATACGCTTTGTATGAGGGCAAGCGTACTAAGGCTAACCACCATGGAACTTCCGCCATAACTTATAAAAGGCAATGTAATACCTGTTAATGGAATCATTTTAATTACACCACCAATAATAATAAATGACTGTATACCTATAGAAATTGCACTTCCACTGGCTAACAGCATATCTGCCGGTTCATTTGCTTCGTAAGCCTTCTTCATGCTGCGAAGAACAATCAGTACATAAAATCCTATAATCATTCCTCCTACTATAATTCCAAATTCTTCACAGATAGCTGCAAAAATGAAGTCGGTACGAGAGGCCGGTATTACATATGGGGTCCCTAATCCCAGACCCAGTCCCAATAAACCGCCACTGCCCATTGCTATAAGTGCCTGAGCAACCTGCCACCCTTTCCCCCCAATGTCTGCCCATGGGTTCTTCCAAGCTTCCACTCTGACTTGCACATGAGGGAAAATTCTATAACTGAAAACAGCCGCCAAAACACCTGCACCAGCAGTAAAAATAGTAATAAGCCAATCACTGGTACTGATTTGGTACATAAATAAAAACACTAGAAAATACAGAAGTGCACCGCCTAAGTCTTTTTGTGCAACTACACCAAGGATTGAAGTCATAACAAACAAAAAGGCCGGGATCCTTTCCCGAAATGTCTTTTTTTCGTCTAAATAATAAGACATTACAATTATAAAAATCAGCTTAACAAATTCTGCTGGTTGAATGGTTATGGGACCAATTCCCAATAAACTAGTTGCACCTCCGGATTCTTGGCCAAACAAAGCAACAATAAAAAGTGTCAATGGACCAAGTATCATTAATGGAAAAACGAATCTGCCAGGATGGCGTAATTTGGGCAAAACTAACATTATTATAAAAAGAAAAACATTGCCAATTACAAACCATTCAATCTGGCGAATAGCCAACTCCGGCGTCAACCTCTGCAGCATGACAAATCCCAGAATGGCAAGAGTGTCAACAATTAAAACTATTACTTCGTCCATACCATGAAACAGATAATAAAACACATAAAACTGAAAGAGAATAACTGCCGAAACAAGAACACCCAAAATTGCAGTATCAAAATCAAAACCTTGCGAACTTTGTGTGGCTAGTAACCCAAATGCGGTTAAGGAGAACAAAACAAGGAGAAAAGGAATATTTCCGGATGACCGCATGACTTTTCTATTTGTAAAAACGTCACGAATAGTCCTTATAGTACACTGGACAAAAATTATCATAATCAGCAAAACAAACCAATATCGGAAAGTCAATGCTAATATTTCATATTGTTTTCTGTCCACTGAAATACCTCGCTTGCTTATTAGACTATTTTCATTACAAATAATACACAAGTGTTTGGAATAGATTATATCATAATGAAGTTATTACCTTCAATCAAATATATATTAGGGCTTTACAAACTTAGAATAAACATCTTGAATTGGTACTATAATATTTATATATGAGATTCTAAGGAAGATAAAATATGATTAATCAACTAAAGTTTCTGCCAATTATTTTGGAGGGAGTGGCTGAAAAACAGCAGCTTTATGCTGCTGACATACTTATTCAAATATATAATTCTGACTTGGCTTTATCGGTAAAAGATATATTGTCCTTTTTTCGTTATAGGCAACCTTTACTGGTTTGGGAAACCATTATGACATTACTGGATCTTGGTTATATAAAAGATGCTGATTGTGGTCTGAAAAAGCATTGCTCCATATCGGATTTGGGTGTTACAAAAGTACAAATGATATTTACATGCTTACAAACAAGCTGGAATTATAAAGATAGAAATACTCATCTTTATAGAAAAAAGTAAGTTTTAAAAACCATACAAAGTGTTAAGCAAATAATATAAACGACTAAATCATTAATTTAAAAACCCGCAGACCAATACGGCAAGCGGGTTTTGGTGTACCCGAGAGGATTCGAACCTCCGTCCTCTGGAGTCGGAGTCCAACGCTCTATCCAACTGAGCTACGGGTACACATTATAAATTTTCAATACAAATTATAACATAGGTTGAAAACACAAACAAGAGCATTAATTAATGAGTTTTTCCTCATTTATGTGTTTTCCAATACTAATTTGTTTAAACTATGCCTTATTTCCTGATATAACACGGATTCTGTTTGCAACCAATTCAGATAGTGATATAATTATACTGATATGGAATTGGAAGGATGGTATGTACAGTGGTTCTTCGCGTAGTTCTGGTTGATAATAACTACAATGATAGACGTGATATTGACAATAAAATAAAATGGGTAGAATATGACATTGAGCTTGTAGGAGAAGCGACAAATGGTGAAGAAGCACTGGCTCTTCTGCCTCATGTAGCACCTCATGTAGTTTTAACAGAAATACGCATGCCAAATATGGATGGAATAACTTTTATTGATAATGCCAAAAAAAGATGGCCCAATATAAAATATGTGATTGTCAGTTACTATGATAATTTTAATTATCTCCGACAAGCAATGAAGGTAGGAGCTTATGACTATATTTTAAAACCTGTCAAAACATCAGAGATCAATAATGTTTTAATTAGGGCAAAAACTGAGATTGAATCAGGTCGAACATTGTAGGTTGTGTCTTTATCCCTCCCCTATATCCATCTGTGGATTCTCATCACTATCATTATCAGGCCAAATATTGATTTCCACATTATCTCTTGAAACTCGAATGATATCCACCTTATCTGGAATTCTGAACATAATTGGCAATTCATATATACCAGGCTCAAAATCAGATGTATCTACATTAACCTTAGATAAATCCACATAGGGCTCAAGGCTCTGATTCGTCAAAGGCGTAATAATTGTATAAGGGCCTTTTAATACAATATTTATAGGTAAGTCCAGACTTCCCATTGCGGCCTGAAAGCCTTCAGGTATATTTTCAAGAGCTATCTCATTAATTGTAAACTCCTTTTCAATAATGGACTCTTTGATATAAACTACTACATTCACCTTAGAAGGTTGACCCGGTCCCAGATAAATGCCGTTTTCCTGCTCTAACTCCACAGTTGCATGAACATCTTTTGTTTCATCTTGTATGTTAACCACTTGCGTTTGAATAGTTGTGAGCCTGTCAATAATGCTTGTATATCCATTAACCGTTACCTGAGTCGGATCTACCACTATATTCTCCACATAAAAGCCAGGAGCAGGCTGACCGATTATGTTTGCTTTTACATCAAGTGTCTTAATAGGATATATAGGTATTGTAACCATAACAGTATCTTGTCTGAGATGCAAATATTCAGACTCAACAACTTCTCCTTCTGCATCCACTAATTTTATGGTGTGTGCCTCTGCTATAGTACTTTCGTCCTTGTCAAGATTTACATTTACTAATCCCTTAACAACCCTGTCTACCAAAGATTTTGCGCCATAAATAGATACTGTACGAGGCTCAGCAGTTGCCTCATGAACATAAAAGCCATCTGCTCCGCTGCCATTTACTTGGATCTCCACAGGAATAATTTTAGTTGTAATCTCATTTATTGTTAATGATATTTCAGGTATTCTTTCTAATTTAACTTCCCTGGGTACCAAACCTTCTATATTCAACTCCACCTGGTGAGTCCCTACCCAGTCGATGTCAGCTAAATCCAAGACTGCTCGTAAATTGCTTGTATTTAATTTGCGGATATCATTCGCCAAACCCTTTACTCGGATTGTAACACTTGATACCGGGGTTTCAGTCAATGTCAGATTTCTTTGCGTTAATTTTTCCATATTAATTATTTCAATAGGAACATCTGTTATAGATTTGGTTATTTCTGGGTTTAGTTCACTGACAGCATAAAACCAAAGGATAATTGCTACAATGATGGATATTAGTTTTAATGAAAGGTTATTACTAAAAAATCTATTAAACATTTTTCTTATAAACTTAATCATTCCTCGACCTCCACTTTTTAGGAATTAAGGAACGAGTTTCCTTTTCTCTAACATAGACTTTTTTTAAAATCTCTCTTAATGATTTTGCATCTAAATAACGAGTCAATTTGCCATTGCTTGCCATGGAGATTACCCCAGTTTCCTCTGATACAACAATTGCTAAAGCATCTGAAACCTCTGATATGCCAAGTGCTGCTCTATGTCTGGTGCCAAGTTGTTTGCTTATTCCACTATTGTCTGTTAGCGGAAGAAAGCAACCGGCCGCTGCAATTCGGTCACCTCGTATAATCACCGCTCCATCATGAAGTGGAGAATTAACAACAAATATATTCTCCAAAAGGGCGGCAGTCAGCTCACCATCTATTCTTACTCCGGTTTCAATAACATCATTTACCCCGGTCTTTCCTTCTATAACAATAATAAGACCTACTTTGTTTTTTGCCATATTCTGCACTGCACGTACTATTTCATTTATGATATATGTTGGATCTTTCTCATCATTAAGAAAAAACCTATCTAATAACTGTCCCCGGCCTATTTGCTCCAATGCCCTTCTGAGCTCTGGCTGAAATACTACCAGTAAAGCAATTACTCCTACAGTAGCAGTATTTTTAAGTATCCAGTAAATTGTATTGAACCGTAGTAATTCACTTAGTTTTGTAACAAAAAGTATGATAGCAAGTCCCTTTAATACCTGTTCCGCTCGTGTCTCTCTTATGAGGAGAAGAAGCTTGTACAAAACAAAGGCTACTATAACAATATCAATAATATGCTGTATTACCCATGGGAATTGGATGTATGGTTCAATATAGGATGAAATTCTGTAAAACCAATCCCTCATGTCGTATCGCTCCTCTTTGGCATAGTAGACAAATAATTCACAAAATATAAGCTTAAAGTTTCTATTGATTTTGGTTTAAACAATTATAACACATTCAAGCCATGTTCAGCCACAATTTCTCTTATATCAATTTAAAAAGGCTGACGGAAGGCCATCCTCCCATCTCGGTTCATTCTCATTAGTCAAAAAGCTAAGTATGCCATTAAAAATAGACCATGCTATTTTGTCCTGATACTCTTCTGTTTTTAGTAGATCTTCTTCTTTCAGGTTGGACAAAAAACCGCACTCTACTAAAACGGTAGGAGCTTTACTTGCCTTTAAAATTAGTAGATTATCTACTCCTTTAATCTGTCGGGTGTTGCCTTCTATCAGATTCTCCAAGATCTGAGTCTGGATACATTCTGCTAACTTTTTACCCTTCTCACTTCCGGACAAATAAAAAGTCTGACCACCAAAATACTGTGTTTGAGAAAATTTGTTCATATGTATACTAATAACAAGATCCGGATTGTTTGCACGAATTATTTCTACCCTCTTGCGCATATCCTCAGATTTACGTGAAGCTAACGCTTCATTGGTCGTTCTCGTCAGTATTACATTGGCATTATGATTTGTTAAGTATTGTTTCAACTTTTTAGCTACTTTTAAATTAAGCTCATCTTCTCGAGTTCCCGAAGGACTTACTGCACCCGAATCAAAACCACCATGTCCCGGATCAATCACTATGACCTTTTGGGATACCGGTGAAGAAAATGCACACACATTCTCACTAACCTTATTATAATCAACAGTAAATAAAAGCAGCAACATACCCACAGAAACCCAAAGTAGAAGCAACTTAGCTTTAGAAAAATACAATAATTTCATTGATCTCTCCTCCATCATATGAAATAATTCTTATACCTTCAGTATTAGAAAATATGAATGGAGGAATCAGTTTAGTACATACCATATTGTTATAAAGAGAACCAGGTATTAAGACCCGCCTCCCATAATAGCAAGAACTCTATGCTCCTTTCCGTCATCAACTAATTGGATATAATCATCATGCAGCTTTATTTCATCCAAGAACAATTGGGAGATTCCCTTTTGAACTCCATCAGGATTTTTCACCTCTATATGATACAGAGTATCGCCATATCGATAATATATAGTAAAACCACGCCAATCCTCAGGAATACAAGGATTAATTATAAGCTTATCTGCATGCTTGTTAAATCCGAGAATTTCACATATGCCAACCCTGTACATCCAGCCAGAGGAGCCGGTATACCATGTCCAGCCGCCCCGGCCTGTATGAGGTGATATCGCATATACATCAGCTGCCATAACATACGGCTCAACTTTATATATGCTGGTATCCACACTTGATCTTGTATGATTAACCGGATTTATCATCTTATACAACTCCCATGCCTGATTTCCATTCCCCATTAATGCATTTGCCATTATTGTCCAGACAGCAGCATGGGTATACTGTCCTCCGTTTTCTCTTACTCCCGGAACATAACCTTTAATATATCCCGGATCCAATGAAGAACTGTCAAAAGGCGGTGAAAGAAGCTTGATTAATCCTGCATTTTTATCTACCAGATGATTGTGAACCGCTTTCATAGCAGCTTTAACTCTCTCCTTCTTTCCTCCTCCTGAAATTACAGCCCAGGATTGAGATATTGAGTCAATTCTGCATTCATCATTGGCTTCTGAACCCAGAGGTGTACCATCATCAAAATACGCCCGTCGATACCAACCTCCATCCCAACCATATTCTTCAATTGAAGTAAGGAGGTTTTGTGCTGTTCTTTCGTACCTAACAGCCCGCTCGACATCTTCCTTAAAATTACACAAGTTAATAAAAGAGTTAAGGATAGTATATAAAAACCAACCCAACCATACACTTTCACCTTTCCCTTTTATACCTACCCTACACATTCCATCGTTCCAATCCCCTCCGCCCATTAATGGCAAACCATGACTTCCAAAATTCAACGCCTTTTCAATTGCCCGAATACAATGATCGTAGATACTGGTCTTTTCATCAGAAACTCGTGGTGTAGAATAGCGATCATATTCTTCTGGTTTCAAAGGCTCATCTTCTATAAAACCAACTAATTCATCCAATATGCTCCAATCTCCAGTTCGCTCTATATACTCACATGTTACAAAAGGAAGAAACAGTAAATCGTCTGTTATTCTGGTGCGGACACCATGGTAAGGCGGATGCCACCAATGCTGTACATCACCTTCTAAAAACTGATGTGCTGCAGCCATAAGTATCTGCTCTCTGGTTCTGGCAGGCTCGCAATAAACCAAAGCCATAACATCCTGGAGTTGATCTCTGAATCCATACGCACCGCCTGCCTGGTAAAATCCGGTACGTGCCATTACTCTGCACGCATAAGTCTGATAAAGCAGCCATCTGTTTAGCATCACATCCATAGAAGTATCAGGTGTATTCACTTGTATAACACTCAGCTTATTATCCCAAAATTTCTTAATGTCATTCAAAGCCTCTTCTGCATTCTTTAAAGATTGGTACTCCTTTATCAACTGTATGGCATGTTTTTTATTCTCACCTTGGCCAAGAAGAAACAGAACTTCCTCCTGTCCTCCAGGGGGGATGTCTATCTTTATCTGTATGGCAGCACAAGGATCATGGCTTATCACTGCACGATTTGAAAAGTGAGATGCATTCATTGATAAGGGATGAGTTAGACAACCATTTCTTCCAAAGAATTCATTTCTCAATGAAGTATAGCTGGAAATCGGAGAACTGCATGACAAAAAAGCTACCCTTCTTGAGTATTCCTCATTATAATAGTTATATGCCAGCATACTATTATTTAATTCATCAAACTCATTTACTATAAACCAAAGGGGGTTGTATTCCCTGTTTACTCCCAATACCCATTCAGCATAATAAATAAGAGATATACTCCTAGGTTTATCTGTACAGTTTTCTATAGATATTTTTATCAATTTAACAGGCTCATTTTTTACTACAAACATAGTTTGTTGAGCCAGAATACCATTTTGAAAATTCTCAAATACCGAATATCCTTGTCCGTGACGAATCAAATAAGGTCCTGTTGCCCTTATTGGCAGCTGGGTAGCCGTCCAGAACCTGTCTCTTATA
>LSQX01031386.1_pt1 | contig 13063 bp, 11 predicted proteins | sample 654561 | NCBI WGS metagenome assembly LSQX01 (sample SAMN04489861, study PRJNA283612) | anaerobic digester metagenome | isolation source: 4 biogas reactors fed with cattle manure at either 37C or 55C with and... | place: Denmark: Kongens Lyngby | collected 2014 | reverse complement strand
TCATCTATGCTTAATCTTTCGACTTCAGATAAATCTGTCTCCCTGACAGCCTTATCTACCCAGTAGCTAACTATATGCATGATTGCGGTCCTGCTTATCTTTAATGCTTTCCTTGCCTCGTCAAGAGTCGACATCTGGACCAGCATCATGGCATACCCTTCGAACAGCAGGGTATTTCTGGAACCTTTCCTTGACCACGGGGCGTCAGTCACCCTTATGCCGTGCTCCTTGCATTCGACCCTCGGCCTCCTGCAGTGTATGTAGCATGGGTAAAGAACAACGTCAGCATGCCTCCATATCCTTTCCTCATCCTCGTTATCGTATCTTTTGCACATCTTGTGGCATTCAGGACATGGATACTTTGACGTCTTTTTTGCTTCTATATACACATGCACGCTCTTGTCCTTCTCATTGAATTCCGCCCTGGTCACTTTCCATGGCTCCTTCAATCCTATGGATCTTTCAAACATTTCCACGAAGTTGAATACAGGTTCCATATCAGCCTCTCTTTCTATCTGAATTATATCACCTGTATGCTTATTTCACGGAAAGAAGTAAAGAACCTATCTTAGATAAGAAGCCTCATAGATTCGATATATTTCTAGCACTTTTGAAATCATCTGGTTATTCTGCTGCATGAAAAGGCGGATTGTTGCTCTTGTATGAAAATCAAAAACAGAGTATTCCACTAGATTCTCTTGATGAAAGATACTCATAACAGGAGCTTTGCGTAGTTCTCATGGGAAGAAAAACGCATAAGCACTTTTCCCATAAAAATACCCAAACCTAAATAATGTACAAAACAATTCTCCAATATTTAAGCAAAAATCAAATCAGGCAAAGAATATTAATGCAATCAGATGATGAAAGTGAAAAACTCAAACAGATGACAAAGACACTAGTATATTTGGATGAATAAGGTTTTGCTAACAATGACCCACTTACTGCTGCCATAGTTGACGCTGAAAGGTGGTATTATGAATTAAAAGCAACAATCAAGGTTGCAAATAAACACGAATGTCCGAGATGCAGACTTTGCAGACATATATAATCAATTATTCCAAGACCTGCAAGGTTTAAGCCAGATACTGCAAGGTCAAATGTTCCAAAAAATATCTCATGGAACATGAGAGTAACATCCCGTTACATAAGGCGGGATATGCCTTTGATGGATTTGGTCTCGAAAAAATCCGACGTTAAAAAGTCTGAATTAAGAATTTACAAAGCTACTGATTGATAAAAAAGCAGCTTGCGCTGACTACTGCAACAAGAAGAAACAGATGCGAGAGCTGTTAATTCGCAAAGCAAATGCCGCCTGTTTGCTGTATACCGTTCGGAGCAGGAAGCGATCCCTTTTTATACGCTACTGTCCTAAGCTTCCTTAGCCAGTAGTAATATGATTTGACGCTGACATTATTCTTGTCGCACCATGACACGGCCGTTATCCCGCTCGCTTTGCAATCCAGTATGATATTTGCCCACTGTTTGGTACGGAACTCGCTTTCACATTCATGATCTCATCCATTGATAACCTACAAGACATGATTTTAGCTTGTTTTAGAGTCACTCTAAAAACTCTAAAAAGTCTAAAGACTTATTAGTAGGATTATCCCAAATAGATGAGGCTTATGTCATGCGTTTGATAAGTAAGCACTTACATTCAATGAGATATGGGAAAATCCCATCAAGCACCATCAGAGACTCCCCAGAGTCTTCGATTGATGTTTTTACCCAAAAATATTGCTTGCAAAAGTTAAGTACCTACTATCGCAAAGAAAATTTATTCAGTAATCACTCCTCTCTACAAAATATTAACTCCTTGTTTGAATATCCCACAGTGTTTTGGTTTTGGGTTCAGATTCAATGGAAAATGTATATTCCCAAAACAACAATTCGTTCCAATCTGAGACAATTCTATAGTTTTCATTAATTATATAACTCCGTCTGTCCACTAAAAATTTTTTTTAACATTCATTTCATTTCTAAATTAATATTTCTACTGGCGTTGGAATTTGATGGAGATGTCTAGCTGTTGTTGCGGCATAAGCTCCCATTGGGTAGAATACTATTCTATCGCCTAATCTCATTTTGGGTAGATACATGTTACGTATGAATATATCTTCTTCATAACATGTTTGCCCCCATATTGTAGTGTTGTGCATATTTGAATTCCCATAAAAACAGTGATTTAATACATTAATGCAATGAGGATAGAGTTCCTGCCATGACAATAGATTAAAAGCAGAACTATCCACGGTCAAATGCTGTCTTCCGTCACGAAAAACAGAGTCCGTCACTTGAACAATCAAAAACCCACATGTTGACACAATTTGTTCACCTGGTTCAAGTAATATACTGATATTCTTTTTCTTAGTTTCTCTTGAAAAAAGTGATAATACATTCCAAAACCCTTCGACATGAGAGTTACCCAACATATAGAACAAATCAATCCCACCCCCCAAACTGATTGATGATACATCCTTTAGCAATATACAGTTTTGTAATAAATGACAAATGTAATCACATATTTTTTTTAGGTGTTCAACGCCACCCATTCTACCATGATAATGCAACTGGCATATCGTGAGACTACTTTCTTTCAATACTCTATTCAATCTATTGACCTCATTTTGCTCTGTTAAAGATATCCCAAATCGTGATTCCTTTGCTTGCACATCGTTGCCGATTTCTTGATTACTAATTCTCAGTCTCAAGCCTATTTTGTTTTTTTTACCTAAAACAAGAAATCTTTTACACCGCTCTATCGAATTAATTGAATCAAAGTCAAAAATATAACCATTTTCATACAATTGCATAATAAATGATTCTGCTGGTACAGGTGCTGTACTAATTATATGTTGGATGCCAGCAGCTCTCGCTAATTTATATTCATACTCTGATGAAACATCCATGCCATCTACCCTGTTACCGATAAATTTCATCACATCATCATTGATGTTAGCTTTCACCGAATAATATAGTTTAAAATCCAAAACGTCCTTTGAGTCAGTCCTCAATCTATCAATAGAATTCATAAGTAATTGACTAGAATAAATTAATTTTGGCGTATCACATGTGTAAAAAAACTCTTCAATTTTTTTTGGAGCACTCATTCTCTTGGCAAATTTTAATCGTCCTACCAGCTCTCTTGGATTAGTGTTCATATACTTAATTTTTCTAGTGCTCCTAAAAATAAATCCAATGTGCTTTTAAAATCTTCATGCTCTAAAGCAAGTGTCACACGTATCCATATTGGTCCTGCAGATACCGGCGAAATACAAAAGTCCCCCTGTGTCAAAACGCAAAGTTCAGACAATTCCTTAATACGTTTCTTTAATTCACCCTCGCTGATATTATACAAATTAGGATATAAGACAGATACATTATATCCCCCCTCAAAACAGGTTGCGATCATGTTCAATCTTTTGATTTCATTGATTAGAAATGCATAGTTTAAATCTATTTGTGCTTGATTAGAACATAGACGGGAGAGCAATTGCAACTTAAAATTAGCAATACTCTGAGGTGCAATACAAGACAAAACATATTTAATACATTCTTTGCTTTGATAAGACATCATTATGTAATGCCTAAACTTCAGATAAAAATTATCCTCCATCCGTATAATCATTTCTTCAGTCAAATACTGCAGTTGTGCAATAAAATCGACAATCACCGGAAACAATAAAAAGGTACATGGATGCCACAAAATTAAGTTATTCATATAAATCATATGCTCAATTGTTGAATGTGGACCAAAAGCATATCCTAAGCGCGCTCCTGGAATGCTTCGAGTTTTCGAAAAGCTAGTGATAATTGTTGTTATTCTTTGAGCTTTTTGCGATAGTATTACCTGTCCGAGCGAATAATAATCTTGCCTCCTTGATATCATAATTTCATCCCACTGACACTAATCAATAAGAACCTGTACATTATTACTAACACAAAGATTAAGCAGTCTCTCTATCTCTTCTCGACTGTACATTTCTCCAGAAGGATTAAATGGAAGTGTGATTGTTATAAAATCGAAATGTGATATAATTTTCTCAACTTCATCAATAGTCGGTGCAATCCTGTTCGGATATTTAGAAGTAATGACCTCATAATACACATTATTTTCTTGCGCTGCCACCTTGAAATGAACATAGTGATACCCAAGAAAAAGTGCTTTTTTATTTCTCATGTAGTTAAAATAGTAAAATATACCTGATGTAGCTCCTGCTGTTATGCATATATCATTGGCATATTCTCCACATTCCGAATCTCTTTTTCCAGTCAAACATCTCTCATAAGTTCTTATTGCAGATCTTAAAAGATTACTCCCACCCGGGTAAGAATAGTATAAAAAGAAGTTTGACAGTTGATTTTCTGCATTTATAAAAATATTATAAAATTCGGGACGTGGCAACTTATTCAACCCATCTGATATACTGGATATTGGTTCTATTGAAAATTGGGATAAATATTCCCTTGAATGTGTACTGTTAATCATGATTCATGTATAATCCAGTCGACAGTGATGAAGATTGGATTTTTCCTTTCTATCGGTTCACTCAGATTTTTCATCTTTGATATACTTTGTTTATAACGCTGTGGATCTGTATCTATAATTTTACAGCTTTGACTGGTAGGAGGTGACTCAGACCACAGCTTTTCGTTTATTACTGTTAATCAGTTTGTTAACGCTAGACGTTTCTATTTACGTGATTACACAGCCGGATTCCTTGTGGAAGACAACAGCGCCAGAATATTTTTAAAGGAGGTGTTCCACCATGTCTATGTACTTTGCAGGAATTGATATTTCAAAGTACAAACACGATTGTTGCATACTCTCTGCAGACAATCAGCAGGTCGTCTCTAAGTTTGTCATCCTGAACAACAAAGAAGGATTCAATGAACTTCAGGCTGCTTTGCAATCTCATGCTTTTCATTGAGAAACCCACCACAGCTTTATGGAAGTTAATCCAATCCTCATTTCAAAGCACAAGAGGTCGACAACCCTACGACAGACCAAGACGGATACCGTTGACTGCGAATCCATTGCCCGATGGCTTATGACTGTAGAGTACAACCCCTATCCAAAAGGATTTTATCATGCTTACCTCTAAAGTCATTAACCCGTTTGCGTGACCATCTTGTCAGGATGAGGTCATTTTATCTTGTGAAAATCATAAATGTCCTGGATCACACGTTTCCGGAATTCAAGCCGTTCTTCAAAGACCATTTCAGCAAGACTTCCATATATCTTCTGGAAAACTGCGGCTCTGCTAAAAAGATGGCCAGCACGAACTCAGCCTCTTATGAGAAACTGCGTTCATTATCCCATGGGAAGTTTACCCCTCAGCATTTCCTGGCACTAAAGAGCGTCGCTTCCAATACCGTTGGCGTAAGCAATGATATCCTTGAGGCCGAACTGAAATGCCTATTGACGCTGCATAAGGGCATTGCTGAACAGATAAGCATGCTTGAGCCTCAGATAACAGAGCTTATCCTGCACAGATGCTTGTTTATGCTGGGTTTGAGTGCTTGAGCCTGGAGTCAACGAATCAGGAACTGAAAGCTACAGAGGAAGAATGGTAAAACGCGGTTCCTCACATCTTCGCTATGTTTTTCTGAACTGTGCTCTTTCATTAATACACTATGACATGACCTTCGCAACATACTATGAAAAAAACATTCAGAACGAAAATCTCACCGTGTTGCCATATCACATGTCGCTAAGAAGCTTATCAGATTCATATTTGCACTGGAGAGTCAAAATATCGACTTCAACGTACAGGCTCTTCGCTGACAAGTAATAGTCCATTTATCCTAAGTTGCCTGGTGTGAATCGCAATCAGATGGTTAATTCGCTGTGCAATTTTCAAGGTTCAAAATTTATTAATTATTCAGTTGACTTTAAAAGGTTTATCATTTCTTCTCCTGTAAAAAAACAAATACAGTCTTGGTACAACTTGTCCATATCTTTCAAATCGCCCAAAACATATACAGGATACCCATATGTTCTAGTGTATTGGCTACGGACATCATTATAATCTGAGCTAGGTAGTAGCATTAACTGAGCAGATTGAATACTCACACGTTTTAACGGAAAAACAACAAGTGCTATTACTTTTCCAAACGCAGCTGCTTCTGAAAATTGAATCGTTTTTTGAATTGTTTCTTGGGAATCAAACGTATTAACACACAATATAATGGCATCTGGCGAACATGCCATAAAAAAATCATACTGAGGAAAAGTAAAATGAGATATGTTCCCATTGTCAGGAGTGACAAGACACGATTGTCCACCAACAATTATTATATCCCTTTCCTCCAATTCTTTATAGCAGGAATTGATGTATTGTACAACCTCACCTCGTTGAATCGGATTTTTTGAATTATAACCATAGTGAAAACATGAATCCATACCAAAAAGTGGTGCAGTTGGTTCTGTGCCTATTTGACCAACACTATATCCGTTAGTAATAAATCTTTCCCTTAAATATAATTGTAATGTAAATTTCCCTTGCCTTGATGACGTACCAAACACTCCTATGACTGGCGTGTTGGATCTATATAGCCTGCCTGCTGGAAAGTTCCTCACATTTCTCTTTTCTAATTTAGGATGAAAAAATTTAGGCATATCGTAAAACTGAGGTAAATCATCAAAACAATAAACCCCTTTATCATTTTGCAGACAGTCAATAATAACTTTTTCTCGTATATTGTTACCAACAATATTAACCGCTTCGTTCAAATGACCTATAACCATCATATCGAAGTTGTCCAAATCTAATTCATCAATATTGTCAATTAAAAAATCTCTATTTGATTCTATGCCTAAAACTTTATTTGTTGTTGCACCCACTCTGCCTGAAATACGCAAATCATACACCTTTGTTATTTTGCAGATCATAAGTTCATGAAATCTTACCAAACTGTGCATTTCTTTATTAAATGGGAAAATTGCAATTCTTCCAGGAGTATCATCTGGCAGATATTTTTTTGCTCATAATTCTTATTTACATCGTCAATCACTCTCTTCGCTCTTCTTCGTAAGAATAATTTAGCTTGATCCACTGAGGTAAACTTTTGTTCACTTGCCATCAATATACCACTGACATGTGCACATGCAAAACTGCTTCCCTCAGTAAACAAATAATCTGGTTCAACCCAACATACCCTTTGATTTGAACCATTTGCTAATATGTTTATGGTATCACTATTAACATATTCTATTTCATTATTTTTTAAACGACTATCACTATCCGCTACACCAATTATGTTATCGAAACAAGCTGGATATGACAATGAACCCAAGTTATCATGTGCAGAAATCATTATAACTCCTTTTTCTGTTAGCCGCTTGCAAGCTATGTACAACTCACGTTTATCCTCAACAATAGAAATACCTAAACTAAGATTAACTATATAGCAATCAATATTATCAGTAATAAAGTTCAATGCAGAAATCAAGTTACATGGATCTGAACAGTTATTGTCACGATCAAAAAGCTTAATTACATAGAATGTAGCATCTTGTGCATAGTTATAAATGATGCCTATTATCGCAGTACCATGCCCTAAATTATCACTTATGTCATCCAGGGCATCCCCTTTAATCATAGAATGTCCTTGAATCCGCACCCCTTTTAAGCTGGGGTGCTCAATATTTACTCCTGAATCTATAACCACAATCTTTTTCTTTCTGTTTGTCATAATTCTCTCCCAAGCGGTAATCTTGTTTAATGGGCACTCTATGCCTGCCATTCAAGACATTTTATATAATAATATAAATAGTTTTAAATTGTATCGTATATCCACACTATCCATCATCACTTCGTTCCCATCACCGATAATAACAAGACTGTTTCTCATACATATCGTAATACAAGCCTTTCGCTTTCATAAGCAAAGAGTGGTCCCCTTTCTCTACCAGTTTCCCTTCGTCAAACACTAGGATTTTGTTGCAAAAGGACGTGCTTCCCATTCTGTGGGACACGAATATGGCTGTTTTCGCTTGACAAAACCTCTCTACCCGTCGGTATATTTCCCGCTCCCGAATGGGATCGAGGGCAGCGGTGGGTTCATCGAACAATATGATTGGACTGTCTTTATAAAAAGCCCTTGCCAAAGCTACGGACTGCCGTTCTCCCCCCGAAAGTTCCACAGCATGCTCAGAAAACTCCCTACCAAGATACGTATCCACGCCTTGTGAACATTTTTCTACCACATGGTCCAGCATTGTCTGTTCTATTACACGATGAAGCTTTTCGGTATTATCAGCATCGTCAAAGCAAATGTTTTCTTTGAGCGTATAGGAAAACAGTTGATAGTCTTGGAATGCACAGGAAAATAACTTCAAATACTCTATATAATCATAGCTTTTTATGTCCTTATTGTTGAAATATATTGCGCCTTCCGTGGGATCATGAAGCCGCAATATAAGCTTTATAATCGTGGATTTCCCTGCGCCGTTATCTCCGACGAGTGCAACCTTCTCTCCTGGCTCAATCTTAAAATTCACATTGACAATGGCGGGCTGCGTCTGCGAAGAGTAAGTAAAGGACACATTGCGAAACTCCAGTACTCCTTGTCCGGCTTGCGGCGTAGATGTTTGATAATCCGGATGTAACATATTTTCTTCTATGTCCATGTAGTCCGAATAATCTTTGTAGTAATCAGCCACATCGGAGAGTTCCACTAAGTTGTCGAATATTTCCTGTACTACAAAAAACATCTCTTTGGATGCGCTTACATACATTAAAAACCACCCTATTGCGATATTACCCGAGCGGTATCCGGCGATTGCCACGATATATGTAATGATAAGTTGAAAGAAATAAATGCTTCGCTGTAAAAAAGACCATCTCCAAAGCTTTTTTTCACGCGATTCAATTTGGCAAAGATATTCCGATTGCACTCTTCTATATTTTTGAATGAGAAATTCATCCGCATGATAAGCACGAACCTCTTTCCCGAGCTTTTGATTCTGCAAAAGTTCCTTACAGTAATTTGAACGACGCTTGGCTTTGCTCTCTAAAATATGTGAATCATGTGCAACTTTAAGCTTCTTTCTTTCAATATATGCGGACGCACAAGTCATGGTAAGTGTTACAAGGCATACCCACGGGTTCAGCATAATAAAGATGGCAGACATCGTCGCAAGCGATAACATGTTCCCAAGCAAGTCTGTACAGATGACATAGCCTACATCATTAAACTCCCATACACTCTCCTTGGCTGCTTCCATCATATCTAGTACTTCAACATTTTCAGTATCCGGATAGTCCAAGGACATCGCTTTTTTGTTTATCTTGTTCATTCTAAGATTGATAGATTGATACCCATATGCTTCCCGAATTAAATTCGTTCCTCTGTCCACTCCAGTCAGCAGAGGAACCATTATCGCATATATACCTACAAGTATCGCAATTTTCGCCCAGCCGGTATCAACGAGCGCATTGACTATCATCGCGGGAAGGATTACTTCCAGCACGGTCTTCAACTTGAAAAAAATGCCGCCAACAGCCTCGTATAATGTCAACTTGGGGCACTCTCGAAATTGTTCATACCAAATCTTTATAATTAATTTTGCCTTTTTAAGAACCATAGATTTTTTCATACACAAACACCGTCCGTTCCGTGGTTGACGTATAATTCCGCCTGCTGCTCGAACATATATCTGTAATGACCATTCAATGCCATAAGCTCCTCGTGATTGCCGCGTTCAATAATTCCTCCTTTGGAAAAAACAAAGATATCATCACACAGTCTACAACTTGCGAAGCGGTGTGATATATATACAACTCCCTTCTCACGACTGATTTTCTGAAAAGACCGGTACAAATCAAATTCACTCTGCGGTGAAAGAGCTGCGGTCGGTTCGTCTAATATTATGTATTGCGCATTCTTATAAAGCGCACGGGAAATAGCCAACTTCTGCTTTTGTCCTCCAGAAAAGTCTACACCGCTTGGAGAATACGCAGTACTCATGCAGGTCTTTTCCTTTTCGGGAAGGTGCTCCACGGCTTCTTCCAATCCCATGCCTTCTATAGCATAGCGCATGAGTTCTATATCCACATCATCGCTCATTGCAATGTTCTCATCCAGTCCGAAACCTAAAATATGAAAATCCTGAAAAACCGTTGCGAAATGCTTACGGTAGCAATCCATGTCGATGTTGGTTAAATCAATACCATTCACAGTAATTCTGCCTCCAGTCGGCTTATATAAACCCATAAGGAGTTTAATAAATGTTGTCTTCCCAGCGCCGTTTTCGCCCACCACGGCATACTTTACGTCAGGCTCAATCGTTAAGTTTATATGGGATAGAGCATATTCTTCACGATTCGGGTAGCAGTAAGAAACATCCTCAAATCGTATTGTGATCGGTTCTTCGGGCATACTGTTTTTTTGATTTTTCGGTATCGGAATATCCAAAAAGTTACGGAGACTTTGAAGATATTTCGTTGTGTCCACTACAGAAACAAGCCCGTTTACAAGCAGAATACTTGACATTCCGAATACAGTAACCGCCGTGCTGTATACCGTAAAATCAGCAACGGATATAGTACCGCTTATGACACCTCGCGCCAAATATATATATGCTGCTGAAAGTTGAACTCCTTGCAATATGTAAGTCCATGCAACAGACTTAATGGATTTTATTGCCGCACTTCTCCACAAGTTACACATCTGTTGTGCATAGAACTCAACTTTGTGTGTTACATAGCCTAAAAGTCCGAATATGCGAATTTCTTTGGCATATTCTTTCTTAGCAAGCTCGTTCCTTGCGTAAAGGAGTTGCCGTTGAGCCGGTGTCTCCGTCTTGTGGCGCTCATATATATGACGCATACGAAAACTTTCGCCAAAAGCGTTAGCCGCAACAACAAGTACAAGAAGCAAAATTACTATTACATTAAGCTCCCTTAAAATATACAAAAGACCTACCATTGTGAACAGTGAGGAACAAATTTTCTCCGTCTCTTCTATAATCTTCGTCGTTTTCTTCTCGTCTATGCTAGTGATGGCAAACTGATACTCATTTAGTGTTTCCGACATTTCAAGGCGCTGACAGTCTATCTTCATGAGGTGTGCCCCGACTTTTTCGACAAAATGACCCCTTATTCTTTCTTCAAACGGGATTTTGCGACGCTTTATCCCATCATTAAGCACACCGCCTAAAAAAACTGTTGCGCAAAACGTAAGTGCAAACAGCAATGCAACCTTAAAATTTCCCGTCATAAGGCAATCAACTATGCTACCCGGGATTCTTACAAGCACAAGCGGAATAGCCACTCCAACTACAATAGAAAGTACAGTAAAAGCGAAAAATCCTTTTTTGCTCTTCCGTATCTCACGAACAACGAAATTTATACAATTTGAAATTCTCTTTATCTCTTTCAACAAACTCATATGTTTTTCCTTCTGTTGTGGGTTGCTGCGCAATCGTAAGATTTAAAATACAAAGCAACCTTAACTCTACATGAATGCGCAGCAACCTCCTTGGATTTGATGATTTTATCATCATTCATACAGGCTACCTTTAGGGATTAGCAACAACCTTCATACTTTTTGCACGGAACAACATGATAGCAAGCACTAAGTTCCTTACGCATGGTCTTTTTTAACTGCTTTTTCATACCATCTCTCCTTTCAAATAGATTTCCATATATGCACAGCGAAAATTATATTACTTCTTTTGCTCTAAGACGACTAAAATCTGGTTAACAAAACCATTCAAGCTAACTAAATTATCGTAAAATAAATACTCGCTGGGTATGGCAATATTTAAAGTATCTTCAATTTCAACAATCAGCATGATAAACATTATCGACTCCATTGCCAACGACTGTAAATTCACATCTTCAGATGAATCATCAACAATAACACCAATAGATTCTAAAGTATTGATCACCATTAGCCTTACATCACTGAAATTGTACATATATTCTCCTCCTCACTTATCGTGTTGACCACCAAGGATAAAAGTGCATTAATTCCATTTTCCAAGAAGCAAACCCGAGTACCATAAATAATCCGTTTTTGAGGACATGTTCCACCGAGACACACTCCCCTCAATGGACAACTTATACATTTGCCTTCTATATCAAAGATTTGATTACTCCATTCGAGCGTAGCCATATCTGTAATAAGCATTCCATCTGCTAACCACCCAACCGATAACACTGGTGAGCAGGTATCACATTTACTTACCTGACCATCAATACCTATTGTCCACCTGTTAGCATAGCATGCATGGCACACTTTTCCCCCAAACTCCAACTCATTTATATTCCCCCAAAATTTTAATTGAAGATTAAATTCCGAAACAATTTTATAGAGTATGTCCAAACCAAAATCTTTTAAGAGAACTGATTTAATGTTCTCAATCCGCGTTCCACCCCAATCATAAACAGGTTTTATCAAAAGTGAGAAACGTTTATCGCTACCAAACAAAGTGTCTAAGGTAAGATAGAATTTTTTAAGACCCATTATGGATTCTTTGGTAACATTTGTTCTAATCAATATTGAAACAGAGCTATGATGTACCAAATCTCGTATTGAGATTAAATTTCCCATTATTATGTCATTAGATGGTTGCCCATCCAATGTATGTCTGTACTTATCGTGATTTTCCTTGAGACCATCCAATGTAATAGTATAATCAACAACATTACATACAATCAGTCGGCTCATATTTTCAGGAGTTAGCAAATATCCATTTGTCGTAACTTCAGCCCAAAATACCTTTTTAGACTGTCGGCAAGCTAATTTTATCTGTAATGAAATTTCTTCTATTATATCCATTTCTAATAGTGGTTCTCCACCAAACCAGCTTATTTTAACACCTTGATATTTAAAAAGCTCCCGCTTCACAAACTTGACAATACTTTCTGCTGTTTTTTGTGATAAACTCTTAGGCTGATGTTGTTGAAAACAGTATTCACAGCAAAAATTACAATTTTCGGTAACATAAATTACCAAATAAAGATATCTGCCGAAAATTAAGTCGGCCATCTTAAAATTACATACCGCAGTTTCATTCAACTTGTTATCAACCAAATGCCCTCTGCTC
>LSQX01311536.1_pt2 | contig 13064 bp, 7 predicted proteins | sample 654561 | NCBI WGS metagenome assembly LSQX01 (sample SAMN04489861, study PRJNA283612) | anaerobic digester metagenome | isolation source: 4 biogas reactors fed with cattle manure at either 37C or 55C with and... | place: Denmark: Kongens Lyngby | collected 2014 | reverse complement strand
CCATGCCCCCGTTATACCAGTCGACAGGCATCCAGTACTCAATCGCCTCCCGCGAAGCCAACGCCTCATCATTATGCGGATCGAGATAGCGCAGGAAATACCAGCTACTGCCCGCCCATTGCGGCATGGTATCGGTCTCACGCTGCGCAGGACCACCGCACGTCGGACAACTCGTCTCGACCCAGTCGGTAATCGCGGCAAGTGGACTCGAACCGTCTTCTGTCGGCTCATAAACTTGCACTTCTGGAAGCAGAAGGGGCAGCTCCGACTCATCGAGCGGCACAGTGCCACACTTTGGACAGTGGACAATCGGAATCGGCTCTCCCCAGTATCTCTGGCGAGAAAACACCCAGTCGCGAAGTTTGAACTGCACCTTGCGCTCCCCTAGCCCTCTTTCTTCTAGGATCGCGGTCATCTTTTCTATCGCCTCAGGGACGCTGAGTCCATTGATCAAAGGACTTCCTACGATGGTCCCGTCACCTGTATACGCTTCACGCGTTACATCTCCGCCGCTGACCACTTCGTGGATGGGGAGATGAAAGACTTGCGCAAACTCATAGTCACGCTCATCATGAGCCGGCACCGCCATGATGGCGCCGCTGCCGTACTCCATCATGACATAGTCACTGATATAGATCGGCAGAACTTCTTCGCTGATGGGATTTAACGCATCCAGTCCTTCGATGCGCACACCCGTCTTGTCCTTGACCAGTTCCATTCTCTCAAAGTCGCTCTTATGCTTGGCTTCGTGTCGATAGGCTTCCAGCTCTTCCATATTTTTGATGCGCGTCGCATACTTTTCGATCAGCGGATGCTCGGGCGCAATGACCATATAGGTTGCACCGTACACTGTGTCAGGGCGCGTCGTATAGACTTCAAGATGCTCTTGCGTATCGATGACAGGAAAGCGAATGGTCGCGCCTTCACTGCGGCCGATCCAGTTTCGCTGCTGCGCTTTGATGCGCTCGGCAAAATCGACGGTATCGAGGTCATCTAGGAGTCTCTGAGCATATTTGGTAATCTCAAGCATCCACTGCTCTTTTGCCCTGCGAATGACGGGCGTGTGACAACGCTCGCACTCGCCTCCGACCACCTCTTCATTGGCAAGGCCCACTTTGCAGGAAGGACAGAAGTTGATGTCCATCTTCGCTTTGTATGCAAGACCGTGTTTATAGAGCTGGAGAAAAATCCACTGCGTCCACTTGTAATAGGAAGGATCACTTGTCAGCACGCATCGATCCCAATCAAAGCTCAAACCCAACATTTTCAGCTGCTGTGTGAAGCGCTCGACATTTCTCTCCGTCACGATCTGCGGATGGATCTTGTGCTTGATCGCATAGTTCTCCGTCGGCAGGCCAAAGGAGTCAAAGCCGATCGGAAAGAGAACCACCCGTCCTTCGAGCCGGCGTTTGCGCGCGATGATATCGATTCCCGTATAGGGTCTGGGATGCCCGATATGAAGCCCTTCTCCGGAAGGATAGGGAAACTCTATGAGCAGATAGTCTTTTTCTCCTGGGGTGAAGTTCTCTACCTGAAACGTCTTCTCCTCTTCCCACTTCTTCTGCCATTTCTTCTCTATTGTCCGAAAATCATACTGTTCCACTGTTTCCTCTCTTTCTTAACAAAAAAGGACCTCCTCCAGGGGCGCTGACGCGCGGTACCACCCTGGTTGACGAGAGTCCACTCTTAGTCCGATACGGGGGACGAGCCCATTTCTCAAGGCGAGTTCACACTTTCTTCGCACAGGTTCTCACCAATCACCTGTTCTCTGAAGCGAAGTTCGGGCGCTACTACTCCTCTGTCGATTCAGTTCCTGTGTAAATATATAACTCCAAGTGATTGTACCACGAAGAAGGCAAAAGCGAAACCCCAATATTTTTGAGTCTGCAGATGTACCCAACGAAATTTCATTTGTAAGTCACACGGATACTTTTTAATGATTGTCTCCATATATCAGCGTTAATGTTTTTTCGACCCTAAAACTTCAGACGACAACTATATTTCTGTCTACACCCTCGGAAGGCGGGTGCTCTACAGTAATAACAACGCCATTCTATTGCTCTTCGGATATGAAAAGAAGAAGCATCTGTTGCCAGACACTTCTTCTCATGTCACGATTTTCGCTTCTGTCCTTCGATAGGATTATCGAAGGTAGCAAAGGTTTTCACTCTGAACAACGCAGCGATATCACAGCAAAACGTTACTGCTTGAATACCACTTCGCCACCGAGCACGGTCATCACTACCTGCGTGTCAATGATTTTTCGAACTTCAGAAGAAGCATCTGAAGAACCTAATTCGACCACATCTCGATCGAGCACGACAAAATCTGCCAGTTTCCCGACTTCGATAGAGCCTTTGATATCTTCTTCGAAGTTTGCATAAGCTCCCCAAATCGTGTAAGCGGCAAGATTTTCCTCTATCGACAAGCATTCCTCTTCGTACCAGCCTACATCCGCTCCTCCTGGCGTGCCAGCGCCCTCCGGAGAACCGCCGTCCTCTCTGAACTGTCTGGTCAGCCCTGCATAGAAGCCATGGTAGGGGTTGAGGAGTTCAACCGACGCATCGGTTCCGTTAGCGATGATTCCGCCGTAGTTAAGTATCTTGCGCCATGCATAGGCCCCTTGAATCCGATCTGGACCAATACGGGGTTCCGCTCCATTCATGTCGGAAGTAGCGTGGATGAATTGCATGGATGGGGTAATCCCCACAGCAATTGCTTTTTCTATGTCGTTGGCGTAGTCGCCATTTGGCAGCATGGAGACAAACTGGAAATGTTCGGTTCGTACTCTCGTATCATTGATCCATTCGTTCCATTCTTCCTGTGTTCCCTGGAAAGCCTCAGGCTTTGTATCCGCATATTCTTCTTTTAACTCGGTGATGACTTTGTCTACCGTGTCAATATACATCCTGTTCGCATAGTCACCAATGGCGTGTGCACTGGTAGAGAATCCGGCTTCGAGATTCTGTTTTACGATCACTTCAAGCATCTCTTCGGTAATTCTTGGAGATCCGGTATTGTCTGTGATCGTCTGGCCCGTTCCCTGATCGGTATAAGGTTCATACGGTTCCAGCATAGCAGCCGTTCTCGAGCCCATCGCACCGTCGAGCATGATCTTAGCTACTCTGATCGTCAGTCTGTCATCATAGAGTCCAATCTCCGGGGCGCCTCCTTGTGCTTCTGCTCGGAAGGCGACATCTGAGCCATTCTCCGGCTCTTTGTTATCCACTCCCATTTCTTCGTAGAGTCTGATTTTGAGGGGATTCTCCTCATCTTCATAGAGCTCTTTGAGCATGTGGATAGTAGATACACTGGTTCCGGCGTCCATCGCCGTGGTGATGCCAAACTCGAAGCACTCTTTCTGTGCAGCATACACGGCCTCGACAAGCTGTGCCTTCGTCTTTTCCGGCTGACTTGAGCTGACCAGTCTGGCTGCCGGGCCACCCTGGAAGAGACCTGTGGCGTTGCCATCTTCATCTCGTACGATGACGCCACCTGTCGGGTCGGCTGTCTTTCCATCCGGCCCTATATCCTTGGTGGTATCAATGCCCGCGGCTTCCATGGCTGCCGTATTCGCCCAGCCACCGTGACCGCTTGCGTGTCCAAGATATACCGGATACCCCTGGGATACTTCATCAAGTTCCTTTGCTGTCGCAGGAGTCCAGCCTTCCAGTGTATCAACCCAGCCACGTGAGACAATCCAAGTGGTCAAGGGTTCATCTCTGTCTTTAAAGCGCTGAGCTTCTTTTTTTACTTCTTCAATAATTTCTTCTTTTGATTTCCAGAAGATGTCGATCATCGTCCGGGTGATTCCTTCGGAAACGAAGTGCATATGGCTTTCAATCAAGCCCGGAATCACTGTTTTCCCCTCTAAGTCAATGATGGTTGGATTGTCCGCAGTCGCTTTTTCGGCTTCCGCTTGACTATCGCCCACATAGACGAATCGCCTTTCGCTGACAGCGATGACACTTGCTTTTTCATATGTTCCGTTCGGTCCCCAAAATTCAAATTTTGGATTCGTGTTCTCCCCCGCCACGTACTTTGTATATATGTTGCCGTTTATGTAAATCACGTCACTTGTCTCTGACGCTTCTACATCTTCTGTCGGTGAGTCCTGGTTTGCATCTTCTGATGGGGTCGGTGTATCAGCGACGGTTTCGCTTGGAGTCGGTTCTTCTGCTGGAGATTCAGTCGGTTTTCCAGCACATGCTGTGAGCCCCAGTAACAGCGCAAAAACGATAAGCAGTGACAGAATTTTTTTTCGCACTTGTTTTTGTTGCATTCCTCATTCATTTACCTCACTTTTTGTCAGTGTTTTCGTCCAAAGTAGCTTTTGGGTTTACTGCTGTCAGGCACATAAGCAAAGTTAGGTATCATTTTCCACTGTCTCTACATTGCCACCCCCATCCTACTCTTTCTATGAGTCCCTTCTTGGAGTTAGATTGCCACGTGCTTCGTGTTCATGACATCGATGCCTCTAGTGAAAAGCATCCGACCATTCAAGCTTAGTGTTCTATCCTTTCAATGTAAGCAATATGATGACTTGATAAAACCGTGCGATTTGCCCTTTGTAATCTTGAGGAAATGAATCCGCTTCTCCTCACGCTAGCGTATAGAGTGAGACCGCCTCCTTTTGATGAATGCGTATCGTATCCCCCCTACGGAGCCTTTTCAGATGATAAAAAGAATCTCCATGCGATGAACTTTATAAAATGTTCTCTGTCGTTATCTCCCCCAAATTAAAATTCTAATAACCTTGCATTTAGCATACCGATCTCGCTCTTATTATGCGTGGTCATAATGATGCCTCTGTCTCTTCTGTTCTTGAGGATATAGTCGATGACTTTTTCTTTGTTTTTATCATCGATCCCCTTAAATGGTTCGTCGAGAATGATCAGCTCGCTCTGCGCTATCACCGCTCTTATAATCTCGAGCCTTCGCTTCATTCCGCCACTCCATTCTCTGGTTTTTTTCTCAGCGTGTTCTAATAGATTGAGCTCTTTTAAATGCTGTTGGATTTCATGTTTTGTTATGCCGGTTTTTCTCTTGTTCATCAATGCAAAGATATTGTTGTAAGCGTTAAAGTCCTCAAACAATCTGCCTTCTTGAAATACAACGCTAATGCTCTCAGGTACTCCGGATATTCTTCCACCATCTATGCTTATTAGATTCAAAAGGGCATACAACAGGGTCGTCTTTCCCCTCCCCGATGGCGCCATGATCGCTGTGATGTCATTCAAGCCGATGCTACATGAGAAATTATCTATGACCGTCTCACTTCCATAGCATATTTTCAGGTTTTCGATGAGTATTTCTCTCATGACTCTAGCACCACATAAAATGCCTTCAGGAGATAAGCTGCGAGTTTTTCAAACATATAACTGATAATAAATATGATTACGGTCCAAGCAAAGAGCTCTCTGGTCTCTAAGTAAATCTTTGCGCTCATCAGAGAGTTGCCAACAGATATGTGTGGCAGTCCAATGATCTCTGCGGCTATTGCACTTTTAACGGCAATCCCCGACGCAAGATACGTAGCGGAAAACAAATGCGGTTTCATGGCGGGGAAAAAAATATATTTTAGGATGCTTAGATAGCTCATTTTATATATCGAAGCTAACTCAAGTAGCTTTATATCCGTTGATTTTATTCCATTTAGCACATTTGTGTAAATGATCGGCAGGTTGACCATAGACACGATGACGATAGGTAAAAGGTCCTTAGAAACCCATAGAAGACATAACAAAATAAAAGATACGACCGGGATGGACTTTAAGAAAGTGATATAGGGATGGACAAGAATCTCTAAGGGTTCCCAGCGAACACAAGCCATCGCTAATAGAAAGCCACCCAGTCCGGCTAAGCCAAAGCCGATGACAATTTTTGATATCGTCGTCAACACAATCAGGAGAAAATCAGATCGCAGCACTAACTCAATCATTTCTGAGAAAACTGCCATAGGAGAAGGCAAATACAATTCTTCTCCTATGGCTAACGAAGCAATTTCCCATACGAAAACTGCCAATATGATGGATAGTGTGCTGTTGAGTGTTTTATTTTTCATAGTAGAAGTCGTCTTTGGGCAATTCGCCGCCAACGGCCTTTGGTTCTTCTTCGTGAATGACACCCAGAAAACCTGATAAGGCGCTCTTTAACTCCTCTCCTTCCATAAAGTGCAAATGACACTTCGGGATCGCTTTGACGGCAATGGGAGCCTTTACAATATCATAGGACTCGATGAGCTCAGCCGCTTCTTCGACATGGCTATTGACAAATTCGATAGATGCTTGATACTCGGTCAAGAATTGATCAACGAGCGCCTTGTTGTCTTGTAAAAACTCACTTCTCACGACCGCTACGCCTGTAACGATGGGGAATGGTTTTTCATTGTCCCACTCGCTCGATAAGTCTATCGCTTCTACTAAGCCCTCTACCTTGCTCATCGCCACGGTGACAAAAGGCTGTGGTAACATAGCAACCCCGTCATCTTGAGACAAGACACCTACGATTTCTGTGGGTTCTGCTCTCCAGTCCATGGTAACATCTGCATCAGGGTCGATGCCATTGGCTTTAAGGATAATTCTCAAGATCATCTCGGGAACGGTGCCTTTGCCCGTAGCCATAATGGTCTTTCCTTTTAAGTCAGCAACCGATGAGATCTCTTCACCTTTTGCGACGATGGCCTGTACCCCAAGGACGTTACTTGCTATAACATGTATTTTTCCCTGTGTCTTATTATAGAGAATCGACGCTAAGTTGGACGGTATGAGTGCGATGTCTACTTCCCCTTGTGTGATCAGAGGAACGACTTCATCTCCTGACGTAGCCAATGTAAAATCATACGAATTTTCTGTTAATCCGGCCTTTGCGTCTTCTAATAGTTTCACTGCCCCCATCGTGGTGGGACCTTTTAGTCCCGCCAACCGGATCGTGATCGGTTCACTGTCTGGTTCGCCCGTCTCTACTTCGACCGGCTCTTCCTGAACATCTTCGCCATTGGTTTCTTCTTGAACAGGTGTTTGATCCGTCGTGGTCGGCACTTCAGTACCCTCACTGCTTTTACCACAGGATACAAGGAGAAGAATCATCATCACCAAAACAAGGATCATCGTTCTTCGCTTCATAATATGCTCCTTCTAAATCTCAAGCTCCCACTCCGAATGGTCCGTATGAAGTAGGTGATGCGCTTTTTCCGAAAGAGGCTCCCCGAAAAATTCTTCGTAACATGCCAATACAGATGGATTTTCATGTGAGAATCTCAGATTGTCTATTTGATCAAGGCCATATAAGTATTTGCCTCTCTCCTCTGCCAATTCTTCCCCATCGTGTATAGGCTGGCCGCCTCCGCCTGCACATCCGCCCGGACATGCCATAATCTCCACAAAGTGATAGTCAACATCACCTTTTTTCACGGCATTCATCAGTTTGCGAGCGTTGCCTAGTCCACTGGCTATAGCCGCTTTTACGACATTTCCGCCTAAATTTACAGTGGCTTCCTTCCATCCATCGACACCTCGCACATCCTGGAATAGATCAGGATCCGGGTTCTTACCGTTTACGACAAAATATGCCGTCCTCAGAGCCGCTTCCATTACACCGCCGGTTGCACCAAATATCACACCGGCACCGCTTCCGACGCCTAGGGGTAGATCAAACTCTTCCTCTGGAAGATCGTCCACAATAATGTGCTCTGCTCTGATCATCCTAGATAGCTCTCGCGTCGTCAATACCACATCTACATCCGGCCCATAGCCTGCGTCGTCTAATACGCTGACGCCGCACTCATATTTTTTGGCTATGCACGGCATGATCGATACGTTAAAAATACTCTCAGGGTCAATACCCATCTTTTGAGCGTAATAAGTTTTTGTCACTGCACCAAACATCTGCTGCGGTGATTTTGCACTAGATAATTGGCCGACATATTCTGGATACTCGTACTTGAGAAATCGCACCCAACCGGGGCAACAAGAAGTGAACAAAGGATATTTTTCACTTTCCCCGCCTCCCAGTTTGTTCAAGAATTCCGTGCCTTCTTCCATGATGGTTAAGTCCGCCGTAAACGTCGTATCAAACACATAGTCAAAACCTATCCGCTTGAGCGCAGCGACCATGCGTTTCACTGTTGCTTTTTCCTGTGAAAGGCCAAATTCTTCAGCCCACGCCGTCCTCACTGCGGGTGCTACTTGAACGATGACTACCTTGTCTTTGTCTGCTAAGCTGTCAAAGACTTTTTGCATATCATTTCTCTCGCTCAGAGCTCCCACAGGGCAATGAGTAATGCACTGACCACAGATCGCACAGTTTGCTGAGTTGATGTCTCGATTTTCTGATACATCCACGGTCGTTCGTGCGCCCGTTTTGGCGATGTCCCAAATATTCATTGATTGGATCTTGTCGCAGACTTGAACACATCTCATGCACTTAATGCATTTTTGAGGGTCTCTGATCAGCGGATACACTTCATTCCACGTCTCGTTCGGCAGTTCTTTTTTAAAGAAGGGGGTGTGAATCCCTAGGTTGTTTGATAAAGTCTGTAGGCTACAGTTGCCGGAGCGATTACAAATGGCGCAATTGGAGTCATGCTGAGATAGAATCAGTTGAACATTTGTCTTCCTAACCGTCCTCACTCTAGGACCTGTCTTGAACACTTCCATCCCCTCCTCGACCGTATTATTGCATGATGTAACCAGCCTCTCCAAGCCCTTGACTTCCACGACACAGACCCGACAGGCGCCGATATCGTTTATATCCTTTAGATAACACAGATGAGGTATACTAATGTGATTCATTTTAGCAGCATCGAGTATCGTCGTGCCCTTGGGGACTCTAATATCTCTTCCATTCATGACCAGATTTACCATTTTAGATACCTCCCACCCTTGAAGATTCCATAGCCAAAGTGATCACACCTCAGGCATCTAGATGACTCCTGTTGTGCTTCTTCTTGACTCATCCCTAGTTCAACTAGGTCAAAATCATTGATTCTGATCGCCGCCGGTCTATCCTTCATATTCACTCTGCCACGAGGATCTCTGTCTACTAATTTCGCTTCAGGGATCTCTACATTGCTTTCGATAATATGATTAAAGCCTAGATAGTTATCTATATTTGCTGCAGCGACCTTGCCAGCAGCAATCGCTCGAATGACTGTGGCGGGACCGGTAACGCAATCTCCTCCAGCAAAGAAGCCATCAATGCCTACTATCTCCGCTGTCTCCAAAGACGAAATCGTACCTTTTTTCACCTCGACACCATACTTCTCGAACTCTCTTGATTCAATGCCTTGACCGATAGCAATGATCAAAATATCCGTCGGGATCGCTTCGGTCTGTCTGTCAGCGTCCTTTGGCGTCGGTCTGCCGTCTTTGATGCTGCTGATGATCTGAGGCTTGATCAGGACCGAAGTGATCTTGCCCGCTTCGTCTTTTTCGATACTTAGCGGAGACGATAGGTCATAGATCTCACAGCCCTCAGCCATCGCCGCCTCAATCTCTTCGGGTAGCGCGGTCATATCGTCTTTTCGGCGTCTATACAGCACGGACACAGACTTCGCGTTCAGTCTCTTGGCTGTTCTAGCCACGTCCATAGCGACATTACCGCCACCTATGACAGAGACATTTAATCCCTCAAAGATCGGCATCTCGCCATCTCCGATCTGTCTGAGGATATCCACGGCCGAGTAGATCCCTTCAGCATCTAATCCGTCGATACTCAGTTTTTTGTCTATGTGTGCGCCTATCGCTATGTATACAGCATCAAAGTCTTTTTTTAGTTCCTCTAATTTCACATCTTGCCCTACTTCTACTTCATAGTGGACTTTCACTCCCGCAGAGAGTATGGCATCAATGTCGGCATTTAGCAGTTCAACAGGAAGTCTGTAATTCGGTATTCCGTAGGCAAGCATGCCGCCGAGTCTTTTTCGTTTTTCAAATACCTCTACTTTGTGACCCATTAATGCAAGATAATAAGCAGCTGATAGTCCGCTAGGTCCCCCGCCTACAATAGCAACTTTCTTTCCCGTTCCTTCTGCTATTTTGCTTACTGGTACCTTGCCGGCATGCTCAGCTGCATAACGTTTTAAGCCTCTTATATTGATGGGTGCATCTACCATGTTGCGGCGACAACGTCTCTCACAGGGATGCTCACAGATTAAACCGCAAACCGCCGGGAAAGGATTGTCTTTTCTTATCAGTTTAATGGCATCTTGATGTCTGCCTTCGTTGATAAGTGCTATGTAACCAGGAATGTCAACCCCGGCAGGACAGAGCGATCTGCATGGAACCGGCTGATTCAACTCGAAGGTGCATTTACCCGACGTAATGTGTGATAGAAAATCCTCTCGGAAACCCATAAGGCCTTTTAGCACCATCTCTGCCGATTCCCAGCCTATGGCACAGTCAGCAGAATAGTATACTGTCTCTGCTGTCTTTTGAATCATGTCCAATGTCTCTGTCGTGGCTGTCCCATCCAAGATAGCATCCAAAAGATTTTCTAGCTTTCCTAGACCGATTCTGCATGGGACACATTTTCCACAAGTTTGCGCATGTGTCATCTTCAAAAATGAAGACAGAAGATCGATAGGACATAAACCGGGTGGGCTGGCTACAATTCGCCTTTCCAAGTCTTTGTAGATATTTTCTACCGTCTGTTGAGCTTTGTTTTCAGTCATTACAGTTAATCTGCTCATGTTTTCTCCTTATTTCAATGGATAACAGTGAAGCTAATCCCTCAACAATTAAAGAAATAACCACCAAGACATCGCACTTATGTTTTTCAGATAACACATTTGATACATTTATTTATAGAATACTAAAATTCCTTGCTTTTTTCAATGATTTGGCAAGATATTAAATTTTTTCTTTTTCTACTGCTTCTTTCCTCCACATCTTTTTCAGCATGAGATTTCTCCCTCCGTCTCCCTTCAAGTGAGCCATCATCTTCATACTACAGTCGATATTCCCTTCTTTTTGATATTTACAGTCCCTGAGAAAGAAGAGTCGTCGCTTCCTAGAACCTGTTTCCTGAAATCGGACGAAGACAAATTTTAAAAAGGGACGAAAAAACGAGGTCTCTTTACACATTAGTGAAGGAAGAAACCTCGTTTCACTTAGAATTTAGCAAATCTTACTATTGGCAACAGCACCTTTTCTTAGAGTTTGGGTCTGGGTGTATAGTGGGTGTGCAGAAGATCGTGTGCTTTTTTGCTTCCCGGAGTCCCCAAAAATTCTTTGTAAAGTTTTTGGACATGGACATTTTGATGGGAGCGTCTTTTTTCTTTATTTCTGTCTTCGGCGTAGATCCCCTGCGCTCTTTTTTCAAGAATCTCCATATTTCCATGATGATAAGGCTGACCCGCTCCTCCGATACAGCCGCCCGGACAAGCCATGATCTCTATCGCATCGACCTCAAATGTGCCATCTCGAATGCCCTCAAGCAGCTTGCGAGCATTTCCAAGGCCATGAGCCACGGCGATATTGAAGGTCCTTCCTTCGATATCTACACTCGCTGTCTTAATCCCGTCAAGCCCTCTCAGACCATGGAACTCTATGAGGGTGTCCGGAAGCTCCGAGCCGGTCATCATGTGATAAGCCGTGCGAAGCGTCGCCTCAATGACACCGCCGCTGGAGCCAAAGATCACACCGGCGCCTGTCGATTCTCCCATCGGATTGTCAAAGTCGCTATCGGGCAGGTCGAGGAAGTTGATGCCGGTTTCTTTAATCATGATGGCCAGTTCTCTTGTTGTGATGACGAAGTCGACATCTCTGTGTCCTCCCTCTCCCTGTAGCTCCTGTCGGTGAGACTCATATTTTTTTGCTACACAGGGCATCACGGAGACGACGACGACCTGGTCCTGATTGAGGCCCATCTTTTCACATAGATAGCTCTTTGTCAGCGCACCGAACATCTCGTGAGGTGATTTACAGGTGCTCGGGATATCGAGCATGTCGGGGAATTGCTGCTCAATGAAGTTGACCCAGCTCGGGCAGCAGGAGGTAAGAATCGGCAGTTTCCCGTCATGCTTCACTCGATTGACAAACTCTGTGGCTTCTTCCATGATCGTCAGATCGGCTGCAAAGTTCGTATCATACACCTGTTTGAAGCCCACGCGGCGAAGAGCCGTGACCATTTTTCCTGTGACCGGAGTGCCGGGTTCCAAGCCAAACTCCTCTCCCAGAGCCACTCGCACAGCAGGAGCCGTCTGAACAATGACGTATTTATCGGCATTGATCGCGCGCCATATTTTTTTGATGTTGTTGACTTCTGTCAGGGCACCTGTCGGGCAAACCGCCAGACACTGTCCACAGAATGTGCACGTTGTCTCGTTCATCGGGCGGTGAAAAGCCGGACCAACTGTGGTAAAAAAGCCTCGCCCGATATCCGTCAGGGCACCGACGGTCTGGATCTCCGTGCACATGGTCTCACAGCGCTTACATAGGATGCACTTGTTCGGGTCACGGATGATCGAATAACTGTTATCATCGATGGGTTCATCATGCGTCTCTCCCATGTAGTGAATCTTTCGGATGCCCAGGTCTCCGGCGAGCTTTTGAAGTTCACAATCCAGGTTCATGGCGCAGGTCAGACAGCTGTTGGGGTGATCAGAGAGCAGCAGCTCCACAATCGTACGTCTGGCCTGAATAGCACGGAAAGAGTCGGTTGAGATGACCATTCCTTCTTTACATGGAGTCGCACAGGCTGGAAGAAGATTATCCTGTCCTTTGACATCCACCACACACACTCTGCACGAAGCTTGTTTGTTCAAGTACTTAATGTCGTGAAGGTGAAGATGGCAAAGAGTGGGAATACTGATGTTGAGCAGCTTTGCCGCCTCCAGTATAGTTGTTCCTTCTTCTACATGGATTTCTTTTTCATTTATGGTTACTCTCATGAGACTCCTCCTAATACACCGTAATCGCATCTACCGGGCAGTTGTTGAAACACTCCCCACATCGAATGCACTTTTCCGAATCAATATAGTGACGCTCGCGAATAGCACCGGTAATACAATCCACAGGGCAGTGCTGCAAGCAGCGTGTACAGCCGACACATCTCTCATTGAC
>LSQX01055952.1_pt1 | contig 13064 bp, 9 predicted proteins | sample 654561 | NCBI WGS metagenome assembly LSQX01 (sample SAMN04489861, study PRJNA283612) | anaerobic digester metagenome | isolation source: 4 biogas reactors fed with cattle manure at either 37C or 55C with and... | place: Denmark: Kongens Lyngby | collected 2014 | reverse complement strand
GTTGTGGAGTAAAGCTTCTCCTGGTAACCCAGATACAGCACTTTCCAGCCCCCGCCTCCTGCTCCCAGGATGGGATAATCGCCAATTATTTTCAAGGCGTCCCTGAAAAAAGTCAGACGCCCCTCCACGCTGCTCTCTCCCGCACCGATAGAATACAGGCGGTTGTAAATCCTGTCCGGCAAAATGCGGTGCAGCGTAAAATTTAGCGGTCTTTCCCCCCGGCTGTTCTGTAAAAGTACATTCCGGGCAGAAACCGCTGTCCCGGGAAAATGGTTGTAAAGGCGGACTTCCAATCTCTCGGCATCCTCCCCGGGCTGCAGCTCAAATTCCCTATTTTCCCACCCTTGTGTTGTGCCCTCCCGGTGATCCAGAAGGGTAGTCCGCTCATCATCAAGATTATAGGCAAGGACAAGCAAACGCCAAGCATAATCAGGTTCATTATTCTCTCCGCCAACCGGTTCCTGAAGAGCATCCACCTCCAGGGAAAGCAGGTATTTATCGCCGGGAGATATATCACCCACACGCTGTTCCAGGTACCGGTCGGCGGGCTTCTCGTCCGGCTTCCGTTCCAGGTGCAGGGGTCGCCCCAGCACAGGGATCAATAGCTGAAACCCCACCAACAGCACGAGCAGTGCCGCCGCTCCGGCGACAGCGGCCTTCAGTTTCCAGCTCAGGAACAGGAAAAGCTCCGTTAACAGTCCCCCTGCAACCATCAAGCACACGGCAAAAAGTAAATACTTCCAGACCATGGAGGGGCTATCCCCGCGCAGGGCATTATCAATCCCGGACATCAGCAGCAACGAAACAATCCCCGACAGGGCAAGATATATCGCCATGCGCATCCTGCTGCCCCTGCCGATAATCAGGACAAACAGCGCTGCCAGAGGCGGCATCAGGAGCCAGGCACCCCGGGAATAAGTAAAAATAAAGGTAATGAACAGAATTATGGCGGGGACAAGATATACAGGGCGGAGATACCATCTCTCAACCCGGCTGCTCAGACCCAGGGCTATAAAATACGCCGCCGTAAGGTAAGCCGCCCCCGTGTTGGGATACTGCAGAGGGGTAAAGATACGCCCCCCGACATATGCCCCGTGAAGGTCCCACGTTCCGGCCGCGGTGCCCAGCCCACCCAGGGCAACCGCAACCCCGGCTGCAAGGAGGATGTGCAGGATTACGGGCAAGCCCGGGCCTGTTGAAACCCCGTCTTCTAAACCCTGTTCATTATGTTTACTACCAGACTCACCATGCTCACCCGGCTTAATGGATGCACCAGGCCTACCGGGCTTACCTGTTTTATCAGGCTCACTTGCCTTAGCGGGCCTATGGGATTTACCGGCCGTCCCGGACTCACCGGGGTTATTATCGGACATCCCGTATTTACCATTCGCTTTCTTCTTCTCTTCCCTGCTCTTCTTCAAAAGAGCAAAGGGATCGCTTCGGCACAGATTAAAGACAAGCAGGTAGATTACAAAGTAATTGGCGACCTTCAAAAATTCCCCCAAAGCAGCAGACTTGTTAACCGCCACAAAAAACGAGAGGAAATAAAAAACAACCAGGGCAAATATACAGTAATCAAGCGGGGTGTTGAATAATCCCCCTTCCCTATGCAGCAGCCTGCTTGTACAATACAGAATAAACAAAGAAAAACTGATTATATGTACGGGCAATAACTCTTTTGAAAAAAATAACCCTCTTTGAAAAGGACCGACAATAATAATATATGCCAGGGCAACAAGTGTGATTAATAATATAATATGCATTACTACCGCAATAACCGCTCCCGGTACAGCTCCTGTTCGGTCCTTTCCCTTTTTAAACTTCTGTTTTGGTGATCCGGTTTTCTTTAGGGCCTTTTTCGCCAACTTCTAAATCCTGCCTTTTCATCTAAATTGGAAAAACCTCATTGGGAAATATCCCTTAGAAGATTCTACAAAAACTTCAGATTTCCTTTTAAAATCGGGCGGTCTTAAAACTCTCCGATTTTTGTCGATATGTAATAATATAATAGTAAGCTATCTAGCAAACAAGCAAAATAGTAAACAACATATCGTAGGAGAAAGGCTGGGAGTATATAATTGGAAATTACAAACATCGTAAATCCCACAGGTATAGAGGCTTTAACAAGCGGCCGTGCCATAACGGAAAGCGTGGAAAGCCAGGATAAATCAAAGTTTATCGCTGAGCTGGAAAAAGCTACAGGCAGCAAAACCGCCCCGGGTTATGCTTACATTGATAAATACGGCTTTTCACACGTGGTTAAATCTTATGAAACGGCGCTGCAGTTCGCTAAACCTGATACAGGCATTTACGCATACCACGGCAAATTCTCCGGTGGATATGCAGTAGACGGCCAGGGTACCAGATTGGCTGTCCCGCTTCCAGGGGCGATAGCCTATGGAAACGGGGAAAATAACAACAATGCCGGTGACACAGGGAAATCGGGGAAATCAGTGGGCCATGTAGAGGACACAAAACCCATGGCAATCGATGTTTTTTTGGAAAAATATCCCGGCTTTTTATCTCTGCAGCCTATCACTGTAAAAGCGAACAACATAATAGACAGCTACCTCCTGTTTGCTGAAGAAGAAGGAAAAGAAGGTGGAGGGGAAGGAGGACAATAAAAAAAGCGCCGGGGGACTTTACCCCATAAGGCGCTTATTCATTATTCAATATAGTTTTTCAGCTATTGAATTGCTTGCATAGAAGGCGGCCGCAGCCAGGGTTTTTCAAAAAGAATCCTCAACTGCTCATAGGAAATCAGGATGTTCTGCATCTGCTGCTCAATCTGCGCCACAGCCAGCTCAGCCTGCTGAAGATCCAAAGGAATGGCCATACCCAGTTCGTAGCGCACGTTAACAACCTCCAGGGCTTTCCCGGCTTTTGCCAGATTCACTTCCAATAATGCATACTGATCCTGCAACTGCTGCATTTGATTATAAAGGGAGCGAATTGATCTCTCCAAATCTTCCTTCATCGAGGCCAGGTTATTCTTTTCCTTTGTTACGTCAATTTCCTGTGCTTTATACGGCAGTGCTCCTACATTGTAAGTATATAAATCCAAACCATACTCCGCCATTTTAATTTTTTGCTCCTGCATCCATAACGAAGGATCCTCGCTAAATATACCGGAGAGGTGACGTTCAAGGTTAATATCCTCCAGCCATGCGGGGCAAAACTCACCTTTGAGCATCGGCCGTTCTTCCTTCTCCAGCCCGACCAAAGCATTAAATTCCAGATAAGCCTCTTCCAGCTGCTTTTCAAGCAGCTCTTTGTTCTGTTTTTCCGCGTTATAATCATCCCGGGCAAGTTGGAGATTAAAGAGGCTTTCCATTCCGTATTGCGCCTTGATATCCGCCTGGCGCATTTTAGCAGCGGCATTCTCCAGCTTTAGTCCGGCAACTTTGTTTTCATTTATTTTTTTCAAGACTCCATCATAAGCGCTCCTGACCTGAAAAGCTATCCCTTCCTCAACCATCTCGACCTGCTTGCGTGCCATCTGCCAGGCAACATCCGCCTGCACAAAGTTCAAAAACAGCTCCCGCTCGGCAGCATCTGCATCGCTATAGCCGGGGCCAACCGGGGTATAACCGAAACCCCGCAGGTTTGACAACCGGTCACGTATTTCTTTACTCCGCTCTACATCCCCCCGGGCATTCTTCAGCTTGTAGCTGTTCTTCAGGGCCAGCTCCACCGCCTCTTCATAGGTGAAATAATCTGTGGCCTCTTCTCCGGCCAAAGCAGCAGGATCATCATCTGCCCCCGTCTCCGCTGCTTGCTCCTCCGGAGATACGGCGGCAACGGTTAATGGGAATACGCAAGAAATAAGGAAAAACGTTATAATAAGGCACAACAAGCATTTTTTCATCACTTTCATCTCCCGCTTTTTTTCAATACTGCATCTTCACTGCTTCCCGAAGCCAGTCATATTATACCATGTCGGCTTAAAAAGGAAAAGGAAATGGAATAAAGTAACATTGAAATTGCCAGAAAACTGTTTTCGGATCCCGGGCAACTTCTCGGAAAAGTTTTATTTCTTTTTCTTCTTTTTTGTTCCTTTCTGCCCCTTCGTTTTCTCCTCCGGAGGCGGTTTCAACCGTTCATCAAGGTTTATCTTGCCCCCGGGTTTCTTCCGGATAACGTCCTTTTCAATAATCATAGCATTTTTAACATAGTTCACGCTGATCCCGAAAAGAGCCCAGAAAACAGGAGCGTTGGATAATACACTATCGTTGCTCAATCCCTGGATGAGATACCCCACCCAGCCGATAAAAAGCGCCAGCATGATCAGATCGCTTTCTTCCTTTACCCCCCTCAGCCGGTATATACGCAGATAATAAAATAGATGCCGGCCAAGGACAAAAAGGTAGACAAAAAGTCCCAGCACCCCTACGCCTGTAGCTATCTGTATATAGGTGTTATGCGGTTTATCGATAAGAAGCCCAATCCGGTAAACGCTGTGGTCCCTATGCGGGTCCCAGTGAGGAAAGTTGTAAACGAATGTATCCAGGCCGCTGCCGATCAAAAGATTATCTTTCATCATTTCCAGGGACTTTCTCCATATATAACCGCGATTGCTGGCGAAAGTGTCCAGGGGATTGCGGTATATCACAATTTCTTTTCCTTCAGACTCCCCGGCAGCGACATCTCCGGAAAAGTCCTGTCGTACAGTTACTCCTTCATCCATTCTTTCACGGATTAGCTCAAAGGAATTCCTGTAAAACCCGGATATTTTTCTACCAATCGCACCACCTGAAAGGGGCTCAGAAATGCCTGTAATAACGATTAATATAACGATGGTTGCAATGAGTTTTTTATAATACTTCCCGGCATCCTTTCTGGAGATAACCAAAAAGAAAATGATCGCTATCCCCCCGGCAATAAAAGCAGCCATACTGGTTGGAGCGAAAAACCCGGTGAGACCGATAATAAAGGCAACCAGCCAGATTACCGTTTCCCTGACTGTCCGGGAATAAAGGTACCTGACAAAGATCATCGGGAAAATCATCGCCATGTACCCACCCATGTAGTTGGGGTTTATGGTCGCTCCGGCGCCCTTGTTTCTGAACATGAACTCTATATCCTCCACATAGGGCAGGTACTCCGACGGCACAAATATCCGCATGGCCAGTTCACTTTTTAACACTTCAAAGCCAAAAAATTGGGTAACAGCCAGCAAAGACTGCAGCAGCCCCGCTGCCAGCGCAGCGTAAAAAATGATCTTTTTATCCTTCTCAGCATTAATAAAATTAGCGGCAACAATAAAGATAAAGATATAGGAGAGATAGGCAAAGGCCCCCTCCCCCCGGTTATAAAAACCCCAGAAGGCCAGATTTATGTACGGGCTGAGCAGGCCTGACTAGAGCACCAGTGCGGCAAATACAAGCAGGGGATAATCGGCATAGCTGCTTGCAAACTTATCCTTTTCATCCTCATAGTAATACTTTAACAAAGCCGTAATAACAATTAAAACCGTGGCTATTACAAGCAGCTCAAGCCTGAACTGCGCAAACACCTCTGTTATTGTTGTAGATTCCAGACGGCGCCAGGTCTCGACAGGAGATGTGAAGCTCACTATCCGCGCCCGCAGCGCGAGAGGAATAACGGCAACCACAACAATATACAGAAAAATCATAGCTGACCTTAGAGAAAAGACCCGCAGTTCTTTATCATCCATTATTATCACCCGCAACCAGCTTAATTGTTACCTTTTTTAAGACTTTTTACATTATCCAGCAGCTCAAGCAGGATCTCGCTCTCGGTATAGTCCTTCAGGCCGTATTTAAGGTACCTTTCCGCCTCGGCATAATGGCCGCTTTCGATCAATAACTCCGCCAGGTTGCTTATTATCTCAACCGAAGTGGCTTCCATATTCAAGGTGCTGACAAAATATTCATAAGCCTGCTGGCTATTACCCAGGTTCTGTTCTACAAAAGCAAGGTAAGCAAAAGTATGGGGGTTGAGTTTATTCAGGGATAGGGATTCTAAAAGCAACTCGCGGGCTTCAGCATATTTACGCTCAGAAAAGAGCTCTGCCGCTTCCCTGTTCAGTTCAAGGCTGTAAGCAATCCTTTCATTCAACCCAAACTGCACTCTATCCCTGAATGCATAATACCCCCCGGTTCCCAGCAGTGTAATTATTAACAGGATAATGAAACTGTTTTTACCTATCTTCACAAAAAAAACCCCCAACAATTCACAGACAATTTATGGCTAAGAATCAAGGCGAATGGCAAATTCCACCGTCGTTGTATCCTGGCCAGCATCGTTATAGAGGAACGTTAGTTGAAGAAGCATTTCTTTACTGCCCTCGGGCAAAATAGGCAGCATTATATAACCATCCCTTAATTCTTCTTCGGCTATATCATGATACCATCTTTCGTCAAGTGCAAAATGCATAATATCGCTGGTTTTGTATTCCTCCCCGTCCACAATAGCTGTAGTTCTGGTATGTAATAACTGCAACGGTACTGTTTTTTTGTTTTCCACTTCAAGATAAATTCGAGTATAAAAATCGTCTCTTACCAAACCAGTTACTGAAATATTCATATCCGTCAATACCCTTTTCAGTGGAAGTTTTTGATAATTGGCTACAGGCTGTCCTTCAGCGCTGGGCTCTTCTTTCTCTGCTAGCTCTTCCAAATCCTTTATTTCTTGCTCTAGCGTCTTAATTCTTTCTTCCTGTTCTTTTACTGTTTTCTCCAGTTCCTGTTTTTCTTTATGCAGCGCAACGCATTCCCGGCAGGGTTGGGTGTTTATCCTGACAACTTTGTGCGTTCCATCCCAGACCACTGAAGCCCCCAGCCGTTCGGCCACAAAACGGGCCGGAACATAGGTATGGTTTTCATAGTTTAGGACAGTGTACCCCTCTGGCAAAGCCTGCTCCTTTCCGTCAAATTGGAAAGTAACAGCACCGTCCAAGAACGCGGACACAAAGCCGGTTGCATTTGCCAAAACACCTGCAGGCAAAGCGCATAAGCACCCGATAATTATACCTGCAATCAGTAGTTTGTTTTTTTTAAGAAACACAATTATCCTCCTTCTTTGATAGACTCCTATGATAGAAAAGAGGGTGGGATACAAAAAGGACTCCCTCAGGAGCCCTTTTTGTATCGTCCTCAAATAACACCTGTTACTGTGTAACGGTTACTGTTTGGGTTTCAGCATCCCATGCGATGGTTGCTCCAAGCGCCTGGGTCATCCAGCGAACAGGCAGCATGGTGCGGCCATTGGTGATTTCGGGTGCTACGTCCATGGTAAGCTCAACACCGTTTACCAGCAGGGTGGTGCTGTCAATAGTCATCTGGGCAATACGGTCGCCCTTAAAGATAGTCACTTTACGGGAAACCGGATCCCACAGAATGTTGTCTTCTGTTACACCCAGTGCCTCGGCAACAAAGCGAACCGGTAGGTAGGTGCGGCCATCTTTGATGTACGGTGCTACGTCCATGGTTTTCTCAACGGCAACTTTATTTTCCTCAACGGTGTAGGTCGTACTGCCGATGGTAAATGTAGTTGTTGCACGAGTTTCACCGGGAGCAGGGGTAATAACGTTGGCGAAGACAAAGTTTACTACATAACCCTTTGCAAATTCTACTTCCGTTTTAATTGTAGCATCAGGATCGTCATTTTTAACAAGAGCGTCTCCACCAATCTTTGCCTTGAATTCTCCTTCTGGAACCGTACGGTCCAAAGTCAGCTTTACATTTGATATTTTAATCGTAGATGGTTTTGTACTGCTGGATGCAACGGGAATTACAAGTTCGCGTTTATCCTCGCCAGTTACTTTGGGTTTGCCAATTTCCAAGTTGCCTTCTGTTACTTCCACGTCAGGCGTAGAGGCAAACTGAATGCCTTTAGGCAAAGTTACTGTTAGCTCTTTATCGAAATCTTCATCCCAAGGTTCATACTGGTCATCGATCCTTGCCTTGGCAGTCTCTGCGATGATGATATCCGGTGCGGGCTGGTTCTGCACACCTATCTTCAGGTCTGTAGCCGCTACTTCAGCGGTAATGGGAGCTACGGCTTTAGCGATAACCAACTCCTGTACTTCCATCCCGGCACCGCCGATTTCTGCAACGATATCACCGCTTTTGTCGGCTTCAATACTTAACTTCAGTTCAAATTCATACTTGATCTTGTTATTTGAACCCTCATCATCTTCTTTATCGACTTTGATGAAGAGCTCATTTTGCCTGCTACCAATTTCACCGGTCTTCCCACTGGGGGTTTTGAGACTAATATTTCCATCGGGTTCTGTGTCAGGGTCAACTATCTTAACCCATTCAGGCAGGATGACGGAGACTTCACGGCTGTCGATTAAGGAATCGGCCAGTGTTTCTTCAATTGTGATCTTGGCAGTCTTCTGATCCCACATGCCAGCGACGAGTTCCTTCACTTCTGCCACAGCTGCCGTTACGGCATAATCCGAACGCTCGGCTACTACTAAATCTGTCGCTGTTACCTTGTCTCCATCCACATCGACCACGACTTCACCATATGGTGCATCTCTATCAGCAATAATTTCAAGCCCTTCAATAAAGATCGAACCACGGGCACTGCGATATTCTACATTATCCCCTTCGCCCGCAGGAGTCCCTACCGGGGTAAATGTAAATGTTAGTGTCCTCTTATTATCTGGTTCCACTGTAAGGGCGCCTTTCTCAGAACCTGCTAACCCGCCTTTGGGGTTAATCTTAGCTTCTGCTCCGCCATTTGCGGCCCAGGAATACTTCGGGGGGAGCTTCAGCTTAATAGTTTGTGCCTCATAACCAAGTGCGCCAATCCTGGTTTCATCAATGCGAATAGGAGCCAGTTTCCCGTATCTGCCGCCAAACGTATTCACTTTTTCTATGGTAGTAATTGTTGCTCCTGCCGAAGCTACGGCAAAAACATAGGTACCGCCTGTAACTGCGCTATCGCGTGGATCAATAGTAACCTTTGCCTCGTCCTCGGCAGTAATTTTTGTCAGCATGGGAACAATAATAACAGATCCGTTAGCATCAGGAGCTCCAATTGTAATACCCAATAATTTTTTCGAGATGCGATCCACAGTCACATTTACATTGGTAGAAGCATTGCTGTTAATTGCAGCTTGTAATTCATCTGCATCCTTGTTCCACTCAGCATTGGTAAGTGACAGCTCGAAATAATCCCCGGAACTAAAATCGCCTTTATTTTTTTCTTTAATTCTTAAGAATGGAGCTGTGTTCTCATCTGTAAATTCATCATCCTTAGATACCTGCGGTACTTTGTTTACGCTGTTATCCGACGCAGCAAACGCTGTCACCGGCAACAGGGTCATCAGCATCATGGCGATGACAAGAATCGCAAATAATTTACGCGATTTAATACTCAATGTTTTTTCCTCCTTTTAATTTAAACTCAATCCTAAAAATAATAACCCACAAAAAACGAATACCTCTTCACCTAGCTCTTGCCTTCCTCCGAGCATCCCCCCTTTAATGTTCTACGCTTAAACTTGTTTCCTTTTTTGGACCGGCAGTTGGATCCTTTTGGAGCCATCGGCCTACCGGTGGTTGCTTAATTCCGGCATTCGCCGGAAAAGAGTCCAATATTCTCTAATTCTATTTAAAAATAAATTATCCTGCTTTTTCTGGTTATTCTGGATAGAAATACTTTAAAAGAGGTAAAAAGGCTGTAATGATTATTTTTGCCTTCGTTTCCAACCTCACTAATTAATAACGTTAACTTCCCATTAAAGGTTACGCCTTCCTGAAAAATTATAAAAAAATTTCCCGGTTATCTGGGAAATTTATGGCAATAAATATTTCATTAAGGCTCTTTCTATAAAGTATAACGTAATTTAACGTAAGAAAGATACCATTTATTTACGATAATAATTTTTTTTCCGGGCCGCAGCAAATTATATTTTTTTATTCCCCTGCCATCCGGAAAGCAGCAGGGTCACCCCTTTCCAGATAAAGATTAAAATCAGCCCGCCCAGGCAGCCCAACCAGAAGCCGTGGAAACTGCGCAATAGCGAGAGGCCTGCGGGGGCCGTGATATGTGCAAATGTATTCACGACGGAGATCGGCGCCAGCGTCCCAGCTGCCAGGAAGGCAAAGGCCGGGATCCTGAAAATTCTTTTGGTGGAAGGGGAGCTCCCCAGCAGGTAGAGACCGAGGATCGCCAGGGGATACCCCAGGGCGAATTCTTTAAAGCGGGGGCGGACGCCGAAGAGGCGTTCCAGGCCCCCCCGCAGGGCATCTTCTGCGGAAGATATCTCCAATACATGACCGGTACGGGTAAGGTAGAAATAAGCTACTGCAAGGATGGCAGCGAGCAGTATCAGGTCCCCCAGCGTCACGGGCCGCCTCAGCAGGCGGCGCAGAAAGCCAAAGAAGGCGCCCTTGCGCTCCCGGGACAGCTGCGGGGGAAACAGGGAAAAGGACCCGATAAAGCCCGCTGTGCCTGCACCCTTGCGTTCACCGCTGTGGCTTACTTCGGTTGTATTATCTTGATGATCCTGCAGGAGCTGATCCCGTTTATTTAAAATTTTCCCGGAAGCTCGATCTTCAGGTATTTGTTCTCTGATAGCAGTTCCAGCGGCTGGTCCGCCGCCGCTTTCCATAAAGGCCAGTATCGCGCAGGCTGCGAGCACGGCCAGTCCCAGGGGCAGGGAGTACATGAGCTTAACGCCGCGGAAAAGCTCCATGCCGTGAAAAAACGGGGGCGCAGTCAACAAACCGTGCACCAGCAACCCGCCAGCCAGCGAAAGCAAAAATATCAGCAGGACGCGTGCAAGCGGGCGCAATATGAGGCCGCCGATTTTCGGGAGCGCCTTTCGCCGTATCGGGGGGGTTGTTTTTCCTGGGGAGCAACCCCCGGCCCCGTCTCCACTCGCAGCAGGGTGGAGCGGAACATCCCTGTTTTTGAAGGCGGTAACCTCAAAGGCGGAGAAAAAAAGAAGCAGGGCGCAGTACAGGGGAAAAAGCAGCGCCGCGAGAAGCGAGAAGGCCTGACCGGCTAGCACGGCATTCCAGCGGAAAAAAATGCAGGCAAAAAGCAACCCCAGCAGCAAGAGGCCGAGCTTGAAGATGGGCTTCCAGTTAAGGAAGGCCTGCAACAGCAGTAGTAGCAGCGAGATAACACCCGCGGCCATGACTGCATAAAGCGCTCCCGGCAAGCGTTGGGGCGCCAGAACCTGCGCTTTTCCCGGGGCATAGCCGTTTCTTTCCAGCTCGCTCAGGAGGAGTTCCAACTGCAGGGACAACCTTTCCCGCAGCTCTTCCCCGCCTGATTGGGGAAGATAATTTCTGATCGCCAGCTCCAGCAGTTGCACCCGCCGCTCCCTGATGCCGTTAATGACTGTCTCCGGGCGGTCAACGGCCTTCCCGGGACGCATAACAAGCAGGTTGTAATCCAGGAGAGAGGCAAGTTCTTCCATCCCTTGAGGAAACTGGCTGTATTCGTAGATCACCCCGGGGATAGCCCTTTTCTGCAGGGCTTCTGCCGTTTGCCGCAGAAATGAGGGATCTCCCGGAACCCTGCCGCCCTCGAAAACGGCAGCGGAAAGGGGGTAATTGTCGTAAGTTGAGAGCATCTGCTCCGCGGTAGCGGCGGTTTCAATCCGGCGCTCGCTCAGGTAGGGGTTGATGAAAAGGCCGGCGGCGGCTATCCGTTCCAGCTCTTGCGGTTTTGCCCCCAGGCTGAGATGCGTAAGGTTATCGTAAGTGGCTCCCTTAACCAGATAAAGGGCCATACCCTCGCCGGCCCGCTTCTCCAGTTCAAATCTCCCCGGAAGCTCCACTTCGTAAAGTTCCTGCAGGTGTTCCCAGACCTGGTCGGCCCATGAACCTGCGGGCATGAAGACGACATAGTCCCCAAAGGAAAGCCCGGAGTTCAATACGGCATCTTCCAGGAATTCACGGTAGGGGAAAAGCTCCGGGTTGTAAGAGAGCTCGCCGGCAAGCTCCAGGTTGCTGAGAACGTAGCAGCCGGGATCGCGCCGCAGTTTCCAGAGGTAGTACTCGGCGACCCCGATGGAGGTCACTCCGCGCTCCTTTAAATAACGCAGGGTTTCATCAATGGTGAGACCCGCGCGGGCGGCAAAGATCTCCACGTCGCTGTAGCGCACGGTGATCTCCAGCTCGCGCATATCTTTGGAGGGGGAGTGGAAAAGAGCGGCGGCGTATAGAGCGGATACAACGGATAGCAGCAGCAAAAATACTAATATGTAATTAAAAATCCTGTGCGAATCTGCTTTATATCTCCGGGTGGGGGAATGCAATATTTTCATCTCCTTTTGTCCATAGGACTATTAGGATCATTATAATAAATACTGCCTCCCCGGTAAAGGAAGAAGTTTTTTCCAGACGCTAGAATTAGCATCCTGAAAAATATAATTCTAAGCTAAGGGAGAATAATAATATCGAATACTTGGGGTCAGGGGTTGGCGGGTTTGATTTTTAAAAAAAGGTGGTTTTTCTCTTTAAAGGTGCCGCCGTTGCTAAAATGCACGGGGCTCTTAAAGAGCGGGCCGTCTACCACCAGGGTGTGGTACTCGCCGTTTTCCCCGCAGGGCGAGATGCCTTTGCGCACACACATTTCACAAAACTCATCATCGATTTCCTTCCCCAGCCACTTTTCTTCCAGCAGGTCGGCCCGCAGGGAGACCACGATCAGCCGCACACCCCTGCTCAGCAGCTCGGCAAGCACCTCTTTTTCCCCCATCCCCCATAGCGGCAGGTAGGCTGTAAGGGCGGCGCGCCCACAGGCCTGCTCTACCCATTCCCGATGCTGGGGCAGGTTGATATCGCCGAAGACCCCACCGCGAATCCCTTTTCCCCTCAACCTGCCCGCAAGCCGCATGAATCCTTCTTCGTAGCTCTCCCAGGTTACCCTTTCCACCTCCAGGGGCAAGCCCAGGGCGGCGGCCTGTTCCTGCAGCAGCCCCGGATGTAGGGCATGGGACATGCTCTCCCCTCCCATGCTTATAAAAGTCGCCAGGGTATAAACATGCAGCCCCTGTTCCCTGGCCTTGAGCAGCGCCAGGTAGGCATCCTTCCCCCCGCTCCAGGATACAAAGACTTTTTCTCCGG
>LSQX01325379.1_pt2 | contig 13069 bp, 12 predicted proteins | sample 654561 | NCBI WGS metagenome assembly LSQX01 (sample SAMN04489861, study PRJNA283612) | anaerobic digester metagenome | isolation source: 4 biogas reactors fed with cattle manure at either 37C or 55C with and... | place: Denmark: Kongens Lyngby | collected 2014 | reverse complement strand
GTACCCGCCCGGGGGCAAAATTACTGGCGTCCGGAAATTAAGTGGCGGAAAGATGTTCTCGATAAATTCCGCAAGTTTGTCCCCCCGCCGGCCGTCGGCGCAACACCCGAACGGATCACGGAGCCCTTCACCATTATGCTCTGGGGAATTACCAGCAGCTCCGTAGAAGCCTGGCTGGATGCCGGCAGTGTCTCTCCCGAGGAGGTCAACGAGTTAAAAGGATTCCCGGCCTCTGCGGGCGTGGTGGAAGGAATCGCCAGAATTATTCGCTCCCCCGAAGAGATCAACGACCTGCAAGAAGGTGAAATTCTGGTTGCTTCAACGACCTCCCCCAGCTGGACCCCGGTATTCAATAAAATAAGTGCGGCGGTAACCGATGTTGGTGGAATTATGTCCCACGCCGCCATTGTCTGCCGTGAATACAAACTCCCGGCGGTAGTGGGCACCGGATTCGCCTCTTCGGCGATAAAGACCGGGCAAAAAATTAAAGTTGATGGGGATACCGGTATGGTTTATATCCTGAGCAAATAAAAAAGGAGAGCTTAAAATGGCAGATAAGCAGAATTATGTTTTATGGTTGGAAGAGCTGCCTCCGGATGATGCTTTCGCCGCCGGCAAAAAGTGCAGCCATCTGGGCGAAATGCGCAGGGCAGGGCTGCCGGTGCCGCCCGGGTTTGCCTTAACACTGGATGCCTACAAGAAGTTTCTCCAGGACAGCGGAGTTGAGCAGGATATAACCGATTATTTAAATAAAAACAGAAGCAAACTTGAAAAAGACGTGGGAATGTTTGAAAAGGCCAGTACCTATATTATTGAAGAACTCATCCTGAACAAGAGCATGCCCTCAGAACTGCAGGAATTAATCATGGCTTTTTATGAGAAACTGAACGAGCAGAGCAGCCTGAAAAATGTCCCTGTTGCGGTCAGATCCAGCGGCCCTGTAAGCATGCCCGGACAGTTCGACACTTTCCTCAACGTCCGGGGTGAAAAGGACCTTATGGAAAAGATCATCCGTGTCTGGGCCAGCTCTTTTAACGCCAGAGCCATGGCCTACCGGCTCCAGCGGGGGATGGCCCTGGAAAGCTCGCCGATCGGCGTAGCCGTTCTGAAAATGATTAACGCCAGATCATCAGGGGTTATGTTCACCCTGGATCCGATCAACGGCGACAGGTCCAGAATTTTTATTGAAGGAAGCTGGGGATTGGGGGAAAGCCTGGTCAGCGGTCAGGTTACCCCGGATAAGTACATCCTCGATAAGGTAACCCTGGACCTTTCCCAGAAAAATATCTGCTGCAAAGTTATGGAGATGGTCTACGGCCCTGAAGGCAGCATTGTGCCAAGGGACGTTGAGGAAGAAAGGCGAAACGCACCCTGTTTAAATCAGGATGAAATTTTGGAGCTGGCCAAACTCGGCAAGCGGCTTGAAAAACATTACGGCGCCCCCCAGGATATTGAATGGGCAGTTGATCAGAACTTACCCTTCCCGCAGAATATTTTCATCCTGCAGACCAGGCCGGAAACTATCTGGAGCAAAAAACCGGCCAAACCGGTGGCACAGGCAAAAGGAAGCGGAGCGGAAATCATCGCGCGGCAGCTAATGAAAGGATTTGAATTTTCAAAGGTTAAAAAGGACGGTACAGATAATATTGCCCCCCCGGTTTAGACTGATTCATTAACCACCCTGCTAATGACAGCACCGGAGGGGCATAAAAACATTTACCGATTTCAAGCCCACAAATATAAGAGAACTTTATCTTCAGCAAGCGTTATCAAGCGTCAGCTTGTTGAAGTTTTCTAAAACTTGCTGAGGTGTACCGGCTTGATTGTTGCCCCCGGATAACCGGGGGGCCTTAACTCCCTACCATCAGGGCAGGATATTAAGCCGGTACACCGTTATTTTATTCCCCCGCAACTATTGGAACCTGCTTCATCATTTCACAATCAGGACAGATTTTTTTACAAACTGGACGACTTTATTGCTGACACTCCCTAAAATCAACTGCTTAAATCCACCCAATCCCCTGCTGCCCAGGATTACCAGGTCATAATCCCCTTCCTCAGCCACCTTGCAAATAAAATCCGCCGGGTTACCCTTGCCCATTATAGTATCAACCTTTAACCCGTTTTCCTTAAATTTCTGCTCAGCCTGAGCTAAAAGCTCTTCCGTTTTCTTTTCCAACTTTTTCTCTATTAAAAGAAATTCTTCCGTTGAAAAACCTTCCGGAAACACATAAATAGGTACATTGTGCACTACAGATAGCACAGTAATTTCTGCTTTTAAAGGTATTGCGAGCTCAATAGCTTTTTCCAGGGTTTTCAAAGAATGATCCGAGCCATCGGTTGCAACTAAAAATTTCACCTTATGCATCCTCCTTTCTCATGGGAGTACAACTATATTCGTTAAAACCCGTCTCTCTTTCCCATCGGAAGGGCGGTTTAATACTTTGCCGTTATAGTAAAAAGTGCTGGACCCTCCTCCATCCAGGTTATAGGCATCGCGGACCTTGAACTCCAGCAACTTGTTCTGCGCTTCTTCCAGCGTCACACCCATGCTCCAGCCTTCTCTCCGGCCATCGATCACGATAAAGAGGAGGTCTTCATTTACAAAATGACCGATGAGCGTACGCGGATGCCTCGTATTCGCCCATGCCCCCGGGATAGGCTGCTTTTTGCCGTCCTTTAACAATGTGGGCAGGAAGCTGCAACCGTGCAGAACGTCGAGCTCCGCCAGCTGCTCTTTTGTATCGATCCGGCCGCCGACAAGGTGCCCATTGCGGTTAAAACCGATAAATCTCCAATCAGGATCGTATGTCTCAAAAGAAATAATCTCACCGTTAACGACCGTGATACCTATAGGCAGCAGGCTGCCTTCATGGGCGAAAAACCCCCCGGCGTTAACCGCCAGTACAGCGCCGGTACGTTTGGCGGCCGCGCTTGTCGTCTCCCCCAGGTTGCCGAGCTTATCTCCGGAAAGGACCATTTTTAATGCGTTTGCATTATGCAGCCGTACCTTGGCCATATATCCCCGGTACCCTGCCTCTTCCAGCGAATAGACCTTTATTGTGGCATTTTCACCAAAGGTCTGCCCGACAGGGTCGCCCAGCATATTGGCCAGGACAAAGTCAACCATATCACCGGAAGCCCGGCTCTGCTCGCTGGAAGCTGCAACCAGATCCTGCAGGCGAGCGTGCTGCTGCTCATAAGCCCGCAGTTCGCTTACCGCGTTTTCCCGGATCATACTGATTAAACGGGTTGAAGTATCCGTTGCCTCACGAACTTCCCGGATAGATTCCTTCAAGTCAAGCATCTGTCCGGCTATCTTATCAGCCTCGCCCTGGAATATTTCCTCCTGCATCGAGAGAGGCCCGGTGATATCCAGCGCAAAAGGTTGAATTTGCGCATAAGCAATCCCCAGCCCCAGAAAAGGAGCCAGCACAAAGAAGATAAATATATGTATCTTATAACGCACGGACTGCTTCCTCCAATTTCCTTAATTGCTCCTTTAACGCAGCCAGCTGGCCATCCAGCTCCGTAATACGTTCCTGCAAACTGAGTCGTGTCTGATCCGTTCCGGTCAGGGATTCTCCGGTTAGCTCCAGTTCCTCCTGGATTACAATCATCTCCCCCCGAACCTGGGCAATTTCATCGCTGAAATTACCCAGCTCATCATGCAGCAGCTGCATTGTCGCGGTAATATCTTCCTGTATACGCTTATTCTCCTGCTGCAACGCATTGATCTGGTTCAAAAAATTTTGCTCTGTTTCCTGCAAGTGTTTCATAGAAAAAAAATAACCGCCGGCGATAAGCCCTGCCCATAATAAGAGGGCAAGGACAAAGAAAACAACTGTTTTCTGGTCCTGTTTCTTTAAATCCTTCCTGTTTTTGAGGTTGCTGTGCCCGGAATACTGCTTACCGGACTTAACATCTTTTAAATCGTTATCCATAAAATCTTCCACCCTCTGTCATTATGACTATTTTCTTCATCTCCTGCCACACCATTTTACCATTAGCGGTAGTACTTAACAAGACAAGAAGGAGTGTTAAAAAATTCCTGTGACGATGTGGCACATTATGTTGACGGTTTTTCTTTCAAGAACTTTATGACGGATAAAAAAACCCTTTCCGCCTCTGCCTTTTCAGTTTTTAATAGCTAAGCTAAGGCCACATTCCAAGAATTTATTTGGATGTGGCCTTTTACGACAACTGCTCCAGGAAACCATCACTAATGGGGTCGGGAGTGAGGTCAGGTTTTAGATAATGTTTTGCCACCATAAGTAGGGATAAGTTTCTCCATTAATAATGCGCCAGACATCAGTAAAATCCCAGCCGACAAAGCTGTCCTGCTGCCTCATAGCGGCAATAGTAAGGGGGACCCCGATGGAGCTGTCGCACGGGCCGACTGTATCCCAATTCCAGTAAGAATCATTAACAGATTTCGGATCCAGGATGATTGCCACCAGTCCACCCCTATAGCCGTTAGAAGTCACACTTCCTGCAGCATAGCATCTATTGATAGTACCATAATTAGACCACACCAGGCCGCCAGCGTTTTTACCTTCCACACTTCCTGTAGCATAGCTATCGGCAATCGAACCATAATTTTCTCCGACCAATCCGCCTGCAGAAGAGGCAATTCCTGCTATACTACATTTAGAGTAGCTATTGTTTATCTCTGAACCTGTATCATTAAACCCGACCAGTCCGCCAACACAATACCCCAAACCAGCTATACTTCCCGTTGAGCAGCATTCATTAATTATACCGGAAACGTTATGTCCTACCACTCCGCCGACGTAGTTGTAGCCCCTAATATCAACATTTTCAAGCTGCAAACGCTTAAATACGGCATCTTCGGCATAGCCGAATAAACCGATATATCTATAATTAGTGGCGGTTCTTTTAATGTATAGATTTCTAATGAGGTAGCCATTGCCATCCATCCTGCCCGTAAAAGGTTCTTCCCCAGTTCCGATGGGCATCCAGCCTTCCCCCGTGTTAAAGGGCTCACAATCAAGGTCAAGGTCAGCGCCCAGCTCAAAGCAGGAGGACAGGTAATTCCTCACCTCATTTAGCTGCTCCGGCGTACTGATTATATAAGGATCATCTTCAGTACCGGAGCCGCCGGAGAAAACCGGAGCAGCCCCTTCTTTAACGATCACCTCAGCTGTTAACTTGGCGAGAATTCTACCTTCTTCAACTTCTTCAAAGGCGCTATTGCCGCCGCGAACTGCAGAAGTTAAACTGAAAAGTATGCTAAAGATAAGGGCAAGCTGCAGAAATACCTGGGGAAATTTATACATTATAAACTTAAACATCTTTTTCATTGTAGAGCAAAAACCCCAACTTCCGTTCATTTTAAGCAACTTCAACTTTAAGGAATTTCAGGAGGCTGCACCCACCTGGATTGCGAAAATATTTATTAAATATTCACCTGCAGTGGTAAACCTGATTGTAAAAGTAGTCCTAACGGGTAAAGGTATAGAAGAATTCTCTCCAAACTTGAAGCCTGTATCCGGTCCCAAGTAGCCCTTGAGCCTGTTCCCATCCACAACAAAAGTATCGTTGACATCCTCAATCTCACCTTCACAAAAGCCGCTTATATCAACAATCTCAAAATCGCCCACCGCTATACCGTCTTTTTCAAACTCAATTATGTAGAGAAGGTTGTCCACATGGCGAACTCCATTTGCAAGATTGGCTTCCACCGTATAGGCTATTTCATCCCCCGCATTTGCTGTAGTCGAAATTGGATCTCCGGTTAAATCACCATTCCCGGATTGAGCATCGCCGCCAAAGGCATGGGTTAAGAAAACAGGATCACCTTGAACCACATTAACCTCGAAAGTACAGGATGCCATTTCCTGATTAAACGTTCCACCGCCGTCTCCGGTAAAAAAGCTCACGGCAAATTTATATGTTCCTCCTGCGCTCTCCTTCCAGGCTATCTTAAATTCGGTTTGATCGGCAAGATTATTTAGCGCCTCACCATCCGGATAGCCGAACCAACAGCCGTCCATGCCGATTGGCATCCAATGGCCGTTATCGCCCTCAACAAGAAGATAGGATAGCTCCAAATCATCAGCATTGCCATCCAAAACTGCGATCTTCCCCACTACAATCTCATCTCCGCACTCACCCTTGTCTAGCGACACTACAAAATTATCATAAAGCCCTGCTGACGAAACCTCTGCAAGTTCACCTATTTCCAGTGCTTCCAGGGTTGGTTTTACCTGAATGGTTAACTCCAGGGTATTGGAAACAATCTTGCCCTGTGGCTGCGCCATCGCCGCCGGCGATATCAGAATAAATATTAATGTCATTAATGTCAGGATTAATACCCCGTATAGTCTCTTTTTCATCTCTTGTACCTCATACCTCTCAACAAAAATGATTTTTCTTGATGATTTATCTCGCACAGTAATTTATCTTACGCAGTCAGATGTAGCCATTTGAGAAAGTAGGCCTCCCTGGCCCTTATACCCTTGCATTCTTACACTCCTGCACCCTTGCACCCCTACAACCTTGCACCCCTACAACCTTGCACCCTTGCACCCCTGCCTTACGGCAGGCCTTCATGAAATCTTTCCGACAATACCGTAACGGCATTTAGCTTATCTCCGCGTTTTTCTATAAGCTCACCCCCGGACTTGGAAAATTTCTCTGCCGGCTATCCATATTATCAGTTCTAGCAGACTGCGACATCCTTTTCCGCCTGGATTGCGCAGATAGAAAATCTGTATTCCCCTGGCACATGAAACCTGATTGCCAGCCTTATACTCATTCCTTCTTCCAGAGTAAACCCTCCAGGGGAGCCCCAGTACCCTCTCAGGCGATCGCTATCCTCTTTGAAAGTATCGTTGATCTCCTGTGTACCGTTACCGCCACCTGCCTCTGTACCATCCATCATTGTAATAACAAAATCTCCCTTCGAGGCGGCACCCCAGCCGTCAGCAGTTTTCTTCTGAACCTCGCAGATGTACAGAACATTATCTACATGGCTGATGTCATTAGCCAGGGCAGCGTTTACCATATAGCTCACCACTTCTGTATTGCCGGCTTCGACAGTAAGCGCACCGCCGGTTGCGGGGCCTCCATTGATGGAATGGGTTAACTCAACAGGCCGGGCCGAAGGGCCGCCGACCACCCGTACAGTATAACCGGCAGTGACCAGTTCATTTTTAAAAACCCCTTCAGCAGTCTCCGCTATGATACCGATTTCAAATTCGTACGTGCCTTCTGCGTTCCAGGTTGCCCGGAAATCAAGAGGCTCAACGCTGTTAAGAGCATCACAAATAACGGCGCTGCCAGACCTGGGGGCAAACCGGCAAGTCCCCTCCTCATCAAAAACTATTGTCTTCCACCGCCGATCCCGATTAAAAGCATCCTCGTCAGGAAAAAACTCCAGCTGGAAATTGTTAACATCGCCGCTTGCAACCCGGATTTTGATCATTATGTTTTCTTTACCGTAATCACCCGGATTCACAGACATAACAAAATTATCATATAAACCGACGGCCGCTACTTCAGCGATACCTTCCAGCACTATCTCAGGCTTTTTTTTGACGGTTGATACCTGTTTACCGTTTGCAGGTCTACCGTATAAAGATACATTTCCTTTAGGCGGGTTTAAAATAATCGAATCACCGGCCTTCTTGCCGCTAATGCTTTTTACTGTATCTTCAGCGTTGTTAACTATGTTGACTGAATCCAGGACAAGCTTTTTTACCGTTGAATTTTTCTCTATATTGATCACTGTGCCGGCAACATTTTCCGGCACATATATTTCATTAATAACTGCTTCGCCCAGGATTGATAACACTATGCCATCAGCCTGGATTGCAATGCTATCAAACACTCCTTCCAGTATTATCTCTGCTCCGGCGGCTTCCTCCGATATTAATACTTGTAGTCCCTCCGTATTTGTCACTACCAAGCGAATATTGCCGTTCGGGGCATTTTCCACAACTATATTGTTATATTGACCGCCGTTTATGTGAATACTGTTTTCCCCGCCTCCACGGATAAAAGTTGTTCCCTTCACCGTTACATTGTTTAAAATAACATCGCCATCGCCAACATTTTCTGTAATTGTAAGGTTTCCACTAATTACAGTGTTGCGCAATACAACTCCACCGGTGCTGATTGTTACATTGCCGTCAATTATCTGTATTGCAAATTCCGGACCGTAAATACCGGTACGGTCATATCCGGCAGCGATTTCTTCTTGAAGTTCTCCTGCGACCATCATACACCTGCTTAATAAAACCGCAGCTTCCGCCCGGGTAATATGCCCCTGGGGTTTCATAGTACCGTCGGGGTAACCTGCGATTATTCCTGCAGCAGCTGCCTTTGCAACCGCTTCTTTCGCCCAGACCGAAATATGGGAACCGTCGGCAAACACTCTACTGCTGCTACCTTCTGACAGACCACCTTTTAGCACATTTACGACCATTACAAAAGCCTGTTCACGGGATACAAGATCATCTGGTCCAAACTTGCTATCACTGTAGCCGCTGACTATTCCATGATAATAAGCCCTGATAATCTCGCCTTCAGCCCAGTGGCCGGTTATATCGCAGAATAATATCTCACGGCCTGAAGGCTGCCCCGCGGAGCCGGAAACGGTCTCCGGAGAAATACCGCTAAATAATTTTCCGGAGCCTGCCCCTGGATTACAGGCCCTTGCAATTAACGATACAAATTCTGCCCTGGTAATATAATTATCCGGCTGAAAAGTACCGTCGGGATATCCAACGATAATACCCTCATCCACCATCCTTTGAATCGCACTTTGCGCCCAGTGTTTTTCTATATCCGGTATAACAGCGGAACCGTGCACTGTAGAAGTTGAAACGAAAATCGCGGTTAAGGCAAAGATAATCAGCAGAAATATTTTCACCAATTTGTTTTTTCCCACCATCGCCCTTACCCCAAATGGACCTCCTTGAAAGCATAAAACCCTACCAAATAGCATTCATTCAGCAAATAAGCCCGTATATTAAATTTATACCCTTATTCTTAATTGTCAGCCTTTTCCGGAGGACAAATAGTACCAGGCAAGCTTCTCCGGTAATGCACCCCCGAAAAGGTTGCTTATATTGTTTTGGTATATTTTTCATGCAATCCCTATATTCTAATATTTGACACCATTACCAATAATCCTGCATTTTCCATTAAGAAGTCATTCCCGAAAATGAGCAAAAAACACACTGAAGCTACAGCGCCTGTACTCTGGTTAACCCCAGCTTAGAAGCTAAATTTAAGGAATCCCGGTATTCCCCAGCCGTAATCCTCCGTCCCAACACCGGATGGCCGATAGCCCGGTAATAGGGCCGGTACTGGGCCATAATGTTTACGTAAGTATCCCTTGATATTTCCCCGGCAATATACTCCAACACCTTCTCGGTGCCGGCCAGACCGCCGGGCAAAACCAGATGCCTTACCAAGAGACCCCGGACAGCAACACCTTTTCGATCCATCACTAAATCCCCTACCTGGCGATGCATTTCCTTTACAACTGCAAAATTTACTTCCGGATATTCCGCCGCCAGGGAAAACTCCTCGGATGAAGTCGAATCTCCGTACTTCATGTCCGGCATATAAATATCCACCACACCATCCAAAAGACGGATTGTATCCAGGGAGTCATATCCGCCGGTGTTGTACACCAAAGGGATTTTAAGCCCCTGCTCTGCCGCCAGCTTCACCGCAGCCAAAATGTTGGGCACTACATGGGTGGGGGAAACCAGATTTACGTTGTGGCAACCCATAGCCTGGACCTGCAGCATCATCCCGCTAAGCTCTTCGTCGCTGACCTCTCGGCCCTCACCCAGGTGCGCCAGCTCGTAATTTTGGCAAAAGATGCACTTCAGATTGCAATAGGAAAAAAAGATAGTGCCTGAGCCCCCGGTACCCACCAGAGGCGGCTCCTCGCCAAGGTGAGGGCCAACACTGGATACAATGGCCTTATCGGCAGTTTTACAGACACCCAGGATAGGCCGCCCTTCGGATTTTTGGTATCTCATGGCCTTACAATGCCTGGGGCATAACATGCATGGAGACGCCATCTCCTTCGCCCTTTGCAGTTTTTCCTCCCATTGCTTCCCGTTGAGTGAAAGATAGGAAGGAGGGCGGGAGGCAACTGTGAATGATTTCATTGCTAGCCTCACCTCCTGCATTACTTGATAAATGCACGTTACACTCTTTTCCCTAGCTGATCCCGGCAAATTATCCTCCCTTTGATAATATACACAATTAAAGATAGCGTCAAACAAAAAACCGGGCAGAATATTGGTATGTAAAAAGGCTTCGTGAGAGAGCACTTAATTGCCCTGCTTCCCACGGGGCATGTTGTAGTACTTGGCTATAGTTGGTGATAGGTTAGCCAAATAACAGGCTAGTCATCTTCAATAAAAGCTAAATCCACGGAGAAAATTAACGGGACGGTGACTTTAATTATGGCTCTTGATAGGTGTATCAGGAATTAAGGGAAAAACGAAACTTCGGTTTATGATGAGCGGGGCTTGCTAACATTCTAAATTTGCGAACATATTGCATGTCGCAATACAAAATGGTAAAATATAAATACTAAAAGGAGGCGATATGCATGTCGAAAACTACAAGTATTTTTGCTCGTGTTGAGCCAGAAATAAAAGAACGAGCAGAAGCAGTATTAAATAAACTTGGTATACCTATGTCAAATGCTATTAATATTTTTTTAAGGCAGGTTGTTTTGCAAAATGGGTTACCGTTTGAGGTTAAAATCCCGCAGAATAGACCTCTTGCGATTGAAGATTTAACACTCGAGGAGTTTAATAATGAAATTGAAAAAGGCTTTAATGATTTAAAGGCGGGCAGAGTTGTATCCACGGACAAAGTAGCAGAGCGCCTTAAAAAGGAATATGGATATGAGTAATAAAATTATTTATACCGAAAAATCAGAGCAAGATCTTGTAAATATTTACAGGTATATCGCGATTGATTTATTAGTACCGGAAACTGCTAAAAAGCAAGTCGAAAGAATTATGAATGCGATTAAGGGCCTGGATGAATTGCCCTTGCGGTACAAACTATACCAAAATGAACCATGGCACAGTAGGGGTTTGAGAGTTCTTCCCGTGGATAACTATCTTGTATTTTACACAGTAATTGAAGAAGAAAAGACGGTTGCAATAGTAAGAATAATGTATGGTGGGCGTAATATAGAATTACAATTATCAAACACAAAAAATATTGAATAAATGTTGTCAAGCGAAAGGCTGAACGAATAATTTCTAACCGAAAGGGTATATAAAAAAATAGCGAAAGGCTTATTCAATAACCAAATGCCGAAAGAGCAAATGAATAATATCTAAAAAAGAGGGTCGCCATTTTTGGCGGCTTTCGCCGTTTTAACCACTCCACTTTAGGGTGGTTTTTTCATGCCCAATTTTAAGGAGGTGAGGCCCAATATGAAAATACCCATTCTGTCAAAGCTGTTTAAGTCCCGGGCAAGCCCTAAGAACAGGATATCTACAAAAAACACTTCATCCTTTTGAGCGCCCTACACGGCATTATACTGGAGGCAAAAAAAAGCCCCGTGAGAGAGCTTAATTACTTGCTTTCCCCACGGGGCATGTTGTTTGTCTGGCCTCGCTCGGGTAACTAAGTTCAAAGGTTTCTTAATCGTCTACCGGTTCTTACCAGGTGTATTCAACAACTTCGTAAGTATCTTTATTCATGCTGCCGGATTCGTTTCCAGCTAGGTCTCTAACAACAAGGTAGAACTCTATCGTTCCGCCCTGGTGTGCCAGAACCCGCTCCTTAATTGCGGCAGTAATTTCATTGCTGAACGCAATCGTCCAGGTGCCGCACACGTAGTTAACGCTACCGGCATTTACGGTGTCTCCGTCAAGCTCAATTTCAAATTCTGAAATTGACTGAGTCGGGACTCTAAACTCGGGCAACTGAGCCTCTTCGGGGGTGCGTATCCTAAATTGAAACCTCTACGTAGCAAAGGGTACAGGCCAACCAATCAGCCAAACCTTTTTGCGTGTATTTCTGGACATAACCGCAAAGACGACGGAAAAGAAAAAGCATAAAAAGATTTGCAGCGATGACAATGAGCCAGCGCATGACCAGGAAAGCATTTTCCTCATGGTGAAAATCGTGGCCAAAGCTCCAGTACTTTTTAAGGTCATGAAATGTCTTGTTCTCGATATCCCACCTCCGGTGCAAGATTCGCCAAACTGACTCAGCAGAAATAACATTTTTATCAGCAGTTACTATGATGTATGTGATCTGCGGCTCACTTAAAGGATTGCCGCGGTGGTCTACCCGGGTTTCTTCTACCTTGAGGGCCCTTAAAGGTTTTTTGACGTTCTCCCAAGTAGTAAAGCCTTCTTCATCCCAGATTTTTAAATCATATTTGTACTTGCGACCAGCTTTATCATTTTCATACCAGTCACTTTTAATGCTTACACCTTTTTTTATTAGATCAGGTTCACGAGACGAGAATAGGCCTTCTGCATCCCGGATCAGGGTGTAATATTCTTGTTTAACCCGGATAACACCGATCACGTTTTGTTCCAGAAGTTTATTGATTACTGGAGCACAGGCATACAGAGAATCTAAAGTAACAACATCAGCATAGTAGTAATGCCAGGATTTAAGATTTTCCAAGAGCCTTAAGGCCGCAGTGGTTTCCCCTTCACCCGGGGCAATTCTCTCTATGCCAAGGATAAGGTTAGGAGGTTTTCCTACATAGCTGACACCGACAAAGTTCTCATGCATCTGGATTACCTTGGTACCATCTTCCTTGGTATATTCCGATTTCTTACAGCAGTTACAACTACGATGTTTTGATTCTGTACGGGTAAGCTCGGTACCGTCTAAAGCAGCTACGGTAAAACCATCAAGTGTGCCGCCTTGAAATGCTTTATTATACCGGGAGATCTTAACAACCTCGCGGCAATATTCAATATACTGCTCCACATCGGACGCTTCTAATACATTGCCAAAAGTCTCTGCGCTTCCTTTCTTAATTTTTTGCTTCAACGCTTTATCAAAATAACCCTGACGCATCTTTTCT